>Ga0315535_1000013_pt1 | contig 101520 bp, 103 predicted proteins | sample SalMarSW160220MG_2_FD_203092 | JGI IMG/M metagenome (GOLD analysis project Ga0315535, IMG submission 203092) | Salt marsh sediment microbial communities from the Plum Island Ecosystem LTER, Massachusetts, United States - Salt Marsh Sediment SW1602-20 ... | reverse complement strand
AAGCAAGCACTAAACAGTCTTCTAGAGAAACTTCTACTTAGAGTAATCTAAAGGAAAATCGATTACTTCCAATTATTAATCTTCTTTTACCTAAAACTTTTGGGCACCCAAAGTTGCGGCAGAACATGAATTTCTAACTGAACCATTATCCAATAGCATTAATAATATTGTCAGTGGCTACGCATGCAATTTTTAAGAACCAGCAGGCACCCCAATTTTTCTTGAAAAATAGAGTAACTTTCAAAACTTGTTATGCCGATTTTCAATTTCAACAACGAAACTTCAGTGCTTTGTTTCTGCTTATCCAGTTGAAGAGGGGAATAAGCGGACCCTTAAGTGATTGTGGCAAAGCATCTTTTAATTCTCGATGAATTCCCATACGTATGGCCAGCTTGCCCTTCCATGTTATTGGCACGTAATAACGCGCTATAGGGTATTTCTTGAATCCATTGCTTTCTTTAAACTTGTCAAGCGAGGGATGGTTTCCTATGCGTCCATACATAAGCCAACGGTTGCCGTTGTCGGCACAAACTTCCACGGCTTTAGCGATCAGAGCATTGTTTAGGGCTTTATCCCAATGTCTTTGCAAAGAGAGAATCTGCGATATAATGGCTATGTTGTCGCCGTAGATTATCTGGATGAAACCGACTAACTCATCATCGAGGTAAGCACCGATGAAGGTAGTTTTTTTTGCCAGTTCCATGTTGTAGGTGACAGATTTGAGTGATTCCCCATAATGCGGGAACGCTCTGCCCTGACGAATTGGAGTTTCATTGTAGATTTTCCATATACCTTCTGACAGTTTCGGGGTAAGTTCAACAACACTTACTCGTACACAGTTTTTTTCCGCACGGCGAACCATGTTGCGAGTTTTCTTCCCCACTGCACTTAACCAAGCATCTATAGTTGTTACTTCAAGCATAGCAACATTATCATTAGTTCTAGTCCAACAAGCCAGCGGATTAGAAATAGGGCAACACCAGGATCGATCAAGAAAAGTGTAGATATCAACATCTCGCTCCCGCAGCTTCTCTAAAAAATCGGGGGTTGGCGCGATGTTTTTTTCGTATTCTTTCACGTCACGGGCGATTTTGAGACCTGCTTTTTTTCTTACGCTTAGATCTTCAAGGGCACCGTCGACTTTGAGGACTGCACATAGTGCATCGTAGACTGGCCCTCTTTGGGTTTTATCGTTTTTTTCAAAGAGCCACTCCGGATGAAAAGACAAAACTACCCCCTGACCAATCCACTCTCCAATTAGGGAAACGATTTTGTCGAAACCATACTTATAGCGGTCGCGGTCGATGCTAAATGTTTCGTTTTTGTGAAAATCCTCTAAAGGAAAATCAGGTGGAATTACTACTTGTGGTCCTCTCAATTTGCGCCGCCAAATTAACCGTGCGAGCTTTCCCGAAGTGCCATGAATAGTGTAAAGTTTTATTTGGCGTCCTGTTTCCTTTTCAAGGGTTTTCCATTCTTTGAGAGGGCTGTTAGCCAAGTGAATCGCCACTTCATGCCGCGGCTGGTTCAAAAGTTCAAGCAGCCCTTGGTCGGGTATCGTATAGGGGGTAAAGAACCAATACGCTTTGACGATGCGCGGTGACTCGTTAATCATCCTTGCGATGATACGGGCGTTTTTTAGGTAGCTACCTTTTTTGCTTTTGATCCCCAGAGCTACATAAAGGAAGCTTTTGGGTCGTGAAGGATAGGGGTAATCGACGTCGATTCGCAGTTTTATCATTGCTTGACTCAATTGGCAACTAAGGGACTTTTTTATGTTATAAACCCTTGTACGCTTCATGAGTGCGGTTTGACAGAACTTCATGGTATAGTTCTATGTGCTCTTCGGCAATTTTGCTCCATTTTGTTTGGTTCCACATCTCCTCGCATTGACACTTCAATTCACTTTGTAGCTTGCCAAAAGAAAGCAGGTTTTGGATTTTTAGCAGTAGGTCCTGAGTATCCTCAGACTTGAATAGCTCTATACACCCATATTGTCGATGAATCTCCTTAAACGCAGGCAAATCGGAGGTCAAGGTAGGCACTTTGTAGGAGACAAGCAAGTGAAGCACACCGCTATCGGTTACATACCTATAGGGAAGCAGTGCAAGGTCTGTCGCACTCAGTATTGGCGAGAGGTTGGGAAGATACCCAGTGAATGTTACCCGGTCCAAGACACCATGTCGCTTTGCAAGCCCTTTAAGATTAGATAAGAACTCGACGTCTGCATCGGTTTGTGGACCACCTGCCACGACAAGCTGGACTTTTGGATCAAGCCTGGCGAGTTGTGGAATTACTATATCGTGGCCTTTCTTACGTGTAACAAACCCTAGAATCGTCAGAACGGTTTTTCCTTGCAACCCCAACGCGCGTTTACAGTCTTCTTTGTTTTGAATTTGCGGTTTCTGATAGCTGCCATGGGGAATCACATACAGTTTTGAAGAGTCTACTCGATAGAAGTTTTCCAGCAGTAGTTTGCTCTCTTGAGTGTGAACAATGATCAGATCTGACGCTGCAAAAATCAGTTTATCCAGAAGCCTTGTGTATAGGAATCCGCCTCTTCCGCCCGCGGAAATGGCTTTTCGTGGCTCATGCATTGTTGTTATTACGGGCCGATTTCCTTGCGCCAACCCAAAATAGAATAAAAGACTTGCGAAAGCTGTCAAGGTTTTTCCACCAATTCTAAGATCTGAAAACAACCCGTACTCGAACTGGATATGAACGATATCGTGGGAGTTGGCCACTTTGCGCCCTAACAAGACAAAATAAGGGCTAAACGCACTTTTTTTTCGAAGATCAGTCACAAATACTCTGGCTTTTTTTCTAAGTTCTTGAGCGAAGAACGCAGAATAAGTTGATATTCCGCAATGCTTATTCCAAGAAGTGACCAGATTAATTTCAAGTACAAGTGGATTAGCTGGGAAATGCATTTGGTGCCGATGAAGTCTTTTAAAAGACTCCATAGCGATTAGTTCGATCGTCTTTACCATATTTTTGACCATTTACATCCACTTCAACAAAAACACCCAAAAAACCTACCTTCATTTAACTCCTAAATTGGGGCGCAATAGAGACTGAGTGTCCCGTATTTTCTTTTATGTATCCACTCAAGAAAGATGCCATAGCGTGAAAGACAGGAATTGCTTTTCCCTCGGAGAGTAATTTGTCTTTCGATAGTTTTGTAAGGTACATTAAATGGCTGTGGTTGTAGTAAAGCCCATACGCTGAAACAGGCGACAACAACTTAAATACAGGAACAAATCTCGATTGATTAATATTTAAATTGATGCCATAGCCTCCCAAAAAACAGTCTTTCCGAAGTTATTTAACAATACCTGTTCCAATAATAGAAATATCCAAAATTGGATCTGCCGCGAATTGTAAAGGCACTATTAATAAACCCACCCTAGACAATATTTTTACCGGCGTAATTGGCCGCAACGTACATTCAATGGGTTTAATGTATTTGGGGCTTGTTGTTGGATGTATCAATGTCGAAATGTTCGATTCCCTCACCTCGAAGACGGGTACAAGTTGGGGCAGCGTAACAAAGTATGAAGCTTTAGATGAGAAGAAAATCTATTAAACTTGCCAAATAATCAGAGATTGCCTCCCAACGATGACTCACAATAGGATTGCGATTAGCTGCCTCAAAAATATGTTCAACAAACCAGAATCAATTAAGCCTTTTAAAATAGACAAGTGAAACAGGTCCTTCGCATTCTTCACTTTTTTCGAGAACAAACCCTGAACTCTCAAACTTTTGTATAAGTGCCCGTCTTATTTGAACTGAATGAACCTCTATCATCGCATATTCGATTTTTCTAAGAACCTCTTTTGGTACGTCAACTAAAGAGATTTCGGCCCCTTCACAATCAATCTTAGCCACTTCAGCGCCACTCTCGGAAATAATTCTTGAGATGTCCTTGATCTTTATCTTAATTTTGTTATTTTGGATTTCAGTATTTAGGCCAAAGCAATTATCGGTCTTGTTGTAACCGATTGTTACTTCGCCATCTAAATTGCCTATTCCTTCGCTATACAATTCTGCATTCATATTGTTTAAGCGAATATTTTCTTCTATATACTTCCGATGTTCAACGACTGGTTCATAAATTACGACTTTGCTTGCACCCAAAGTCCAGAGGTAAACTGCTGATTCTCCTTCGAAACCTCCGATATCCAAAACGACTTTTCCCTTGCAGTCACAATCATATATTCCTGATTCAATCTCATTTAAGGTACCAATGAGAATTTGTGACCCAATAAGTTGATAACGATCAGTCGTAATCTTGAAAGTTTCGGAATCTAGCTGCTTCAAGTTATATTTTTTTACAAGATCGTAGTGATCCCTAAGAAAACGGAATTGGGACCAAGTGACCAGAAAAATAGAGCCATTAGAAAAAGTAATATTTGTTCGTTTGTTTCTAAATTTTAACAAGATTGCAGAGAAAGGGTTTTTTACAATAGTCAATGTTCGAGTTAAGCCCTTTAAGGTAACCATTTAGCTTCTCACTTTTAATTAACTTAAATATATATATCTATAATAAATTTGGTTTCAGTTTGCATTATTTTCAGATTTAATTTTTTTCAAGAGACATAGGTTCATCAAAGACTATTCTGTACACTGTATAGCGCGGCACCCAAGATTAGACCATTTGTCAGGCTACTGAACCCATCGAGTTGATGTCCTTGTTCATCGACGCCTACACGAAATCCAAATATAGGCTCTGAATTATGACGTTCCAAATTGACACAAAGGTCTCTTGAGAACGTGGTATTGTAGAGAGCAAGAAATCCTATGGCTACTTTTGTGTAAATCATGGGGGGAAGTTCAATTCCTTTATAGTCCGCAGCTAATGCTGCCCAACAACTTCCGTCGGGCAAGACTACCCATTCCCATTGCCATTCACTTGTAAGTTGTGGACCCTCACCAAAGGCACGGAATTTACCAGTCTGAGTGTAATAAGCTTCGTGTGCTAGATAGACCTGATTCATTAAGGTATTTAACCTAGAATCGGTTGTGTTAGTGTCAAATACCGCGGTAAGCAATACGTCCGTTGTGATTGCAGACTTTGGAACAACCACGCCGTTGATAGTCACATTCCCATTTGCAGGTGAATAAATGTTGTCGAGTATTTTCGTAGTTAGGTTGCCAAGCGTACTAGGCCAGAAACTTGCAAAACCGCTACAGATAATGTAGGAGTATATACTAGTAGAGGCATTTCCTTCACTAATTAGACTTGGGACAATGGCCGCATAATTTGACCTATTACCTTGCTGATTGTATACAAAGTTGTTTATTCGCGCTGTAAAATTGCTGTCATAATTTCTCAGGTTATTCAATGCCACAAAAAGTCTTCCAGTATCAACTACGTCAACTGGATCGGTGGCTTTGTCTGAATTTTGATGCCAGACCTTTGCATCAGTTGCTTGGTAGAACCAGAAAGGGTAACTATAATTGTTTAGTTCGCGGGTTTCAAGAAACTCTAGAACCTTGTCTATTCTTGAATTAAACCCCCAATCACCTGTTGGCTGCGTTAGGTTGAGTTTTGACGCGTCGATTACCGCTTGAATGTAAACACCTATATCCCAATCAGTAATGTAAGGCGATCCAGTGCTACCCCAAGGCAACCCAGTTTTTACGTCCAAACCTACACCAGGAGCATAGTATTTCCAAGCTGTTTCAGCAACCTTTTGCCAAAACGTGCTGTTCATAGCTTGAGCAGACTCTATCAGGCCTGGAGGCTTGGGTTTCGGGGTTAGTGTAGGGGTAACTTTGGGAGTAGGATTCTGTGTCTTTTCCGGTCCAACCGTTGGAGTACTAATATCTGTAGTGGAATCAGTTGGGTCAGGGGTTGGAGTTGAGGAGTCAAAAAGATTCTGTCTATCTGAAGTTGCTTGATTCCCCCTTGGCAAGAACGCAAAAACAGAGAGTAGAATACCAAAAATTATTACAGCCACTAACAGACTTTTAGTTTTCTTGTTGAAACGCCAATTATTATAAAATAAATTTTTCTTTTTAATCTCTACACTCGCAAGTAACAAAACGGAAGTTAATACACTAAGATTATGAAATTTTTTGCCAGTTACCATATGCATCATAGTTTTGCGAATATCAGTAATTTTTTAACACACCATCTTAATTTAAACATATGGTAAAAGTCGCAGCAATTCACAAGGTAAGGAATCTCTGCAAAAAACAAAATAAATAATATCTAAAAAATAGGTTTGCTCAGAACTTTTTAGTAATATTTTGTTTATCCACTAACTAAAAGGTCTGAATTAGACTCCAGATGTTATTTTGGAAATTCTCAGGAGTGAGAACGGAAATATCCCTCCAAAGTGATTCTCGCTTTTTCTCCCAGTACGAATCTTTATCAACTCTGTCTATCAAGTTAACAATTTTGTCCTTCAGATCAAAATAAGTTTTCCAGCGAAATTCCTCTGGAATAAATTCTTGCATCCCTCCGCTGTCATGGACAACAGTAATGCAACCACTTGCTAAGCCTTCAATAGGGGCTATTCCGAAGTGTTCACCTTCCATGAGATGAACGTAGATTCGAGAGTTCTGAAGGATATCTAGAAGTTGATTTCCCGGCAAGTTAGTCTTAAGAGAATAGTTCGGAGGCAAATTCTTATTAAAGTTATCAAACCATGCTTTTTCTGCGTCTATCAAACCTCCTATGCTTATGAACTCACAATCGGGGATATCTAAAGCTAAACGCTTCATTATCTCATGACGTTTTGCAGGTATGAATCTTGCAACATACACTACCCGTTTCTTTCGCTTAGACATAGGCTTATCACACCAGAATTTAGAAAGGTTTACTGGAGGATAAACCACAACAGGACCTCTAACATAGCGGTTTTTCCAGTAGCGCTCTATGGCATCCTTGGTATAATTGCTATTGCATAAAATAAGGTCTAGTTTGCCGATACCCTGTTCAACCCACCTCTTAAATAACCACAAATAAAGTTTTCTTTTAAAGTTGCCACGAGCATAATCATAATGTATTTCGGGAAAATGCACATACGCAATGTTCTTTCTAGATTTGCTTAGAAAAACAGGCTCAAAAGGAGAGGAGGATTGTGTGGAAAACAAATAATCATAGTCCAACTTGTTTTTATATCGTTTTAAGAGATTAACAAAGTTGCGGTGCCTTTTGTAAATTGTAAAAGGTGGGTTAACTTCGATTCGCTTGCCCAATGAATGAATTACTACTTCTTTGCTTAAGTCCTCACCCACAATATCACGGTATTTATCCGCATCAAAATTAAAAGTCAGTAACTCCACACTTTGCTCGTTAACAAGCAGAGTTTTTATCACATTGTGACATACGCGTTCTCCGCCGCCGTAAATATCAAGGTATGGATGAACTACAAGGAAGGTTGCCAAGTCTTTCAGCTCTCAGGTAAGTTACAGTTCCCTCTTGCAGTTTAAGAAGGTTACCAACTTGAAAAAGTCCCGGTCGCAGAATAAAAGAAATACATTTTAGCCGTTTGAAATAAATTTTGCAGGAAAATATATACACAAGCATGGAAAGTTGAGTAATGGATGGCAACTTGGTGAAAAAAAAGCAAAAAGAATCTACTGAAAAGTTGAAAGTTGTTTTCGCGGACCCGCCGTTTGGTCGCGAATCCAAAGGTGAGGCTGTGACTGAGTCGCCGAATCTTGGAATTCTATACATAATCAGCTATGCTAAATCGCGTTTGCCAAATGTTGAATTCACGTATCTTGAGCCTTTTCTATCAATGGAGGAGCATCTCGAAAAAATCAAACAAATAAAGCCTAATGTTTACGCAATATCTTTCACTACTCCGAGAAGAGAGTTGTCTTTTAAGACTATAAATGGAGTGAGCAAGTTGGGTTTGAAAATGCTTATGGTAGCAGGTGGAGCTCACCCAACAATTGACCCGCAAGACGTCCTTAAAAACACACCAATTGAGATTTGCATCATAGGGGAGGGTGAAGAAACCGTAACTGAGTTGCTAAAAAATGTTCAATCCAAAGAGCGGATTTCAAATGTTGCTGGAACGGTTAACCAGCAAAAAAATAACGGGGTAAGACCACTCCTAAAAGATATAGACTTCTTCCCAGCATGGGAAATAATTGATTTTGAAAATTACGACATCGCAGTAAGCAAAAAAAAACGTATGGCATATTTGCTCCCCATCCGAGGGTGCCCAAACTATTGCACATACTGCTCCAATCCAGTATGGAAGCTTGAAAAGCCGTGGATACGGCAACGTTCACCTAAAAACATTGCCCAAGAAATCAACTACCTCTACGGCAGAGGCATAAGAGAAATCTATCTTCGATCTGACACGTTTAACGTTAATATTAAATGGTGCTTGGAAGTTTGCAGCGAAATTGAAAAACTAAACCTCAAAGACATGATGTTCCAATGCAACCTACGTGCAGATAACCTAACCAACGAGTTAGCACAAAAACTCCGCGACATGCACGTTTGGCTTGCACATATTGGCCTTGAATCCGCAAACGAACGCGTGCTCAAAGGAATAGGTAAAAACGCGACACAAGCCGACAATATACGAACCCTGGAACTGTTAAAAAAGCATCACATCAAAGTATATGGTTTCCTGATGCTCTACAACGCGTGGGAAATAAATGGCAAACTCGAATATGAAACTCCAGAAGAAGTCAATAATACTTTAGAATTTGCAAAAAACTGCCTAAAAAACAACCTCATCGAGTATATTTCTTGGTCAATAACGAACCCAATCATAGGCTCAAAACTCTATGACATTGCCAAAAAATTCAACATCGCGACCTACAACGTCAAAATAGGAAACTGCATGAACCTCCCAGGAATAAGCGAACAACAAATGGTTGAGCACGTTAAACAAGGCATGATTCTACAATTGCTAAACGGCATTCAGAAGGGCATGATTACAAAGAGAAGCTACAAACGAGCCGCTCAGAAAGCTATCAAAATCCTAAACATGTAGTCTCGTTTGAAAAAGAGCAACAGCGATAAACTATTTATCTTTCAGGAAATCATATTGGCACCTATGTCTTCATGTTCAGAGGACAACATCAAAGTGGATTTTGTTGTTCCTTCAAAAGATAAACCCAACCAAAAATTGTTACACATTCTTGGGCAGATGCCCTGTGCGGGAGAAATCATTAATACACATGAAAGACCGCTCAGCGTCGCACGAAAACATGGAGTTTTGCAGGCTAATACTGAATGGGTGGCTATGGTCGATGATGATATGCTTTTACCGCATGATTGGCTAAAATTAGTTACAAAAGCTATTGAACCAAAAGTGGGTGCCATTGGCACAGTTGCCGTGCACAAAAACAAGCATGTTGCTGCTTATGAGCGAGTTGTTGGAACTGTCTATAAACTTGACAAAATAGACACTAATCCACATATAAACAACATCATAATTCGTCGCAAACTTATGGAAAATTATGAGCCTCCACGATTATTTTTTGGGGAAGATCAGTACTTTAAACATTATGTCCAGAAAACAGGCTATATCTGGAAAGTTTTACCCTTTCTTGGCGCAACACATCTAGGCACATCAAAAAATTATGTTATTATCGGAATAACTTACAGACGATATGGACACTTTGGACTATACAAACTGGCAAGAAGAATGGTAGCGAGATTTATTTTTACACCGTTTGCAGCGCTCATAAATGCAAGTTCCACAACATTTTGGTATTTAACTAGGCGCAATGTAGAATTCATCGCGGGTTTTGCAAAAGAGGTAATTGCAGAAAAATTTTAAAGAAGAAAGCCCTTTCAGCTGAATTGTCAAAGGCAACAATTCTTGGACTTTGCTTTCAAATTTATTTTTAAAACCTGTTTTTTGTTAAACTTTTTTAATCAGAAGATAGAGAAGACAAGTTATGCAAAATGCAAAGCGCGGTGTTGGAATAGTTATCGGTGCAAACGTGGAAATAGGATCAAACGTTGCCATCTGGAACTATGTTGTATTAGGCGACAACTCAAAAATTGGCGAAGGAACCATAATCGGAAGCTTTGTGGATATCGGCAAGAATGTGATTTTAGGAAAAAACTGCAACATACAAGCACATGTAACAATCTCAAACGGGTGCATTCTTGGCGACAACGTGTTTATCGCTCCAAACACCAGTCTACTAAATGACAAATACCCAAAAAGCCCATTTTTGACCCCGCCTATAATAAAAGATGGAGCTCAAATCGGAGGAGGAGTAACTATTTTGCCCAATGTTACAGTTGGAGAAAAAGCAGTCGTTGGCGGAGGAAGTGTAATTACTAAAGACGTTGAATCAAAAACTGTTGTGGCTGGGGCACCTGCAAAATTCGTTATGAATTTGCCGAGTTATGAAGCGAAGCGTGACGCTTTCATAAAAGCACAAAACAAGGTGCAAAAATGAAAATATGGTATGACGCTTGCACCGGCAAACAAGTTCGATATGCAGTAGCCATTGGCCAGCGTTTGAGGAAGAAAGGACACGAATTTATATTCACTACAAGAGAACACCCAGACACTATTTCACTGTCCAAAATTCTGGCAGAAAAACCCATAGTTATAGGCAAATACAATCCCTCAACACTTTCCTCAAGGCTGCTAGAAAGTGCTGAACGTACAATCGAATTTGCAAAACTCTTTAGAAATAACCAGCCAGACGTCGCCATTGCTCACCAATCCGTGGAGCTATGCCGAACTGCTTTCGGCTTAGGAATCCCAATAATTCTAACAGCCGATACACCATATGCTTACGCCGTGAATAAGCTAACTATTCCCTTTGCCCGCACTGTTGTAGTTTCCGAAGCGTTACCAAAGAAGTTTACTAAAGAATATTGTGCAAAAAAAACAGTTTTCTTCCAAGGCGTCGATGAGGTTGCATGGATTAAAGATTTCAAACCAGCCAAAATTACTGGCTTAAAAAAACCCTTAATTGTTGTAAGACAAATAGAAGCCAAAGCCGTCTATGCCCAAGATAAAGAAGATCTCGCAAAAACCATCGCTAAAAAACTGGGTGAAATAGGAACAGTACATCTTATACAAAGATACAACAAACAGGGTGAGAATTTCAGCAACAAAGAAGACTTTTTAGATTCGGCGAATCTTGTTGCAAATGCAGATTTAGTAGTGAGTTTTGGCGGAACAATAGCAAGAGAAGCTGCATTGCAAGGTATTCCTAGCATTGCAGTCTCAGATATGGCAAAAACCTACGTGAACCGATATGTTGCTCAGAAAGGTTTTCCACTGTTCATAACAACTGAAAAGAAGATACTTTGGTACGCTAAAAAGTATTTAGGTAGAAGAGTCAACGTTGAGGATAAACTTGCACAGTTGGAAAATCCGGTTGACGCCATTGAAAAAGCAGTGGAAATGATTAAACCTTAAACTCTATTTCAATCGCGTCGCCAACTTTGACCGAAAAATTTTCTGCAGCGTTTCCTTGGTTTAGAGCTATTTCCAAAAATCCATGACTACCAAATAATGCAATTGCTTGGTTTAGCTTGGCTTGACCATAAGTTTTGCAGAATAAAAGTTGATGTTTTTGGTTTGACAGTTTAACTTTGACTGTCTTGGCAAAACTAGCTTCGTGTGTGGTGATGTTTGAGACTATGTTACCAAAGCCATCGATGTGTAAAATTTCGCCGACGAAGTAATTAGCTTTCTTTTTCACTATAACAAATTTAGGCTCAACCGCATCAGTCAGTTCAGGACCAAAAGCTGAAGGTGTAACTCCATTATCTAGGTAGGCTGCAACGGGTGCAAAAATGTCTCTTCCGTGAAACGTGTTGGATACTTGAGAAAGAATAAACTTGGGATTTGTAATTTGATAGATATGTTTTATACCTTGGTTTTGGGCTGATAACATCAAAACGCCGTTGTCTGGTCCAACAAAAAAAGCTTGTTTAGTCTGAATTACTATAGCTCGCCTTTCAGTACCAACACCAGGATCAACAACTGCTAAGTGAACAGTGCCTTTTGGAAAGAAAGGTGCTGCAGAAGCTAACATAAATGCGCCATGACGAATATTATATTTTTCAACGCTATGTGTCAAATCAACTAAAGTGGCTTTTGGATTTATGGATAAAAATACACCTTTCATCTGGGCCACATAGGGGTCTTTGAGTCCAAAATCGCTGGTTAGAGTTATCAACTATATTTAACCGCCATGAACTACTGGAACAAAAACAATTTCGTCGCCGTCACACAATTTTGTTTCGAACCCGTTAAGGACACTGATTTCTGTGCCGTTAATTAGTATAAGAGAGTTCGAGTTTGAATCGTTGAGTTCTTGGTCGCTGAGGATGGATTTCAGATTCGTCATTTCTTGGCCCATTTGTTCAATTAAATGTCTGAGAGAAAAACCACCATGATTGTTTATTTGGAATTGACTCCTACCCGATAGATGACGTAACGCACCTATTAGTTTGACAGTAATCACCATGTCTCTCCCAACATTATGTCATAGCACGATAATTAAAGATATGTCGTTAACATTTGTTCCTGTTTGCCCTGTAAAAATGAGGTCATTCAAGTTAGAGAATAAGTGGTAAGAGTCATTTTCAGCCAAAAAGACTTCAGGTTTCAATCCCAACTTAAGTGACCTTACATAGGTATTATTGTCAACTATTGCTCCTGCGGCATCAGTTGGTCCGTCCACACCGTCGGTGCCCAAAGAGGCAGCTACAATTGTACAATCGAGGTTATTCTTTATGTGAAAGACGGCGGCTAAGACAAGTTCTTGGTTTCTTCCACCTAAACCGTTTCCAGCAACTTTGACCGTGGTTTCGCCTCCTACAATTATTGCAACTGGCTTGTCAGAGGGATTATGTGAAACAATGATCTCGTTCGCAATTGATGCTAGCAAGGTACCTACGCATCTAGCTTCTCCTTCTATAGTGGAAGTCAGCAAAATCGTGTTTATTTGTTGAGACTTAAGGTATTGGCAAGCTGCTAAACTAGCTGTGCGGTTATTTCCAATAACAAAATTGTAGACTCTGTCGAAAATTTTATCTTGAGATTTGGGCGTTTCTTGAATTGTGCCCGTTTCGCCATCCTCAAAAACTTTTCGCATCGAATAAGGCAAATGCTGCCACAGTTCATATTTTTCTAAAACTGTTTTGGCTTCTGCAAAAGTAGTTTCGTCAGGTACGGTTGGGCCAGATGCTATGGTGTCTAATGGGTCGCCTACAACATCTGAAAGAATTATGTTTAGAATGGTTGCAGGATAAGCTTTTTTTGCTAGCCAGCCTCCTTTAAACCCAGATAGGTGCTTTCTAACTGAATTAATTTCTCTTATTGTTGCTCCGGATCGTAGAAGAGTGTTTGTTAATTCTCGCTTTTCCTTTAGTGTTATACCTTCTCGTGGAAGGGACATAAGGCTTGAACCACCCCCAGAGATTAAGCAAATAACCAAATCAGCTTCTGTGGCTTTTTCCACGATCGCCAAAATTTGTTTTGTTCCTTCCACGGAAGCTTGGTCTGGTAGAGGGTGGCTTGCTCCATGTAGCTTTATTTTTTTTGCTTTCTGCAAACTTCCATGTGGAACGTTTATAATGCCTTCATTAATATTGGGGCCCAAGATTTCTTCCAAAGCTTCCGCCATCGAACCAGATGCTTTTCCACCGCCAACCACGTATACATGCTTGAATTTGTTTATGTCAAAACAACATTGTTCAATTTGAAGAAGTGAACCGTTCAAGGCAAGCTTGTTTTTTACGATTGTTTTGGGGTCGGCAGCTTTTAATGCAGATTCAAGGCTCTCGAGAGCTAAAATTCGAGCGTTCCTAATGGCTTCAGTTTCACCGTTTTTGATCAGTTGGGGTTTATTTTTTATCATTGCATTAGAAAGTCCTATAATTTACTTGATTTACAATAAGTAATGAGTTTTACTAATTATTTAGGGATGTGCAAAATTGTGATGTTTGTTTATTTTGTGTTATTTTTGTTTGTCTGCTAGAACAACAACACCTAAAAATTCTTGTTGTTGTTCTACCAACCCTTCCATGCACAGAGGGGCAGATTAAGAGAAATCTGCGGGTGTTGCTTTCTAACCCTTAATCGACAAGAACACTGATTACTCTTAGATCCATATCCTGGATTTTCCGTGTTTGTTTCTTGTTAACCGATTGTTTTGTTGATCAAGAACCTGAAGCAGCATAGGCGTCCATACTAAAACATAATTAAGAAACAACTCAAACTCTGCACATTCCTAAATTATTATAGTAACAAACAACGAAAAAATGTGGGTAGCTTAATTTTCGAACCTTTCTTGGGTTAAAGTCTCTACTATGTTAGTGGCTGTCTCAACAATGGAGTCGGCTTGTTTCATCATGGCGTCACCGTTTACTTCTTCGAGTTGCGATATTTGCTGGACGATTGTTTCGATTTCGATTAGAAAACGCATCATTGAATCGTTAGTTAAAGGGTTTTTAACTACTTCTTCACGAATGAGGATTTCTATGAAGGCAGGTTCACCCAAACTGTAATAGATAGCATTTCTTGCTTTTCTGATTGCTTCCAATACTAAGCTTGGTGCCATGTAGGGAATTTTTCGTGCAGCTTCTAATTCGGCTTTCGCTTCACGAAGGTACCTTAGTGCCCATCCTTTTCTGTATTGGTCCATCATAAAAGATTCTCTTCCCAAAAATTTTTGGTTTATTCAGACATGTCTTCTGTTTCTTGAGCGTCAGGTTCAACTGCAGAGTTAGCTTGAGCTAATGCGAGGGTACGTGTTATGTATCCTGCGGTTTTGTTTCTCACGGTTGTCGTTGCCCCATTTGTGAGTGTGTCTACTGTGTGTTTGTTTTCGTCAAAGTTGGTTGTGAATTTGTTGGGGAACCGCGTCATTAGTTCTTTGCCAAGACGTTTTATTTGCTCAGTCTTTACATTTCCCAGGTTATATTCCTCCAGTGTTAACAGTTTTTTCTCTAACGTTTGAGCGTTTGAGCAACTCTCAATAGAGGACAGGTTTAATTTAAGTTTACGCCTCAAAATGATGAATAACTTAGAAGGATACTAAGAAACAGAATCTCAGGATAGTTTAATGTTGAAGAAATCCTCAAAATTACTAGCTATTTGCTCAGCTACATCTTCAACCGGAGTTTTTTTAATTTCGGCTATTGCTTCGACAACGTTGCGCAAGTACGAAGGCTTTGTCATTTGCCCATTGTATGGTTGCTTCCAATAGGTAACTGGACCATCGGTTTCAGTCATCAAGTTTGTTAGAGGAGTTTTTTCTACAACTTCGCGGATTCCCTTGGAGTAAGTAATTGGTGGACCTTCAGTTATGAAGTAACCGTTGTCTAAGGCTTTACTAAGTGCCTCGATAGGGTGGCTAAACCAGTGTAATAGCACTTTTTTAAGATTATAGGAAGGCAGCATTTCAACTACTTTGTCAGTTGTTCCTCTTGAATGTATGATGACGGGAAGGTCTAGTTCTTCAGCAAGGCGAAGCATTTTGTCAAAAACCATTATTTGTGCGTCCCAGAGGGTTTCGTATTTGTAGTCTAAACCGATTTCGCCTATGGCTTTAACAATTCCTTTCTGTTTCTGTATAAAATCGATGATTTCGTGCAGTTCGTTTTCTTTGAGCACATTTACATTCCAAGGATGAATCCCAAGAGCGGGGTAAATTATGTCTGGGTATGTTTGGGATAATTTAATGTCGTTTTGGCAAGTTTGGAGATCCATAGAATTTGAAACTAAAGCTTTTACACCTGAATTTTTCGCATCAATTATTAACTCATCGATATGACCAATGTATTCGTTGTCAGAAAGGTGTATATGGGCATCAATTAATCTCATTTTTTCACCTGAATATGTCGGATATTAAGCGTTTTAAGATTTACCCCAATTTAAATATTAAGACTGGCTCCAAGGTCGTTTTAGAGCAAAAAGTAATAACAAAGGTTAAATATTGCTTTAAAATGAAAAAGAGACTGAAGAGATGTCGATATGACGGAACTAGAAATAGCTGTAGCCCCCATGCACAGATTATGCAAAAAAGCAGGCGCTGACAGAGTAAGCGAAGCAGCAGCAAAAGAACTCGCAAAAGCACTTGAAGAAATCGGCGTTAAAATCGCCAAAGAAGCATTAGATTTTGCGATGCATGCTGGAAGAAAAACCATCAAAGCGGAAGACATAGAAATCGCCGCTAGAAAAATCATGGGAAAATAAGAAGCTAATAATTTAACATCATTCCCTCTTTCTTCTTTTTGTTTTCAGCATACAAAGAATACAAAATATACCGTATTTACAGCGTAAAAACTTTTAGATCCCAAACCTATTCATGAATTGCCTTAAGTATTTGCTGAAGAAGCCCACAAAAATTGGAAGTATTCCCGCGCAAATCCAACTAATCCAACATGGTTACTCCAAATAACAAGACTTGGTTTGTCTTCGCCTAGAAACAGTAAAGCTTCCTTGCCGTCGGCGATTACACCACCCCCGAACATGTGATCCCGTATACGCAGTTCATTCAAACCATATTTTTTTAAAAAACCCCAATCTTCTTTGTTGCCAGCAACCATAAGCTTGACATGAACTGTTTTCTTTAAGCCCGTTCCCAGCATGGATTCAGCCATAGCAATGACTGGTTTAGCAAATTCTGGCGCTGCAATAACTATTTCCACTGAAGCTTTTTTTAGAACTTCTTCAAGTTTACTAAGAACTGCTTGTTGACCACGCAAAATCAGCATATCTGGACGTTCAACGAGTTCGCGTTTCTCGTAAAGAGGCTGAAGAGTTTCAGCTATAGTGTTTTCCCAACTTACACATTTATCTTCTAAACGGAGCTTTGTGAATCTTGTTGCTTCTAACGGCGGAACTGGATAGTATTTGAAGGGGCGACTTTCACTACTTTTTATCCAACCTTTTTCTTTGAGGGAATTTAACACTTCATACATTTTGCTATAAGGCACGTTAGCTTCTTGACTTATCTCCATGGCTGTCATTTGTCCGAATTCAAGCAGCACTATGTAAGCGTCTATTTCATAGGCGTTTAACCCCATTTCACGGAGTACAATCCTTGTATTCTCGTTGATTGCCATTTCTCTCACCTCAATCACCTTAGGAAACGTTTGGAAACCTTATTATGATGTCATCTGTTCTTAAGCACTTCGAATTGTAACGGTTACACTTTAGAAGGCAAAAGCATGCAAGACATCAAGAACACAAAAAGCATCTGCCCTGAATGTCTAAAGGCAGTAGATGCAACAATCTACGAAGACGAAGGAAAAGTCTTCATTAGAAAAACCTGTCCAGAACATGGATCAGTGCAAGAGCTCTACTGGTCAGATTACGACCAATATGTACGCGCTGAAAAATTCCGTTTTGACGGAACAGGAATGGATAACCCACGCACCGAGAAAAAGTTTGGTTGCCCCTACGACTGTGGAATCTGCCCCGAACACAAATCCCACACTTCCCTTGCAATCATCGACATTACCAACCGTTGTAACCTGAAGTGCCCGGTTTGCTTCGCTAACGCGTCCGCTGCAGGATATGTGTATGAGCCAACAGCAGATCAGGTTGCAAGTATGCTCGAGAACCTTCATAACAACAAGCCAGTCCCTGCAACAGCATTGCAGTTTTCCGGCGGAGAACCAACTATTCGAGAAGAGCTTTTTGATTTCGTCCGAAAAGCAAAAGAAATTGGTTTCAAACATGTTGAAGTCAACACAAACGGCGTTCGCATTGCAGCTGACCCTGAATACGCCAAAAAACTGAAGGAAGCTGGAGTAAGCACAATTTATCTGCAGTTTGACGGTTTAACACCTGAAGCTTACAAGTTTATCCGGGGCTTGGACTTACTTGAAATGAAAATGAAGGCTATCGAGAACCTTCGCCAAGCAGGTTACACGAGCATCGTGTTGGTAGTTACATTAGTGAAGGGAGTCAATGACCAACAGCTTGGTGATATCATAAAGTTTGCAACCAAAAACTTCGATGTTATTCGATGCGTCAACGTGCAACCTGTATCGCTATGCGGCAGACTTCCACAGCAAGAAAGAGAAAAAATGCGCATCACTATCCCAGATTTCATGCGACTAGTTGAAGAGCAAACAAACGGAGACATCAAAGCTTCAGACTTCTATCCAGTTCCAATAGTTGTGCCCGTCTCCAAAGCAGTCGGCGAACTCAAAGGTAAACGGTACGTTGAGTTTACAACACATCCTCATTGCGGAATGGCTACTTTTGTGTTTATCGAAAATGGCAAAATGACTCCTATTACCCGCTACGGCAACATTGAAAAATTCGTGGGCTCATTAAAGGGTGTTTACACTGATGCCTTAAAAGGCGACAAAAGCAAAGCCAAAATACGTCTCGCTGGATCTGCAAGACATATCAAATTTTCTTTCTTACGAAAATACTTATTCAAGGTTCTAACAACCGGCGACTACAGTTCTCTTGGAGATTTTGCTCGAAATGCACTGATGATTTCATCTATGCATTTTATGGACCCCTACAATTTTGACTTGGAACGCGTTCAACGATGTGGTATCCACTATGCTGTTCCAGACGGACGCATCATACCTTTCTGCACCATGAACTCGATCCACCGAGCTGAAGTTGAAAAGAAACTCGGCATTCCAATCAAAGAATGGAAAGAGAAACATAAGGTTGAAATAAGCCAGCCAATGTAGTTGTTGCGAACAAAGTTTCGGCAAGTGAAAATAATGGGTGGAAAAAAGAAGCTCGGCATAAAACAAATGGAAAAGCAGCAGGTCAAAACAGACGACGATAAAGATGCAAAAAAGAAAGAAAAAGCTGCACCTCCACGTGAAAGAAAAACTATCGGAATCATGGTTCCAGATGTAAAAGACGATAGAATAGTTACAGAAGTTAAAAAGATGGGTGTCCTCACACCATATGCAGTTTCAACTCGCTACGGCATACGCATAAGCGCCGCCAAAGACTTCTTGGAGCAACTTGAAGCTACTGGAGCAATACAACTCGTATCCGGCAGTCACAACATAAAAATATACAAAGCAGAAGCATAAATCCCAAAATAGTCTTTGTTCCATATTTTTCAATTGGAGTAAAATTTATGAATTTTCCTGAAAGAGTCTACACAGTTGAAGAAGTAAAGATTGCAAAAAGCCTAGTAGACCAAGGCTACAAACATGATTTAATAATCGAGGGAACCCCAGATTTTACACAAAAAGTGGAGAGTGCTCTTGAACAAATCGAAGCAGCAGGTTTTTGCGACTTTTTACGATCTTACATACGCAAAATCATCGAAATTGATGGCATAACACAGTTGCGTGAAACAGAGGTCGAAATCTGGGCAAACAAGTTTGCTGTGGAAAACTCTGTTGACGCAGCCAGCCTATTGGTTCAGAAAGCTTACCACATGAAAGAGTACTTGGAAGGAGAACTCTACTATGGCGGTAATGCAGAAAAACGTTCAGTAAACAAACGAATTGAGTTTTTGCAGGTGCTCAAAGAGAAGTCTAAATCCGATAATGTGAAAAAAGAATGTGATCGTCTTCTAGAAATGTGGAAAGACAGCTCGCTTGCTTTCTAAGTCGCTGACAGCTTTACTTTTATTATGTTTCCGCTTTTTACCTGCTTAAAAAGCTCCAAGTTGCTTGTTACTTTTCCAAGAATGCTTACTGGACTGTAGGGTTGAGAATTGCCAAAGAAAACACAAAGTGCACTGCCCATAGGCCAAAAAGCAATAGTGCCTGACTCTACTGTGGGTTTTGCTTTTTCTTCACCCATTTTTATTGGAATTTCAAAGTAAATTTCTTCTTTCCAAAGAGCAGCTCTGCCTTCCATGGGAAGTTTGCGGACAATTGTATCTATTGTTCGGGGAGCTAAAAACCTGACCAACTCACCTTCAGCTTCGCCTAAACCCTCAATGACAAACTTGATTTTTATACGGGAAACGCCATCTTCATTGCTCAATTACATCATACCCTTTGAAGTAAAATTACGAATCTAATTTGTAAGTTCAGAGGTAATAATTGGTGAAGTGTAATTTAACTGTTGCAGTAAATTTGGTATGTTAATTGATCGGATGGTGTTTAGGAGTTTTTATAGATATTGATATTCTATTTTGGATCTTTTAGATCAATGGGCAGCATAGCAGAAATAGATTCACTCAATAGCCATTTTTCTTATTACTTTGTAATCTGAAATTACGGAAATCCCCCGAGCTCTTAATGCAGCATCTATTTTTGAGTCGCCTGTGTCAACTTTTAAACTCTCTAGTCTATCTAATTTGCTCTTTGTCGCAACCACAATAATGTTGTCCAAGCCAACTTGATTGATGACTTTTGGACTTATTTGTTGGTTGCCTCTCCCAAAAATAAAGCCCTGTCCTCCGATGGGGGTTACAATGATTTGTGCATTTCTGCCTTCTATTGCCTGTAGGAGCTTTTTCTCGTTCACATCTTTTGCAGTGATTTCTTTGTTTTGGAAAATATCCACACCTAAAAGCGTTTTTTTCTTGTCTAAAAGATCGCCTATGGTGCGGGTAGTTGTTCCAGGACCGATTATGTAGAGGTTTCTGGGTTTCATTTCCTCAATTATATACAGAGCGATAGCTGCTTGATTTTGAATCTCGCTCTCAATCATGGGACTTTCCATTTTGTTGCCCTGAATCAGATGGGGTTCAAAGGGCGAAAGGACATAGCCGTAGAGTTCAGCTGACACATGCCCTTCTCTGAAGGCTTGTTCGTCAACATCCATAACTTCAGCTTCGCGGAGAGGCAAACTAATAAATAAAAACCGAATGGCGACTCTTGCCGCAGCTTGAGGTGTAATGGCGAAAACGGCGCTGTGCATTTTCACTCCTGTTGGAACACCTAAAACGGGAACACTTAAACTGACTGCTTTTAGGATGTCACGGGCTGTTCCATCTCCGCCGCAAAAAATTAGAAGGTCAACTTTAGATTCTTTCATTTGATGTGCAATGATTTGTGTGTCCTTTGGGCTTGTTTGGGTTTTTGCTTGGCCTACAACTTGGAAGTTGAAACCGAGTTTTTTAACTTGGAACTCCCCCATTTCTCCAGCACCAACCAGAAATTTTATGTGTTCTTTTGCTGTAGACAGGTTCGAGAGGAAAATTTCAGCTTTGGCTGAAGCTATTGGTTTGGCTCCGAGGGCGATTGCTTTGTTTAGGATTTCGTTGCCGTCGGTTCCTTTAAGCCCCACGGCTCCGCCCATGCCTGCGACTGGGTTTATGATGAAACCGATGGTTTTTTCTGGTGTAATCTGCTTGGATACCACAGAGTTAACCTTGTATTATGGGTTGTTTTCCTGATTTATAAAAATAAAAGAAACAAAAAAGGATTGGTTGGCTGTTTAGTATGTGTCGCAGCCGATGTATTTCTTGTTTACTTCAGGAAGCCATGGGTAGAGTTTGTGTAGTTTCTCCATTGATTCCGCAACTTTTTGGGTTGGGTATTCGTAAGGTTGGAGTCTGCCGCTGAAGTATTCATCGTATGCTGACATGTCAAAGAATCCGTGTCCGCAGAGCACAAATAATATGGTTTTTGCTTCGCCCGTCTTTTTACATCTGAGTGCTTCATCGATGACGCCTTTTATTGCGTGTGCGGGTTCAGGTGCGGGTATGATGCCTTCTGTTTGTATGAACATTTTTGCTGCGTCGAAGACGTCTATTTGACTGTATGCTTCGGTGGTCATTTGTTTCTCTTGGGTCAGCAGGCTTATGGTTGGAGCTATACCGTGGTACCTTAATCCGCCTGCGTGGATTGGGGCTGGTATGAAGTCGTGTCCGAGGGTGTGCATAGGGACTAGTGGTGTGAGTTTCGCTGTGTCGCCGTGGTCATATTGGTATTGTCCTTTTGTGACCTTGGGACATGCTGTTGCTTCGGTTGCTATGAACTTGCATTCTTTAGGTGCTTTTTTTGAGACCTTGTCGTAGTAGAATGGCCACATAAGACCGGAGTAGCTGCTACCTCCGCCGATGCATCCGTAAAGTACGTCTGGGTAATCGTCAACCATTTCGAATTGTTTTTTGGTTTCTAAACCTTCTACAGTTTGGTGCAAGCATACGTGGTTAAAGACGCTGCCGATGGTGTAGTTGGTTTTTTCTTTGCTAACCAGGGCGTCTTCGACCGCTTCACTGATAGCTATACCTAAGCTTCCTTTGTTGTCTGGGTCTTCGGCTAGGATTTTTCTTCCTGCCTCTGTTTTGTTGCTTGGGCTAGAGATGCATTCGCCGCCAAAAGCCTTCATAAGCATTTTTCGGTATGGTTTTTGGTCGTAGCTGGCGCGCACCATATAGATCACTGCTTTGAGGCCGAATGTCATGGCTGCGAATGAGAGTGCACTGCCCCATTGTCCTGCCCCTGTTTCAGTTGAGACGCGGGTTATGCCTTCTTTTACATTATAGTAGGCTTGGGGTACGGCGGTATTGGTTTTGTGGCTTCCTGCTGGGCTTACACCTTCATATTTGTAGTAGATTTTTGCGGGTGTTTTGAGCGCAGCTTCGAGACGTGTTGCTCGGATAAGTGGAGTTGGTCTCCATATTTTGTAGATTTCTCGGACTTCGTCGGGTATGTTTATCCAGCGTTCTTGGCTTATTTCTTGACCGATGATTTCTTTTGGGAAGATTTTTGGGACTATGCCGACGCCTGGCTGTTTTGTCTCCACATCTATAAAGGGGGGGAGTGGGTGTGGCAGATCGGGCACGATGTTGTACCATTGTTTTGGTATGTCGTTTTCTTTTAGTAGAATTTTTTTGTCTGGCATTTTTTTCGCCTTCTTTGAGTTATAAATCGTGCTTTAAAGTTTTATTTAAGGCTTTTGTGTACAGTTTTGTACGCTAGTGAACAACACTTTTATACGTACAGGAACAGAAGTACACGCAAGCGACCTGAAATGTGGAACAAAATCAAAATTCAACTCGAACAATACCCCGAACGTCTAAAAGTAGCGCGTGTCCTAATAGAAAACGGATTAAGTGCCAAAAGTGGCAAAATATATCTCAATCAAATCGAAATTCCACCTGTTCGCATAGCGAGAGTAGCGGGCGTAGACAGACGAACAGTAAACGAAACACTAAATACCATCAAAGATAACTCCGAGTTAAGAATGATTTTTGAAGAAATCCGCCCAGCAGGTCACTCTTTAAGAGAAATCGCAAAACACCTCAACCTGGGAGTATTAGAAATAACACCAGTAAACGCAAAAGCACCTGGAATACTATCGAACACTGCAACAACGTTAAACAACGCTGGTCTAAGCATAAGGCAGGCAATTGTAGATGACCCTGAACTCTCACCTGAACCTAAACTAACCCTTATTGTTGAGAAGAAAATTCCCGGAGAACTAATCCCAGACTTTTTAAAGATTCCAGGAGTAGCGAAAGTTTCAGTTTATTAGCTTTGGCACAAATAAATATGAAATAGTTCAAAAAAGTAATCATTGATGCAAAAAGTACTTGCTCGCTCTTTCTTCAACATGTATCGTCTAGAAAAACTTATATGGATAGGCATATCTTGTTGTTGTTCGCATTAATGGAGGTTACTTGATTTGTCAGCAGCACCAACACAAGCAGGCGGTATCCCTATTATGGTTCTGAAAGAAGGATCAAATAGGTCCCGTGGAAGAGAAGCACAACACGGCAACATAACAGCTGCCAAAGTTGTAGCTGAAAGTATCCGAAGCGCGTTAGGACCAAAAGGTATGGATAAAATGTTGGTCGACAACTTCGGGGACGTAACAATAACAAGCGACGGACGAACAATCCTTGACGAGATGGACATTCAACATCCAGCGGCAAAAATGCTAGTCGAAGTCGCAAAAACACAAGACAAAGAGACAGGTGATGGAACAACTTCAGCAGTTATTATTGCAGGAGAACTTTTGAACAAAGCTGAAGAGCTAATTGACAAAAACATTCATCCAACAATAATAATTGACGGTTACAAGATGGCAGCCGAAAAGGCTCTAGAAACACTCGAAAAAATAGCCATAGCAGTAAACCTGAAGTCGCAAGATTTTCTCGTAAAAGCTGCAACCACCTCTATGGGAAGTAAAATCGTCGCAGAACACAAAGATTACCTTGCAGAAATAGTGGTTAAAGCGATGATGGCGGTTGCCGAGAAGCAAGATGAGGCATTCAAAGTTGATGTAGATGACGTTAAGGTTGAAAAGAAAACAGGCGAATCTCTCAAAGAGACCACTTTAATCAACGGAATAGTATTAGACAAAGAAATTGTTCATTCGGGCATGCCAAAACGGTTAGAAAAAGCAAAAATTGCACTTCTTGATGCGTCATTGGAGAATGAGAAGCCTGAGTTGGACGCTAAAATTAACATAGAAAGCCCCGATCAGATTGAAGCCTTCCTAAAGCAAGAAGAAGAAATGTTAAAAGATATGGTTGAAAAAATTCTTTCTACAGGGGCAAACGTTGTTATCTGTCAAAAAGGCATTGATGACATGGCACAACACTTCCTTGCTCGAAAAGGTGTCATTGCAATTAGGCGCGCCAAAAAATCGGACATGGAAAAACTCGCAAGAGCCACAGGTGGAAAAATCGTAAGCAGCATTAACTCACTATCAGCCGCAGACCTCGGATATGCTGCATTGGTGGAAGAACGCAAAACTGGCGATGACAAAATGACCTATGTCGAGGGATGCAAGAACCCCAAGTCAGTTACTCTCTTGATCAGAGGCGGAACACAACGGATGACTGCAGAAGCTGAACGGTCAATTCACGATGCTCTCAGCGTCGTAAAGGATCTACTTGAAGAACCAAAAATCGTTGCTGGTGGAAGCGCACCTGAAATGGAAGTGTCCAGTGTTCTCAAAAAGTACGCCCAGACATTACCAGGAAGAGAACAGTTAGCTGTGCAGATTTTCGCTGAAGCTCTAGAATCTATTGCGGTGACTCTTGCTGAAAACGCAGGTTTAGATCCAGTGGATATTATTTCTCAGTTACGTGCCCAACATGAAAAAGGTAAAACATGGGCAGGCATTAACGTTTTTGAAGGCAAAGTTGAAGATATGATTAAACTAAACGTATACGAGCCATTAGCAGTCAAGAAGCAGATCATCAAGTCCGCCAACGAAGCCGCATCTATGATTCTAAAAATCGATGATGTCATTGCAAGTGCAAAAATGAAGACTCCTCCAATGCCCCCAGGAGGAGGAATGCCAGGCGGCATGGGAATGGGTGGTATGGGCGGAATGCCCGGAGGATACTAAAAATGAGTCAAAAAATTAGTGTAGGACCACCAAAAATTACTCGCTTCGAGAAAGCAAGGATAGTTGGCGCACGCGCATTGCAAATCTCGATGGGAGCTCCAATCTTGGTCGATGCAGAAGAAAACACAAATCCCATAGACATAGCCGTAACTGAACTCGATGCAGGCATCTTACCAATCACAATCCGAAGAACACTACCAGATGGAACTTTCCAAGATATACCCCTAAAGTGGCTTTTTTAAGCCCTATCACTTTCTTTTGATTTTTTAAGTCCTTCTTTTACTTGAGTAAGGGTTTTTGTGATTTGTTTCCAGTGAGCGCCTTGCCAGTAAACTTGGGCGCAGTTGGAGCACTTCCAAAACTTATCATAGAATTTGTAGGTGTTTTTCTCTATTTTGCTCATGATCTCGTCTTTTGATGCTGTTTTGAGCAGAGAGTTGCATAATGGGCAATGGGATTTATTCATATCAATCGTTAATTGTAATCCGTATCGTTTGGCGACTTCTACAAGCTGATCCGGTTCCGATTTTCCTTCCACATAGAAAGCATCCAAACCCCTGCCGATAGCCCGTTTGTAGAGTTCAAAATCCTTTGTTAGCAGAGTACGCACTTCTTTTTTTGCCAACTCCAAAAGTTCATCATCGGAAAACTGCACAGAATAAGCTACATCATGCCCTATCATTCGCAGCCAACGTGTGAGTTTTCCGAGCATCCCATCTGCAAGGAACTTCACCCTTTACCTCCCCGAACGATGTTACCGCTTCCACCTTTACCGACAATTTCCCCTTCGTCGAAAACTAATTTTCCATTGACGATAGTTTTTTGAGGTTTGCCCCACACATCCCAACCGTCGTATGGTGAAAAGTGGGCTTTGGACTTAAATTTTGAAGCGTCAATTTTGAATTGGTGATTAAAGTCCACGATTGTTAGGTTAGCATTTTTTCCTTGCTCCAGCAGTCCGACCTCAGTTAAACCGAAGATTTCTGCCGGTTTCTTCGCTAATAGCTCAACTACCTTAGTCAGAGTTAACTTGTTTTTCTTTACCAAAGTCATCATTAAGGGCAAAGTAGTTTCCAGCCCAGGCACGCCGACTTTAACATCCCATACGTTGTCAGATGTCTTCTCGCTCGGAGTATGAGGCGCATGGTCTGATCCCAAAGCATCAACTGACCCATCACCTATACCGTTCCATAAGGCGTCAACGTTGGTTTTGCTTCGAAGAGGAGGAGCTAGGATAACCATTTGCCCATACTTTTTCACGTCATCACTTGAGAGGATAAGATGGTTTGGGGTGACTTCACAGGTAACCTTTTTTCCTGCTTTCTTAGCTTTGGCAATTGCGTTTAGTCCTCCTTCGGTTGAGACATGACAAAAATGTAGTCTCGTTTTAGTTTGCTCGGTTAGTCTTAGTAGGCGATTGATTGCTTTAAGCTCAACAGTCTCTGTGTGAGCTCTTGAAAAGTCGTTTATGCTGCTTTTTTTGCCCTGTTTGAGTTTTTCTTCGTTGGCTGCTAACATTGCTCTATCTTCAGCGTGAACTGCCACGGGCACATCAAGGGGGACTACTTCTTTGAAGGCGTCTATCAGGGCGTTGTCGTCATCAAGGTTTAAGCCGCCTGTTTGGAAACCCATAAAAAGCTTAAACCCAACTGCGCCAAATGCGATGATGTTTTTTATTTCGGATGTTTTCTTTGGGAACTCTGAATAAAAGTTGACGTTGACCAAAATTTTGTTTGAAGCTTTTCTCATGCGGTTTTGTAGGGTTTCTACACTCATTGTAACTGGATCGTTGTTTGGCATATCCAAGACAGCTGTGAAACCCCCGGCAGCGGCGGCTGAGGTTCCGGACGTAAAATCTTCCTTATAAGTTCGTCCTTCGTCACGCAAATGTACGTGTTCATCAATCAAGCCGGGCAAAACAAGAAGGTTATGGAGGTCAGTCCTTTGATCGGCTTTTGGCATTTGGGTTTCTTTGCCGATTTTGTTAATTTTGCCTTCTTCGATGGCTATGCTGCAGTCGAAGATTTGACCCATGATAAAGGCTTTAGCGTTAATAAGGACCCAGTCAACAATCAAGATGGTCACTTTTAGTGAAATAGCGGGTGGTTTAATTAATTAAAGGTTATTAAAAGAAATTATAAGAGATTATTCTTCTTCTTCGAGCTCGACTCTGCATTCGTCACAAATGTTTTGTCCGTCGCGTTCCTTCAGACTTTCCGAGTACGCGTTACAACGGTCACAATATCCTGAAAGCGGAGCTTCCTCAGCTTCGTCATTTGTTGCTGCATTTTCGATGCGGGATCGTTCCTGCATTATCTCGATAAGTTCAGGCATTACACCTAAGATGTCTTTGCTTGAAATTATGCCAACAAGATTGCCTTTGTAAATTACGACTAATCGTCTAATGTCGAGACGTGTCATTCTTCTGGCTGCATCGCTTATGGTTGCCTCAGGTTCAACTGTAACCAATGGGGTAGTCATGATTTCTTTGGCTTTAACGGTGTCAGGCTTCAGGTTTTTAGCAATAATCCGAAGTACCAAGTCACGTTCAGTTATAATGCCAATTGATTTGCCAGACTTGTTTGTAACTATTACGGCCCCTAAATCATGCATATCCATGTTTGCTGCGGCTTTGTTTGAGGTTTCGTCTTCATCGATCGTTACAACTGGGCTACTCATAACGTCACGCACCAACATTTTGGTTCTTAACCCAATATCAGCCATCAAATTCTACACTCCAAGATTGAGACAACCTTAGCTCTCTGCAAAATTAGAGAGAGGCGCATAATTTAAGAGTTGCTTATCAGTCTAGAATCCATGAAGTTTGAATAGGTCCCAATGAGAAAGAAAAAAAAGACACTTGAGGAAAAAGCATGCTAAAAACCAATGCTGAAAAATTAGTTAAAATATCTGTCATTGGCGAAATCGCAAGCCCGACAATCCGCAATCCCTATAATGTTTCAGCCACAGGCAACCCCTTGGTTCTGCCCGGAGTTGGAGGGATAACCTACAATGTAAGAGTGGGCGATCCTGCATGCGGTTGGGAAGCTGACCATGTAGAACCTGGCGTCAGCGTTGAAAACAAAGAAAATGATTCCCGCCAAGGGCAAGCAGCCAACACTGCTTTTAACGTTCTTTCATGTGTTGGGAATCAAGCAACTGTTGTCTTAGGCGATGCAAAAGGAGCGAAAGGTGTTGTTACGGGCAAGCATGGTGGAATAGAGCATGTACTTGTTGATTTTCCGTTAGATATTTTGGAGAAATTAGTGCTTGGAGATAAAATTTTGGTGAAAACGTATGGGATTGGGTTGAAACTTGTGGATTTTCCCGAGATAAAAGTTTTCAATCTGGATCCTTGTTTGCTTGAGCCTTGGAATATAGCTATTAGAGGTGACAAACTGGAGGTTCCTGTTACACATATTATACCTGCTGCAATCATGGGTTCTGGGCTTGGAGCAAATCAAGTGAATTCAGGTGACTACGATATTCAACTATTTGATGAAACAATTGTTGCGCAGTACGGGCTTGAAAAGTTAAGATTGGGAGATTTAGTGGGTATTATTGATGCAGATCACTCTTTTGGCAGGATTTTCAGGCAAGGCGCCATCTCTGTTGGTGTTGTAGTTCACACCAATTGTGTGACTGCGGGGCATGGACCTGGGGTTACGACTTTAATGACGTCTCCGACTGGAAAAATAATTCCCCAGATAAGTCAAAGCGCAAACATTGCTTCTCTGTTGGAGTTACGAACAGATATATAAGATAGATAAATCAATAAGTGGGCAATAGGAGAAAAAGAGGTCAAAATAATTGCCGTTTAAGCGAAAAAGCCGAGGAAGATCCAAAGGAAGCAAAGGAAGCAGCACTCTTGTTCAATGCGTCAACTGTGGGTCGATGGTGCCACGTGACAAAGCGAAAAGGTCTACTCGGCGTGTATCATTTGTTGAGCCTCAACTAGCAAAAGAGCTTAGGCAAAAAGGCACATTTTTGGCTTCGTGGGTGGATACTAAATATTACTGCATTTCGTGCGCAGTGCACCGCGGCATCGTTAAAGTGCGAGCAGAAAACGAACGCCATTCAAAAAGCCGACGATCAAGATACTGAGTATTTTTTGCTACTTTTTCTTTAACTCTTTGTAAACATGCAACGTTCTTTGTAGAACAGTAAAATTAGAAATGATTGCTAAGATGATAATACCATAGTTTAGAGCTGGCAGCCACCAAAAAGCGATTATCGAAGCTACAGCTAAAATGAGCATGCGTTCAGCCCGCTCCGCAAAACCAATTGACTCCATTTTTATACCTGCTGCTTCTGCCCTTGCCCGACTATAACTTACTAAAACTGAACCGGTCAAAGCAGCTAAACCCCAGATTGGAACGCATAACCCAGCAATAACTATTGCAGCGTAAACAGCTGCGTCTGCGTATCTGTCGAGCACCGAGTCGAAAAAGCCTCCGAAAACGGTTGTTTGCCCAAAGGTTCGTGCTACAATACCGTCGAGGGTGTCGCAGAATCCTGAAGCTAAAAGAAGAAATGTAGCTAAAAGAAGAAACCAAGATGAGTAATTAGGTGTCAATGCGTAAGTGACAGCTGAGGTCAATGCTAAAATGAATCCCACCACACTAATCCTGTTAGGATTAAAACCTAATTTGTTAGCAATTTTTGCTTCTGTGGTAAGCATTTGCTGGATTTTTTTCTTGAGTTTAGTTAGCAAGGTAACCTTCAACTTGACTGGCGTTATTGGTCATTAGGGGTTTTGCAATAGAAAAGCCTTTCTTACTTTATTGTTAGACATTTGTTCGATTAACTTATGTTTTTCAATGACCTTATAAGCGAGAAAAGCTATTATTTGGCAGTAACGTTCTACGCGTAACAACGCGTAAAACAGAAACGTTACACACAAAGCAACATCAAAAGGAGATAAAATATAATGACTGAAAACGCAGATGTTATCTTCGTCGGAAACAAACCCCCAATGAGTTATGTTCTGGCCATAATCACAAGTCTTTCCTCAGGCAATCTAAAAGAAATCACCCTAAAAGCAAGAGGCCAAGCAATAACCACCGCAGTTGACGTAGCCGAGATCACAAGGAACCGGTTTATCAAAGATCTAAATGTTAGCAAAATCGCAATTGGAACAGTTGAGATGCCACCTCGTGAGGGTGAAAACAAGTCCAGAATGGTTTCCACGATGGAGATTACTCTAAGCAAAAAATAAACTGGACCTAAAGATAGATTTAATAAATCTTCATTCAATCTTTCTTCTATTTTTTGAGAAGTTTAATTAAATATCTTAATCTCTAAAGATCACTTAGGCCATTAGTTTTTAATATTTGAACCGTCCGTTTGCTTCTTAAAGAGTTTGGTGTAAGTTGGCTTTAAATGCAGCGCTGACGGCAATAGTGACTATTTGCATTTTGGTTTTCTCAGCTAAGCTGCTGGGTGAAGTTTTTTCTTGGCGAAAAATCCCTTCAGTTTTGGGCGAATTGACTGCGGGTATACTCCTTGGACCGTATGCTTTAGGCTCTTTGATTGCAATTAACGGAACACCCGTGATTGTGATAAACGAGATTGTGAAGGCATTCGCAGAGATAGGTGGTATTCTTATATTGTTTGTCGCTGGTTTAGAGATGACTTTTCGGGATTTCCGCAAGGTGGGGGCTGCGGGATTTATTATCGGAACCATAGGCGTTGTTGTTCCTTTCACAATGGGTTACGGGTTATCGTTAGTTCTTGGATTAGACATTATAACAAGCATGGTTGTTGGCTCAGCACTTGTTGCCACAAGCATCTCTATAACGGCGATAGTTTTGCAGGAGTTGAATCAATCCCGAAGTATTGAAGCTAGAATGATGATTAGCGCAGCGGTAGTTGATGATGTTCTAGGACTAGCAATTCTCGGAGTTATTGTTTCCTTTATCTCAACTTCTACTCCTATAACTGCGTTAAATGTTGTAATCGTTGTTTCAACGTCTCTTGCGCTTTGGCTTACTATGACGGTTTTCGCTTCGTTCATACTTCCAAAAGTAATTAATTTTACTTCAAAAGCAAAATATGAAGGAACCGTAGAAGCAGCCGCGACAGCTTCGTGTTTTGGCGCATCAGCCTTAGCAGCAGCTCTTGGTTTATCGCCCATAGTCGGCGCCTTTGCTGCAGGAATGGCCGTTGCCAGTTCAAATACAATCGAGAAAATACGGGACTATACCAAGAAAATAAGCATTATATTCTCTCCTGTCTTCTTTGCATTAGCGGGAGCAGAATTTAACTTTCGGAGCTTCATTACTACAGACTGGTTTTTCTATATCTTCTTTGCTTCACTTGTAATTGTTGCAGTGCTAAGCAAAATGATTGGATGTGGGATTCCTGCCTCTTTCTTTTTGAAAAATCGCATTAAAGGAAACAGAGTAGGAATGGGTATGATGTCGCGAGGTGAAGTTGGGCTTATAGTTGCTGGAGTAGCAATCTCTGCTGGTGCTATCAGCCAAAGTGTTTACGCTGCTATTTTAGGCATGATCATGATTACAACTATAATCGCACCAATATTATTGAGAAAATCCTACGAAAACGAGCCGCCCGAAGAAGAAATCCAAGATGAAACAGATACAAGTGCGCCTGATTATATACCAACCTATCCTCTTTAACAATAAAAATGAAAGGCATATTCGTTTTAGTTAATGTTTTGCTAAATAGCGAGTTAGGCTCTTGCTCTGTTGATTAATTTTATTTTAGGTTGTTGAAACATAAACAACCCAATTAATTTTACTCTTATCTATTCTATGTTAAAGTTAAATAGCTGAGTTGTAAGTAGAGAATTATTCTGCGTGAGTACAAAAATGCTAGATATCAAACTTATTCGAGATAACTCAGATCTTGTTAGAGCTAACTTAGCAAAACGCGGCAATCCAGAAGCTCTCCAGATGATAGATGACTTAATAGTTTTCGACAAGGATTGGCGTTTAAACCTAACCAAACTAAACGATTTACGACACGCCCGAAAGCAAATAACGATAGAAATTGCTAAACTTAAAAAATCACATCAAGAAGCTACAAACGAAGTAGCCAAAGCGCAACTCGTTGACCAAAAAATTACTCTAATGGAAAAGCAAGTGGTTGAACAGGAACAAAAAATCCGATACTGCCTTATGCGACTACCAAACCTTCTGGATGAGTCTGTCCCGCTTGGAAAAGATTCAAACGACAACGTTGAGCTGAAAACTTGGGGGTCCATCCCGCAATTCAAGTTCCCGATAAAAAACCACATAGATTTGGCATTGGAACTTGACTTAATTGATATGGAAAGAGCAGGAAAAGTTTCGGGGTCAAGATTTTTTTACCTTAAAAATGAAGTGGCGATGTTGGATATGGCGTTAATGAGCTTTGCAATTGAAGAATTAGCAAAAAAAGACTATATTCCAATAATTCCCCCTTACTTGATGAAGCGTGAAGCATATGAAGGAGTAACAGCCCTTGCTGATTTTGCTGATGTTCTATACAAAGAGGAAAACGAAGACCTTTACTTAATCGCCACCTCAGAACATCCCATGGCAGCCATGTTTATGAATGAAACATTAAAAGAACAAGATATGCCAATAAAACTTGCAGGTATAAGCACTTGTTTCCGAAAGGAGGCAGGCGCACACGGCAAAGACACACGCGGTATTTTCCGAACTCACCAATTTAACAAGATTGAGCAGTTCATCTTCTGTAAACCAGAAGACTCCCCAAAACTGCATGAAGAACTTCTTCAAAATGCGGAGGATCTCTTGCAGAAAATCGATTTGCCCTACCATGTTGTAAATGTATGCACAGGAGACATTGGTACTGTCGCTGCTAAAAAATATGACATTGAAGCGTGGATGCCAGCCCAGAATGGCTATCGTGAGGTTGTATCATGTAGCAACTGTACAGATTACCAAGCAAGACGCCTAGGAATTAAGTATCGTGAAAAAGAAGGTGCAGCACCAAAAGGCACGGTGCATACATTGAATTCAACGGCTATAGCGACGGGTAGGACTATAGTAGCGATACTGGAGAACAATCAGAATGAGGACGGAACAATAAATATACCTGAAGCTATTAGAAAATACATGGGTAATAGAGAAAAAATAGTAAGAAAACGGTAAAGCTTTTAATATTTCGTTGAGAATGTTGTGGAACGTTCGGAGAAATAAGCTTGTCTTCCAAGTCTAAGTCCAAGTCAACAAAGCATATTCGAGATAAATGGCGTGGAAAATCATGGTATATGGTTATTGCGCCATCCTTCTTCGGTAATATCGAGTTAGGGTCCATCCCAGCTCAAGAAGAAGAAATGTTAATCGATAGGGTCGTCGAAGCAACCTTGTATGACATAACAGGTGACTTTTCACACCACTACCTGAAAATGTTTTTCCAAATTAACCAAATTGAAGGTAAGTCTGCCAAAACACTCTTCAAGGGACATGAATATTCAAGAGACTTTCTAAGAAGTTTAGTGAGACGAAGAACCACTAAAGTAGATGGCTTGTTCAACTTAGTAACTAAAGATGGGTATAAACTTAGAGTGTCCGTGTCAGCATTAACGCTTTCAAGAATTAAAACTTCACAAGAAAAAATAATCAGAGATATGATGGAGAAAACCATAAGAGACAAGGCTGCTGCTCTCACGCTTGACCAATTTGTCCAGGAAATGGTTCTTGGCAAAATCGCCTCAGATATATACAATCAAGCCAAACTAGTTGCGCCACTAAGACATGTCGGCATACGTAAATCAAAGCTTGTCTCTGCGCCAAAAGTAATAACTAAGAAAGAGACAGTGCCTGAAGCAACCGCCTCAGTAGTAGCTGAGGCATAACTATTTTTGTTTCATTAATTTATTTTTTATTTTTTTACCGTAAACAGTTTTAGACACGAGCATCTAAATTACAGATAGTTCTCAAATTACTAAGGAGAATGTCAAATTTTGAATAGCAACGCTGGTGTTCACCAAAAAGGAACCTTCAACGCTCAAGATGCCATAGAAAACATCAAAAAGGATCCCAATTACAGTAAAGCGGGTGCAATCGGGCTTTTCGTAGGAGTTGTCCGTGGAGAAACGCTGGGGTTTGAACAGGAAAAAGTGGAAAAACTCACTATCGAAGCTTACGAGGAAAAAGCCGATCAGGTTCTGTCCAAAATAAGCAGTGACTTAACTCAGAAACCCGGGATTGTGAACGTTCAAATCCATCATTTGTTGGGAGAATTCAATGTTGGCGACGATTTAGTCTATGTAGCTGTGGCAGGTGCGCATCGAACAGATGTTTTTCCTGTTTTGCGTGAGGCTGTTGAACGCTACAAAAGTGAAGTGCCTGTTTTTAAGAAAGAGCATATAATCACGAAGCAGGGTAAGACGTCTGAGTACTGGGTGTCGGAAAAAGAGAGTTATAAACCTTAATGTTGGTGTCTGAAGGTTTGATTACGGCGTTGGCAGGTGGAGTCGGTGCAGCAAGATTTCTTTCTGGTTTAATCAAGATTGTAAATCAAGAAGAGGTAACAATTGTTGCAAACACCGGTGATGATATAGAACTGTTTGGTTTGCACATCTCACCAGATATTGACATCGTTACTTACACTTTGGCAGGTATAGTAGATGAAGAGAAAGGTTGGGGAGTTAGGGGAGACACTTTTAATTGTCTTGAAATGTTCAAAACCTTAGGACTTAAACCATGGTTTATGCTGGGAGATCAGGATTTAGCAACACACATTTACCGGACTAACCGGATAAAACAAGGCGTTTCACTCACTCAGATTACTGCTGAAATCTGCACAGCCTTGGACCTCAAAGTAAGGATTCTGCCGATGACCAACGATAAATTTGAGACAAAAATTAGAACAAAAGAAGGCTTTATGCATTTTGAAGAATACTTTGTTAAAAAGCAATGTAAGGATGAAGTTCTAGATATAGAATTCGACGGCGCAACTACTGCAAAGCCTTCTCCGGAAGTATTGGAGTCAATTTTGGATGCAGAAACCGTCATCGTTTGTCCAAGCAATCCCATAGTTAGCATCGGAACTATTCTTTCTATAAATGGCGTAAGAGACGCTTTGAGACGAACTAAGGCAAATGTAGTTGCCATTAGTCCAATTGTTGCTCACACTACAATTAAGGGGCCCGCAGATAAAATGATGCGGGGGTTAGGAATTGAGGTTTCTGCATATGGAGTTGCAAGGCTTTACGCTGATTTTCTCGACACGATAGTTATTGATAAAAAGGATGGTTTGGAAAAAAGTAGGATAGAAAAAATCGGTGTAAAAGTAAAAGTGACAAACACCGTGATGAAAAGTTTAGACGATAAAGTCGCTTTAGCAAAAATTGTTCTGAAACAATGATGACTTTGCTTTTTAGAATAAAGTGTTCTCTATAGATTATGTGGGTTATTCTAAATAGGACAGCTGAAGTAACAAATGTACAGTTGAAGAACAGAGTTTAGCTGATGCTGAGTTATTGGATTGGTTTTCAGTAGTAGGCGTTTGTTTAGCTTTAACGTAAATGAAAGTGAAAAATTAAAAAGAACATAAAAGTTGCAGAATCCTTGGGATTATTGAAGTATTAAGAGAAGGGTTATATTTGCAAGGTAAGATTATTTGATTATTAACGAAGTTGGTGTTGATGGAGAAAAAAAGCTACGATTGGTTTGAACAGCGCCGCAAAACCAGAGGTCTAGAACTCGCTCATGAACAAATAACTAAAGCGTTTGATACGGTAACCTGGCTGCATAAAGCAACCAAAAGTTTTTCCGAGAAAAATTTTAAAGAATCTCAGAAGTACATAGATAACCTATACAAAGCGGAGGAAGAAGTCGACACTCTCCGCACAGACGTATTTATGGAACTGTCCAAGGGAGCAGCGCTTGTCGCTGATTATCGTGAAGATCTGTTACATCTGGTAAAAAGACTAGACACCTTGGCAGATCATACAAAAGACGCAGCAAGATGCCTAGAAATGCTTTCTCAAGCAGACATTCCACTGGAACTATCTGAGAAAACAGTTTTTATGACATCTAAACTTGTTGAGACAGCTCAAACCCTTAGAGGCAGTATTGAGAAAATCTCGTCCAACCCTAATGAGGCAATAAAGGAAGCGAAAAAAGTCGGCGAAATCGAGCATGCGATCGATATTGAATACCTGAAATCTAAAGGGCTATTCGTGAAGTATGGTGCAAACATGAATTGCGGGGCAATGGTAATTTTTGACGACTTAATTGAGTTCATAGAACAAGCTGCTGACATGTGTGCGGATACTGCGGACTATATCTTAGTTCTTTCAAGCAGAGAATAGGGCAAATTTCTTCCTTTTCCTTTTTACAATTAAATTTTAGGATAATTAGTTTTAACCTTGTTGAATCATTTTTAATTAATTTTGATACATTTCTTGAACTATAGAAGATTGGGCAGGCTATGCGCCATGTAATGCTTGGTTTTTAAAAGTGAAAGCTATCCTTCGTCGCCAGCCAAAGTTTTTGTTTAAAAATCGCATAGCCGAATCGTTATTTCTCTCTAATTTTTGGGATTAAAGATTAAAAGCGGAAAATCTCGATAATTTAATATGGCTATTGGCGCGTGATTGTTGTAAGGATAACAATGCAAAAACGACGTTGGGTACAAATTGTACTCATTTTGCTTGTTCTCACACAATCATACTTCACTTCTCAGGCTTCCGCTATCGGCGATTGGCCAAATTTTCGGTATGACTCAAACCACAGTGGCTACATATCAAGCGCTGGATTGGCGAATTCAGTGGTACCTTTGTGGAATTTTACAACGGGAGCAGCAATAGTTTCTTCTCCTGCAATAGTGAATGGTGAAGTTTTTTTCGGTTCTAAAGATTTCAACGTGTATTGCCTAAACGCGTCTTCGGGGCAACTTGTTTGGAGTTTTGCAACTGGTGCAGGAGTGGAATCTTCGCCTGCGGTCTCTGATTGGGGTGTGTATGTGGGTTCAAATGATGGTTGGCTTTATTGTCTAAACAAGACTAATGGGGTGCCTGTTTGGGTTTCGATGGTTGGTGGAGTGGTTGTTTCTTCACCTTTAGTTGTGGATAATTTTGTGTTTGTTGGTTCGGGTGAGCAGGGCTTGTTTTGTTTTGATGCTTCGGATGGTAGTTTATGTTGGAAATTTCCGACGGCTTATCGTGTGGATTCGTCGCCTGCATTTGCAAATGGAGTATTATATGTGGCAACAGATGATTTTTTTGTTTATGCCCTTAATGCTTCAACGGGAAGCCAAATCTGGAAGCAGCATACTGGCAGTGTTTCCTCCTCACCCAGTTTGGTTGATGGTTATTTGTACATTGGTTCAAACGATGGCTATGTTTGCTCTTTGAATTCTTCAAACGGTGAAAAGCTTTGGAGTTATCAAACTCAAGGATGTGTTGTTTCTTCTCCTGCAGTTGCTTATGGATGTGTCTTTGTTGGTTCTGAGGATAACAATGTTTACTGTTTGAATGCGTCTAGTGGTGCTAAAATTTGGCAGAGTTCAACTGGTTACTGGGTTGATTCTTCGCCTGTAGTTTTCAGCGGTAACGTCTATGTTGGTTCGGAAGACTACGGAATTTATTGCTTTAACGCTTCAACGGGGAAGAGGCAGTGGAGTTGGACAACTGGTGACTTTGTGGATTCTTCTCCTTCAATTGTCAATGGCGTTCTTTATTTTGGGTCCTGTGATTGCCGAATTTATGCGTTCACGTTGAACGATTCTAGCAATGAAAACATGCCAATACCGACCCCTGTTTCATTATCGTGGACAACAGTGGTGTTCGATGTTTTTGCAGGTATTGTTTTTTTCGCTCTCTTTTTTGTGGGATTGCGTTTTGTCTATTCTCACAGACAAACAATACATAACACCCAAATAGAGAATCAAAGGGGAAGATGGTTTCTAACTCATAGCGATGCGATCTTCATTCTGATAATTCTGGGTTTTTCAACAGTTTTTTTCGTAAACCTTGCTAATGGACCACTTTGGATTGCTGACGAACAAACATATTCTCAATGGGCTTACCATATGGTGAAAAGTGGAGATTACTTAACACCTTACGCTTTTGGCGATCTTGCCGTTTGGATTGGCAAGCCACCTCTTTACATGTGGCTTATTTCTTTGGGTTACCAAGTTTTTGGCGTTAGCAACTTTGTTACGAGACTTTGGAGCCCCATTTTTGCTGTTTTAACTATGGTTTCAACGTATTTTTTGGGGAGGCAACTCTATAATCGGTATGTTGGGTTTGGTTCTGCGATGGTTTTGGGCACCTTTGCGACTTTTTACTTGTTTGCTAGGCATGCCATGACGGACGTTCCTTTTGTTTTCTTTGTTGTGGCAAGTATCTATTTTTTTGTTTCAAGCGAAAACCAGAATAAAACTAATCAGGGGATAGCTTTAAGCGGTTTATTTTTTGGGTTAGCGTTTCTGACTAAACAGGTGGAGGCTTTGTTGATTCCACTTATAATTCTAACATACGTTGCCATTTCCCAGAAGAATCTTGGGTTTCTTTTCACTAAGCGATTTACTCTGTTTTTGGGAATTGGATTTTCTGTTATTTTACCTTGGCTTATCTATATGTTTGTGAGTTTTGGCTTGATTTTTTGGGATTGGTTCGTGGTCTATTGTGGATTTATAAGAACTGTAAGTCCACTTGAAGGTCACACGGGTGGTTATCTGTTCTATTTCAACTATTTGTTTCAAAATGAGAGGGTGTGGGCGATTTTTTTGCCGTTTGCCGCTGGACTCTGCGCATATAAATTAGCGTTTAAGCGTTCCAAACCAGATGTGCTGCTTCTTTCGTGGATGGGGATAGTTTTTTTGGTGTTTACTTTGGCTCAAACAAAGCTGTCATGGTACATTCTTCCAGCTTATCCTGCATTTGCATTGGCAATAGGTAGTCTATTATATCAAGTTAGTAAAAAATTTGGAAGGCTTTCAAAAAAAGCTTAATCTAAGCCAGATTATGTGATCGAATGAGCGATTTTTTTTATGGTTGCGGTTAAAATATCTGAACAGTTCCATGTAGATAGCGTATGTTGGAATACATTGTACTTGTCGCTGCCTTTGCGAGTTTGCTTGCGGCTGTTGTCTATATACGTTCAATGTTTAAGGGGCAAACTAAACCTAACAGGGTAACATGGTTCATGTGGGCAGTTGCGCCCTTCATAGCTACCGGTGCCTCTGTTTCCAGTGGTGTAGGTTGGGCGGTCGTACCAGTTTTCATTTCTGGGTTTTCGCCTTTTTTGATCTTTATGGCTTCTTTTTTCAGTAAGAGAGCGTATTGGAAACTTTCATCGTTTGATTATCTGTGTGGAGTATTATCGGGTGTGGCAGTTGTTCTTTGGGGTGTAACTAAAGATCCGAATTTAGCGATAATGTTCGCGATGGGAAGTGATGGATTAGCGGCAACGCCAACTCTTTCCAAGGCATGGCGCAACCCTGAAACTGAATCTGCTTGGCCTTTTATTGTTGGCATATTTAGTCCTTTGACAAGTTTTGTGGTGGCAAATTCCTGGGCATTTTCCGAGTTAGGTTTTCCCATCTATTTGGTGCTGATAAATATCTTGCTTGTTTTTTCAGTGGTTAAAGGAAAAAGCAGTAATTATTTTGTAAAGATGTGGAAACGTAGCGACAGGATGGTTTCGATAGTCCTGAGAAGAATTGCAGCTGCTTCTGGCCTATTTCTTAGGCTTTAACCGTATGCCGTTAACTTGTTTTTTTAATGCTGTTGTTTTGTTTTTTTCTTTGTGTGGGTGTGGCGTCTTAAAATTTTACACCATACTTGTGGCTTTGGAGGTGTTTGCTTTCTTTGTTTAGGTTGTTTTCTTATTTTATTTTTAGTGTGGGAAGACGGATTGTTCAGTTCATTCACCATGGTTCTATGTTGAGCGGTGTGGGTGTGAGTGTGCACGCATATTGGCAACTACAAATCCACTGTCTTGTAAGTGATGGTTCCTGAGAAATCCGAGAATATTAGTCTAACTTATGTTTTACTCTCCGTTGCAGGGTTTAAAGCAATAAGCCCTTTGATATGGTAACCTTTGATTTTTCGTTCTGTCTTTCTGGTTCAGATGTTTAAGGGTTTAAACGCTTGTAGTAGGTATCAGACAAACACATAGTCTTAACTTAACGGCTGAGTTTGAAACCCTAAACAAAAGAGTTGATTGAAATTGGATCATACGGTTGTTCATTTTGAAATTCCTGCAAACGATGTTAAGAAACTCCAAGAATTCTATGAAAAAGTCCTGGGATGGAAAATCACGAAAGCTCCCATGCCAGGTGTAGAATACTACACTATAGCTACGGTTCCCACTGACGAGAAGGGCATGCTTCAACGACCAGGAGTAAACGGCGGCTTATACCCGCGTACTCAAGGAATGCAAGGCGCTCCACAAGTCAATTACGTAAGCGTAGAAGACATCGATAAATACACAGGCATGGTTACCAAAGAAGGCGGAAAGATCCTGGTTCCAAAACAACAAATACCGACAGTAGGATGGTTTACGATAGTTGCGGATCCAGAAGGTAACGCTTTTGGACTTCTGCAACCAGACATGTCACCCAAAACTTAAGTCAAATGATAGAAACTAAACGCTCAAATCGTCTATTCCCGATTCATTATTCTCATTCCCATTTTTTCTTGGACAAAATGGAAAGCGGGCCCGCTGGGATTTGAACCCAGGACCTCCGGCTCCGCAGGCCGGTGTCATAATCCGTACTAGACGACAGGCCCAACCTGTTTTGTACCCTCACAAAAATAAGGGAAGAGAAGTAAATACTTTGCTTAAACTTAAAAATAGTATGGTCTTAGGATCATCTGTTTTCTTTAGAAGGATCATCGGGAACTCTACAAATCGGAATTTATTTTTTGTTTAGAGTTCTTTGTAATGCAGCTACAACGTTTTGTTTACCCATAGCTAAGAAGTATGGACCAAGTCGTGGACCCTGCGGTGCACCCATCAAAACCTGATACAGCACCCTAAAGAAGGCGCCTGGCTTCAAATTGTTACTTTTAGCAGCGTTAAAGATAGCATTTTGTATTTTATCAGGGTCATCTTCAGTTTGCAGTTTCGCAATTAGTTCGCTTATTGCTTTCTTTTCTATTGAAGAAAGTTCAACAGCGGTTTCTGTGATTTCTTCAAAATCGCTTACCCAATTTACAGCGTACTCAATGCGTTGCAATAGTCCCGCGTCGAGAGTTTGATTTTTCTGTAGATACCCGTATTCTTGCAGTTTTTCGGTGACATAATCGCTTGTGTGGTATTTAGGCGACATTTTGACAAGAAACGCCATGAGGTTGTATGGGACATGAATGCTTGGTTTTGTTGGAGGTTTCATAACGTAGCAATATAGGAATAGTCCTTTGAGTTTGGTTGCTTCTTTTTGGCTGACTTGTTTTTTGCCAAAGTAAACGTCTTCCAAATAGTCGAGTTCATTCATGTATACGGGAATATCGGAGACATCTAGGGTGCGTGTGCCCACAAAACGTTTGAGCATAAGTAAGAGCAAAGATTGGGGGGAGCCATAATTAAACCAAACTTGGGGTGTGAAAACGTTTCCTGCTGACTTTGAAATTTTCTTTCCACCTTTATCAAGAAACATCTCATATTTAGCATGTGATGGTGGCTCAAAAAGTAGGACCTCTCGACAAATACGGTCGTTTATGCGCACAGAGTCGGCGATGTCTTTGCCATAAGCTTCAAACCTAATGTCAAGGGCTTTCCAGCGGGCTGCAAATTCGCTTTTCCAGGTGAGTTTGCCTTCACCGCTTTTTATATCTACTTCTCCTTCGTTGCCGCAACCGGCAATGAGTTTGCCTCGGATTTCAAGACCTTCACATTTGTAAGAAACTTTATCGGTTTTAGGGTCGAACCTATATGCCCTTGTAGTATAGAGGTGTCCACATTGTTCGCAGACTGCAAAGTAGGGTAAAACTTCAGTATAGGTTTCTTGCCCTACTTCTTCCTTAACTATTTCGCCTACTTTTTTGGCGTTTGTCAGTATGGTTCGAATTTCGTTTAGAAGGATCCCTTTCTCGTAGACTTCTTTAGCAGAAAAATACTTGTATTCAATGCCACATTTATCCAGCGCATCAAGCAGAAGCGAACTCATATGCTTGCCGTAGCTGTCGTGGCAGCCAAACGGGTCAGGTATGCTGGAAACTGAGTACCCAAGATACTTCTCCAGGTCTTTTGATAGCCCAGCTGGAACCTTGCGTAAGCCGTCTTTGTCATCACAGAAGGCTACTAGTTCAGAATCATAGTTCAGGTTTTTGAGAGCCAAAGTGACGGAGTAGCTTCGTGATGCATCTCCTAGGCTACCGATATGGGGAAAACCTGAAGCGCCTAGACCCATCTCAGTGCGAAGTTTACTCATGTCTCGATTTAGTTTTTTTTCTCTTCCGATGACTTTCTTAGCCATTAAGTCATACCATGTACCGTGACCGATCGTTCTTTCGCTCATAACTGTGCCATCTCCATCATGACTGTGCAAGGAGATAAAAAAATGTTTAGAGCCAAAAAGCGCAGAGGTTATTTTTTTCTTAATGCAGCCGTGATTGCGAGTACTGCGACCGCGAGCAAGATTACGATCAGCGAATACAGCCAACCGAAGCGACTGACGTACCATGCTCCACCAAGCGCAATCAAGGCAAAGCCAATTCCAATTGTACTATAGGTTCCTCGTTCGTACTTCTGGGGGTTGCTCGCTCTAATTCCTGCCAATGCTATTGCCCAGCAACCGCAAAGTATCAGAACAACTGGAACAAAAAGGTTCCAGGTAATGAGTCCTGCAAGCGCTAGCACTATTCCTAACACGATGATGAGGAGGAACACGCCAAAGCTAAGCAGTTGACGGTCACTATCACTCATTTAGGGTACCTCTTAGCTTCCGATTTTGAAGCCGCATTCTGGACAGAATTTACTACTAGCTGGGATGGATTTGCCGCAGTTAGGACATGTCATTGCACCCTGAGATGGAGGGGTTAGGTTTGTTCCACAGTTAGGGCAGAATTTACTTGTAGCGGGAACTTTTTCCCCACATTTAGGACAGATAACAAGCGCTGCTGCTGGAGCTGCTTGCTGTTGTCCTGTAGGTGTCATAATCTGTGGGATAAGCACCATGCCAGCGCCTAAAGCTCCTGAACCGCCGCCTTGTCCGAGGCTTGCCGCTGCACTCTTAACTGTTTCCATGCGTAGTACGTCACTGGGTGCAGTTTGTCCCGTTTTGAGCCAGAATAGGCGTTCACGATACTCAGGTGTTGTGTCGATGCCTTCGAAGCGAAGATCAGTTAGTTCGATGCCGACTCTTTTGAAGTAGTCTATTAATGAATTTTTGACGATTACTGAAGTCTCGTCTAGGCGTGTGAAGACGGTTATGAGGTCGTAGTGGCTTAGTTCATCGATAATTTTTTCGTTTAGGAAACCGCGTAGAAAATCGTTAACCGCTGAAGTGTCATATGCACTTTGTCCACCGACGACTTCGTTGACGAAGAGAGATGCGTCCCCGACTTTGAACCAGAATTGCCCGTATACCTGGAGAGGAGCAAGTTCGGTGGTTTGTGCTTTTGTTCCCCATTTGCCAGCGAACACTTTTGTGCTGATGAATAGCACAGTTGCTTTGAAGGGTTTATTGCCACCAAAGCCAGCTAACCTGGTCAACAGGCTGGTGAGGATGGGTAAATTCAAGGTTGTTAGGGTATGTCTGCCTGGACCAAACACGTCGTAGGCTTTTCCATCACGGAAGAAAACTGCCATCTCATATTCGTGAACTATAAGCTGCGCTCCCCAAGTGATATCCTCGTTTGGGTACCGCCAGAGAATCGCGTCAGGTCCAACATTTGTCCATTCTATGATTTGTGGCATTATTGCGTCACTCCTAAGATTACTTGTTCACGCTTATCAAAGGTGTCTTCGAGCAATTCAAGCTTGTCTGCTATAGTTTGGATTTTGTCCTTGAGGTTTGTGTAGTTGCCGCTTACCAACTGTGTTTTTTGCTCTTCGATGGCTGTTGTTAAAGAGTCAACTTCATCGAGGAGATTATTATCGAAGGTTATCATTCGGTCAAGGTGCTCTTCCTTGATTTTAACTATGTCATAGAAGCCTGCGTATCCATATGAGGCATGGTTTACTTTTTCGGTAATGCGATCCATCTTTGCATTTAACCTATCAATGTCTGGTAAAACGTCGAGATAACGTTTGTCAGCAATTCTCTGAGCGATGCTTCGCACGTTCTCTTTATCCTTGGAGAGTTTAAGAGATAGGTTATTCCTAATCAGTTTGTCTGATTCGCGGCGGAGTTCCTTTTCTTTGTATCCACGAAAGCCAGGAAGCGCCGCTGCTATACGTTCTGAAAGCCGCATTTCTTTTTTTGCTTGGGCATAAACATCGTTATTTTCGCTCATTTCCTAAATCCTCCAATATTTATATGCCGATATAAAAAAGAGCTTACTCTTAAAGCTTTTTAAATCACATTAGAACTTGGAAGAGGGTATATCGCCCTTCAAAACCATACCTGAAGCACCATCAACAACCATCTGATACATGTTGTTCTTATATTCGTACTTTATGAACCAAATCGGTGAATGCAAATAAACCATCTGCTTAAGATTAGTTACTGTTGTTGCTTCGATGACTTTATCGATGTCTTGCTGGATAATAAAACGATGATGTGAATCAATCTGTTGACGAGCAATCTCTAAAGCTTGGTCCCGGTCGATTTCGCTGTTAAGCAACTTGGCAAAGCCTTCGATCTTTCGAAAATCATAGGGAATTTTACCAGCCAAAGGAACATCGTATTCTCGGGTGGGAAAAACTGTTGCGATTCTTGCTAGGACTAACCAATTGTATTCATTCTGGATTTGCCCCTCCTTTATAATCGGAGGAGAGATGCGTTCGAAAATACCTTTGTACTTTGTTGTTGCTTCAGCGGTCACTACCCAAAAAGGCAGATAAATCAGGTTTTTCTCAGTTATCTTGGATTTTTTCGCCAAATCCCCAGGTTTCATAAAACCCGAACGCATCCAATTGCGTGCCAAATCCTCAATCTGCTCAGGGGTGTAATTGTTTAATAGAAGAGAGTGTTCAAAGTTGAAAGCTTGACCAGTTTGGATTACGGTTGTGAATCCACAATATTTGCATGTCGCTATGATTTCGCCTGGCTTAAACTCCACAGGGGCTCCACAGTGAGAGCAGCGGATATTTTGAGCTAAAACCGCCATAGTTTACTTTGCCTTCATTTTTTCTCGTTTAAGGATTTCTCTTGCAACTATAACTCCTGACGCGGATGCTTGTATTAAACCACGTGTGACACCTGCGCCATCACCTATAGTGAACATGTTCTGGATTTTGGATTCTAAAGCATTGCTTAATTGCAGGTGAGAGCTGTAGAATTTTACTTCGACACCGTAAAGCAAGGTTTCAGGTGAAGAAACGCCGGGCGCAATTTTATCCATTGCTTGTAGCATTTCTCGTATGTCTGCTAAATAGCGGTAGGGCAAAACGAAGCTTAAGTCTCCGGGTGTTGCGTTTTTAAGGGTAGGTGTAACTACGCTATGAGATATGCGTTCAGGTGTGGAACGTCGCCCATGCTCCAGGTCGCCGAGACGCTGAACCATTACACCGCCGCTCAATAAGTTAGATAGCCTTGCAACATACTTGCCGTAGGCAACAGGTTCCTTGAAAGGTTCTGTAAATGAGGTACTGACAAGGATGGCAAAGTTAGTATTGGGTGTTCTTGTTTCTGCATGGCTTCCACCATTAACAGTTAAGACGCCGTCATATGATTCAGTGGTGACTTCGCCGTAAGGAGAAACACAGAACGTTCGCACTTGGTCATCGAATTGTTTTGAGAAATACACAAGTTTTGGCTCATATAGGGCTTTAGTGAGGTTTTCCATAACTGAAGCCAGAAGCTCCACACGAACGCCAATGTCAACGGGGTTGTTTACTGTTTTTAATCCATGTATCTGAGATTCGGTTTGAAGCCACTCAGCGCCGCTTCTTCCTGGAGAAAGAATTACGTATTTGCCTAAAATTTTTTCCCCGTTTACCGTCTCTACTCCTTGAATTACTTGGTTATCGACGATGAGACCTTTGACCTCAGTTTTTGGTTGAAAAGTGATTTTGCTGTTAAGGTATTTCCGCATACGTTGCAGAGTTTCAAGGCATTTGTCAGTTCCCATGTGACGAACTTCTTGCTTGATTAACTTTAAGCCTGCGAGTGAGGCTTGCCGTTCGATTTCATCTATTTCTACGCTTTCGCCACCAAAGACTTGCTCACTGGCACCGAATTTAATGTAGATGCCATCACAATACTTTACGAGCTCAGCTAATTCTTTGTTGGAAACGTATTGGTTTAGCCAACCGCCAACTTCTGTTGAAAGTGTAAGTTTACCGTCACTATAGGCACCTGCACCGCCCCAGCCTGAAAGGACAGAGCATGGTTCGCAATGTACACATTCAAATCCTCGACTAGAGGGGCACTTGCGTTTTTCAATGTCTGGTCCTCGGTCAAGTATGAGGACGTTTAGGTTTGTATTTTCTGTTAGTTCTAGCGCTGAGAAGATGCCAGCTGGACCTGCGCCTACAATTATTATGTCATATTTCAAGGAACAGTCTCTCCTTGGAACCCGAAAATACATGTAACAGGTGCCATATATTTGTTAGTGCCGGTTAGCTTGTGTAAATTTTCGTAGCGAATGTGTATTTTTACGATATATCTAATAAACATTTAATATATCAAAACACCACATGAAACAAGAACAACATGGCAAATAAGGGAATGAATGAAATAATCAGCGATTTTTCACGGTTCTACATACTAACTATACTCTATGAAGGTCCAACCCACGGCTACAGTATTATTAATCAGTTCAAGAAGCGCGTTAAGAAAGAAGTCAGCCCAAGCTTAGTCTATCCTTTCCTGAAGCAACTCGAAGGCAAAGGCTTAGTTAAACATACAGCAAAACCTATCGGCGAGAAAGAACGGAAAATCTTTGAATTAACATATGAGGGGAGAAAACTCTGCACACAACTTTTCAAGCGTTTTGCCGAATTGATCTCAATAGCGATCGAGCCCAGTTTGTTCACCTGTGCTCATTGCGGATGCAAAGTCTACGAGGGCGCCTACCGAGAAGTCATAAATGGCAAAGAAACCGCCTTTTGCTGCATGCATTGCGCACGCTCATATAAGGAAGAAAAAGGATTACTCAAAACGTCAAGTTCACAGTAGTCATCTCAAAAAACCCGCACATATAGCGGGGTTAATCTTTTATGGCTTCAATAAAACTCATAACGTTCCAAAGCTTGACTCTCGTGTACGGAGGCATATTGGGGTCTTGAAGAATTTCATCCAAGAGTGAAACAGCATTTGAAGCCCGTACAGCAGGAGTGTACTCACCACTTTGTAGGGTACTCATTGCATCTTTAGCGCTACGTCGAATATTTCGCGGTGTGGTGCTATCTTCAGAGACTTCGCCAAGCACTATCAACGCTTGCTTAATTTTTGCTTCGTACTCTTCAGCTTTCTTCTTGCGCACCATAAATAGTTCCCCTTTACTTACCTTGGCTTAATCAAGTTATATAAGCATTGAGACGTATTTACTTTGGGGTCTATAAATGCAAACGAAATCCCAGGACTCATTTATCAAACGTGGAGCAGAACTACTACGGCAAGGAGCCACTCTAACAGACTTATCTTGTCCAGAGTGTGCATCACCACTTTTTAGACTGCACGATGAAACACTTTGGTGCGCCAAAGACGAGAAAAAAGTAATAGTCATCAAGGAAGGACAAGAACCACCTAAACAAGCCGCAGCCGCAAGCTCAGCATACGACAAACTAGAAGCCACACTAATGTTAAAGGTGCAGGACATTCAAGGCAAAATTGAGAAAAACCAAGACGTAGACGAACTGCAAAAACTCACCCTCGCACTATCCGAATTGCTAAATAGTTTAGAAAAAATTAAAAAAATAAAGACTTGAGCACGAGCGTTTTGACTCGGGGCTACTATGAAAATTTTCCTCAAAATATACACAAGCTCGAGACTTTTAGCTCAACGCTTTCAAGAAAGCAACTGCAAAAGAACTTAATCCAGCTATTAAATGATGTCAACCGCAAAGAACTAAGTTTTGAGGAAGTCGCTTACCCAACTATTCCCGAGGGTATAGTGATCTTTGAGTTTGGCCTAGCAGAGAATGGAAATTTCAACTTTATCAACGAAGAGGAACTCGAAAAAATGCTAAAGGCGCTAGATAAGGAACGACTAGGTGTGCTGGATTTTTTTTGTGCTATAAGATACTACAAATGCAAGGAAAAGAAAAAGACATCGTTAAAGTTTGATTATTATTTGCTTCGAACTGTCTTTGGAAAGGGCACCCTTGAGGTTCAGGTCTTTCATGAGCGGGGACCAAGATACATTTCGCCCCAAGATTTAGTGGATTTCTTACAATGCAAACTAAACGAGAATAAAATAAGGAAAGTTTTGAAGAAAAATACTTCACAAGATTAAACCCCTAAAGCTTTCCGAAAGTTATATTTTCTCCTAGTTTGTACGTAAAACAAGCAAAAAATAAACAAAAATAAAGCCAGAGGCAAAGTCAAATGTTACCGATTGAAGTCACATCGCTCAAAAAATATTACGGAGACATCAAAGCCGTAGATGGAGTTTCTTTTTCCGTTAACAAAGGAGAAGTCTTTGGACTTTTAGGTCCTAACGGCGCAGGTAAAACAACCTCTATCGAAGTTATGGAGGGGTTACGTGAAAGAACTTCTGGAGATGTCAAAATCTTAGGATTGGACCCCTGGAAAAATGGTTACGAGCTACACAAAAAAATCGGTGTTATTCCACAGGAATTTACTTTTTTTGAAAAAACCACTCCAAGAGAGGCTATAAAATATTACGCTAACCTCTTCAACGTGAAGGTTGACGCTGATGAAATTCTCAAAGAGGTCTTACTTGAGGATATGGCAAAACAAAATTTTGAAAACCTCTCCGGTGGGCAAAAACAGAAAACTGGTCTTGCACTCTCATTGGTAAACTCGCCTGAACTTCTCTTTTTGGATGAACCAACCACAGGTTTAGATCCTAACGCGAGGCGAGCCATCTGGGAAGTTATACGCGGGTTAAAAGCAAAAGGCAAAACAATCATCTTAACAACCCACTACTTAGATGAAGCGCAACACCTCTCAGATCGAGTAGCAATTATGGATCATGGACGCATCGTTGCGATGGGAACCACTGAAGAAATCATACAAAAACACGGCTCAGGTGAACGTCTAGAGATTCATGGAAGCGAAAAACTCGCCGATTACATTAGAGCCAACACAGAACTAGAAGTTGAATACAACTCTAAAGGAGAAGTTATCGTCCCACTGAGGAAAAAAATTGACGCATTGGCGGCGTTAGCCGCAGCGGAGCAGTCAGGATTGGAGTGGGGAGAAATCCAAACGCGTCAAGACAGCCTTGACGACGTGTTTGTAAAGTTAGTCACCGAACCGATCGGTGAACAAGGCAACATGGAATCGGCAGAAAGAACCAACAAAAAGAAGAGGCGCTAAAAATGGCAAGTGCAAAGCGTATTTACGCAGATTTCAAAGTTTTCAGCATAGGATATTTGAGGAATAAATTCGGGTTGTTCTTTGGTTTAGTCTTTCCCGTAATCTTGATTTTGATTTTCGGAGCGATTTTTTCCGGCGGCGGCACTGGAACCGTGAACGTTTATGCCCAAAACCAGGATGATGGAGTATTCGGGCAAAACATTGGTTCTCAATTTCTCTCTGCACTAAATGAGTCAACAACCATCAAAGTAATTACGGTTAACGCTTCAGAGAACTTTGCGGAATACCTAAAGGAGCATTCAGCTTCTGACGGTATAGTTATTCCTCAAAACTTCTCGGCTGAATATCTTGCAGGTCAACAGGTAAACGTTACAGTTTATGGTAACCCGGCATCTAGTACCAGCGGTATAGTTGGCGGAACAGTAAACGGGTATGCAAACTACTTCAATCTGCAGAGATTTAATGGGAGCTTGGTAATTGGGTTAACTTCAGCAAGTGTAAGCACAGAACAAAAAACATATGTTGATTACCTAATTCCTGGCTTAATAGGTTTCTCAATCCTAACCAGCCCCATGTTCTCATTAGTCAATATATCCTCAGAATACAAGAAAACTAAACTATTCAAGCAACTTTCCTTAACACCACTCACAAAAATGGAGTGGTTAACCTCAAAAGTAATATGGTATATTGTTTTAACAATCGCAGGTTTCTTGTTGATGGTGGGCGTTGGAGTCTTTGGTTTCGGAGCACACGTAACTATTTCAGCTTGGCTAATACCTTTTCTAGTTTTAGGTCCCATGCTTTTCGCAGCACTCGGTATGCTCGTTGGCACAGTCACCAAGAATCCTGAAACTGCAGGCGTTATAGGCAACATAGTGACCTTCCCCATGATGTTTTTGGCAGGCACATTCTTTCCAATCAGTAGCATGCCCGCTTACCTTCAAAGCTTCGCTCATGTATTGCCTTTATTCTATGTGACAGAAGGCTTGAACAATGTCATGGTCTATGGAAACATTAACGGTGCATTAATCGACATTGCTATTCTTGGAATTATAACTCTTGTCATCTTTGTTTTGGCAGTAAAACTGTTTAAATGGAGAGAAGACTAAATCCCAAACAACCTTTTCTTTATACTTTTGAGAATAACCAAGAATCAAAGTCCAAGAAGTTCATTAAATCAAAAAATCTTTGCAATTATTTAGCAAGCCAAAGACTACACTGAACATTTCATCCCCAACAACTTCTCTGGGTCTGTCGCCGTCAATTCTGACTAGTTCACCCTCATCTACAAATTTCAGATAGACTTCTCTAACCTTTCGTTGAGTATCCAAGGTTTCCATTACGGATTTTTTTCTCCGCAACCTAAACAGTACCAGTTCAGCTGGGCAGTCAATGAATACGCTAAAATCAGGTTGCAATGCGCGGGCATTAATAGTTTTAATCCAATCCAAACTAAGTCCAGCGCTTCCTTGATACGCTAAAGATGAGTAAACGTAGCGGTCGCAAATGACTATTTTTCCTTCATCTAAAGCGGGTTTTAGTTCGGTTTGCATATGTTCGATCCGATCAGCTGCAAAAAGTAAAGCTTCAGCTTCAATTGGAAGTCGTTTGTTCTCGTAAAGGCAACCCTCGCGAATGAAAGTACCGATTTTTCCTCTGCTAGGTTCAGCAGTGAGCATTACATTGTAGTTCTTGGATAGTTTTTTGGCGAGCAGTCCAGCTTGAGTGGTCTTGCCGCTTCCGTCTAAGCCTTCAACTACGATGAAAACTCCTTTTTTGCCCATTTTTTCAACTCATCTGGATAGCGTTACACATTATAAGAGGATAAATAAATATACCTAACAAACTGTGAGTGAACGTTTTGCCTAAAGCTTATTGGGGAGAAATAAAAGACCCTGTACATGGCTACGTGTACATTACAAAGGCAGAAAAAGACGTAATTGACAGCTACCCAATGCAGAGACTGCGAAGGTTACGTCAGCTGGCGGGCTCGGAATATGTTTATCCAGGCGCCAATCATACGCGATTTGAACACTGCCTAGGCGTTATGTACCTTGCAGGCAAAGTTCTGGAAAACCCACATATCTCGCAACTGGTTAACGACAAAGAAGTAGATGTTTGTAGAATCGCGGCATTGCTACATGATGTTGGACATGGACCTTTCTCGCATATTTTTGAAGGAATATTAATTAAAAATTTGGATAAGACCCATGAGGATCTAACTTCGTGGATTATTGAGAAAAGTGAAGTTGCTGATAAACTATTAAAATTAGGGTATGACCCAAATGAAATCGGCGAATTAGCTGTTGGAAAACTTCACAAGAAAGACCGCGCTTTTTTAGACCAAATAATTAGTAGTGCAGTAGACGTTGACAAGCAAGACTTCATCGTCAGAGACACATACCATACAGGTGCAGAGTACGGTTTTATCGACGTTTTTCGGCTAATCCACGCACTAGATGTTTTAGGTGAAAACTTGGCTGTTGAACTTGGCGCCCTGTCAGCTTTGGAGGCAATCGTAATTGCCCGCATCGAATCTTTCAAAAGCATTTATTTCCATCGTGTCGGCAGAGCAGCTCAGATTATGTTGGCAACTGCCATGGAAAAAGCTAACCCAGAGCTCGGTTTGACGTCATTTAAAACACCTGAAGAATATATGGCACTAGATGACTACACGGTTTGGTCTGCATTGAAAAAATGCGAGGCATCACGCAGCATTATCGCTAATTTGGAACAAAGACGGATGCTCAAATGCGCCTATGAGAGAACCTTCTATGAAAAAGACACAATGATGTCAAACCTTTTTGGCAGAGAATCGTATAGGCAGCAAATTCAGAGCGAAATAGCCAAGGAAGCGAGTGTTGGAGTAGAATCTGTAATTATCGATGTACCTACAGTTCCCTCAGTGCCTTATCATCATGCAGTTTTGATGGAATCCATGGAAATCCCGGTTTTTTCGAGAACCCCAACAGGAAAAAAAATCCCCCAACGACTCAGCGAGAGCTCAAGAATAATTGAAACCCTCCAAGGTTTCATGAATATCTTACGAGTTTACACAGATGAAAATAAACGTGAAAAGATAGAGAAAGCAACAGCAAAGATTTTAGGCAAAATTCCTTCTGCAACAAAAATATCGTATTAGGGGTTGTTTTTCCACGCTGTTTCTTAAATACTAGTCCCTGCTTAAGGAGATAATTACCGCAGCTTTGAAGGGAACACAGTGTCGAAGGAAAATCAAGGTAATGCTGAAGACAAAAAAATCATAAATGTCAAAATCAAAAGAAAAACAGAAGAGCAAAAAACAGAGCCGACCCTGCTTTTTTCGGAGAAAGAAATCCGCAAGTATGTTACCGAATTTGTGGCTTCATGGATAAGAGGTGATATTGTTATCCGTTTCCCAACCGCTGCGGAACTCGCTAAAAAAACGCCATTATCCATTGCTTTTCCAACTGATCCTTCAGTTAACGCAGAACTGAAAATCAAAGAACATTATGTTGATTTGTTGTCTGTGGTTGCTGGAATAAAACGTTCGTCAGCCCAAGAGCTGGAACAAGCGGTTTCTGAAGTATTCAAGATGCTACTAATGTTTCGTAGCGCAAACCGTATTGAAGGCAAAATAATTTCAAACGACATTGAAAAAAGAGTAGACGAACTTGAAAAAACCTCCAAAAACCAGAGTAAACTCATTGAACAGATAACTGCTCACTTGTTTACCCCGAAAAAACCTAAAAAAATTAAGCCCCGCAGTAAAAAGAGAGCTATTTGAAGGGTAAGGTTTATTCGAGGGAAATTGTATTCTGCTTGATGCTTTCCGTATAAACGCTCCGGTAGTATAGTCCGGTCAAGTATGCCGGCCTTTCGAGTCGGCGACCCGGGTCCAAATCCCGGCCGGAGCACCTATCTTTTGATTTTAGTGAGGTATAATATAGTTGCGATAGTTGCAGACTCTATTACTCAAATAAGACTTCCAAGCAATTTAGACTTTTAGATTTTTCAAGGATGAGGTCCAACATGCGGTCCCAAATGAGTTTTTTCGGGATGACCATGCATATGTTCCATGTGTCTATCGAGTTCACTATGAGTTTTGAAAGTTTTACCACAAATATTACAAACTAAAGGACTTGGTGCCATTCGGTCTATAGGTTCTTCAGGCACTGGAGGTGCTTTTGGTATACTGGGTGATTCTTTTTCTTGCATAAGAGGAACCTTCAAAGATAAGCGAGTTTACGCTCTCTTAAACCTATGTTGTAGCGCATAAGCAGTAACAACCTTAATGAAAAAGCATTATTCTGAGGGAAGTTGTCGTCCACAGTGAGAACAGAATATTGCGATTGCGTTTTGTAGTGCATGCAATTGGGGCAGCAACGTGATGCTTGTAATGGTTGTACTGTCTGTGGAAACGTATAGGTGGGTATTTTTATGGAGAAAAATGCAATTGTGGCAAATTATCCAGGCCACAAAAATCAGCAAAAAGCCCACTAAAACTACAGTCATTATGGTGCCTAAGAACAATAACAGTCCAGCAGTTTCAAACATGTGCTCACTTGATTTCTGTGCAAGAGTGTTAAAGGTTTTTCTTAGAGTCATCGCGGCCAATATGTAAAATATGAATACTACCACAAGTAACGCCAAAAAAGAGACAGACCAATATCGAGCCAATGCCAGCCAAGGTTTTGTCAGAGCCTAAGCTGCTCATTTGTTGTCCTCAATAGAAGCGCTTTATATTGAGGGGAATAAAAAGTTTTGCAAATAAATTAAAGCTTGCCAATTAACTGCCGCGGAGGTTTTTTATAAAGAAAAAGAGGCCTATGACTAGAGATTGCGATTCCCAAACACTCTTTACCTCATAGTAAATAAAACACAACTAACATTCAACGTTTAGGAATAACCTTGACAAACAACATAGATTCAGCGTACAAACTACTTTTAGCTAAATTCAAAGATGTGATAGTGCTTTCGACAACTGAAGGCGTGATCCACTGGGACATGGAGACTTTTATGCCGCCCAAAGCAGTAGAACAACGTAGCGAGCAACTTGCATTACTTAGCCGCATCCATCACCAGTTGGCAACGGAGCCCGAAATAGGCAAACTCGTAACCACGATTCAAAAAAGCCCAGAATACCAGAAGTTTGGGCAAGTGGAAAAACGCAACCTGTATCTAATCGAAAAAAACTATAAAGAACAAACCGCTCTGCCGGAAAAATTGGTTTCTGACATAGCCATGCAAGAAGCCCTAACGGTTAACACTTGGAAAAAAGCAAAAGCTCAGAAAGATTATAAATTGTTCAAAACCGATTTACAAAAACTTTTAGATCTAAGTAAACAGACGGCAGAAATTCTTAAGGAAGTAAAACAAACCAACACTCCTTATGAAGCCTTGATTGACAACTTTGAACCTAAAATTTCCGCTCAGAGAATAACTGAAACCTTCAAGCAGCTACTTGGAGGATTAAAACCATTGATTGCGAAGATTGAAGACTCCCAGACTGATCCATTAACAAAAAGCAGTAGCCTTTCTGTGCCAGTGGAAAATCAACGCGTTATAGCACAGTTGATAACGCAAAAGCTAGGTTATGACACAACCTCCGCTTTGGCATGTGGTAGAGTTGATGAGACCGAACATCCGTTTACTACGGGCTACTGTGATGATGTACGCATTACCACTCATTACTATCCAAACAATTTTGCCAGCTCCATCTTTTCAGTGCTGCACGAGACAGGACATGCACTCTACGAGAAAAACATCAATCGCCAATGGCAATACCAACCTGTCGGATCCACATGTTCTTTTGGCATCCATGAGTCCCAATCAAGATTCTACGAGAATATTATTGGACGTTCAAAAGAATTCTGGACGAGCTTCTTACCTGATATCAAGCTAGCGGCACCTAGTCTAGCAAACCTTGAATTAGATCAATTTCTCCACGCTATAAACAAAGTGCAAAGGTCAAAAATCAGAATTGAAGCTGATGAAGTTACCTATAACCTTCACATCATAATTCGTTTTGAGATTGAAAGAGATCTCTTTGCCGAAAAAATCAAAATCAACGAACTCCCAGATGTATGGAACCAAAAATACGCCGATTACTTAGAGGTAAAGGTTGAGAATGATTCTGAAGGCGTTATGCAAGATACACATTGGGCAAGCGGGTTGTTTGGTTACTTCCCAAGCTACGCGCTAGGCAACATCTACAGCGGTCAAATAATTGCAGCTATCACCAAAGAAATTCCCCAGTGGCAAACTCAGCTTGCAGATGGAAAACTTGAAGGTGTTAACGACTGGCTTAGGAACAACATTCATGAAAAAGGCGATCTCTACAACCCAGAAGAATTAATAAGAAGAGTAACTGGAGAAACCTTGAATTCTGAACCATACCTGCAGTATCTCAACAAAAAATATGGCATGCTTTATGGTTTTTAACAAGGCTGTTTCTTTGTTAGTTCCTTGTAAATATATATGACAAGGTAGGCTGCAATTGAGCCAATGAACAGGTAAACCCCGCCATATCCAGCAAGTGCACTGTAAGTGTTGGCGCCATAGAGGAAAAGCAGAAACCCAGCGATAAATAAGCCTAACAATGCCCAATCAGTGTAAGACATTGAATCATCCTGCCAAGTTTAGGCATTCAATACATGCTTTAAATATAAAGATTTACCGCAAACAGCAGTCAAGCTACCGCCAAATAAAATAAGCATGAAACGACAAATTATCGTTAATAAAAATTAGTTAACCTTAATCCGTCAACACTTATCCGACATTCTTATATACATGCTCGCATACAGAGAGCGACCGAGGCAAATTAAATGTCGAGATCAGACGTTAAAAAGCCAGAAACACGGAATGAACTTATTAAAATATTAACTGAAGCAGCAAAAAAAGAAGTTGACTCAAAAGGAAGACCTGCAAAACCGACAGTTGTAGGAACAGCCAAAGAAATGGATATTCATCGTGACACAATTTACAGTTGGCTAAAAGAGTTCAATGTCGATTTCAAAGAAATAATTGATCATATATCGACAATTATTGACGAAGACACAGAAAATTCAGGACCAGCATTCATGATCGGCGAATCTTTAGTAGGAGAAGGAAACGAAGTTGCACACATCGACCTGATGATAGGCGACAAAAATGGACCCATCGGTCAGGCATTTGCTACTGGAATGACAAGCTTGTCTGCAGGTCACACACCTCTACTAGCAGTCATTAGACCTAATCTTCCACCAAAACCTCATACATTAATTGTACCCAAAGTGACCGTCAAAAACATGGAAGACACCGGAAAAATTTTCGGTCCTGCCCAAGCTGCAGTCGCAAAAGCCATTGCCGACTCCGCCGAAGAAGGCATCATCCCAACTAACAAACTAGATGACTGGGTCGTAATCTGCAGCGTCTTTATCCACCCTCAAGCAAAAGATTTCCGAAAAATCTACCAATACAACTACGGAGCAACAAAAATGGCCCTTCAACGCGCTCTTAAGATGTATCCGTCACTTGAGAAGATAAACTATGACAAGGATCGCGCAAAACACCCAATAATGGGCTTCAAAGTCCCACGTCTCTGGCGCCCACCATACTTACAAATTGCACTCGACGCACCCTCAGTTGAAGGAGCAAAGAAAGTCCTCGAATCCCTTCCAGGCAGCGACAGAATCATTATCGAAGTTGGTACGCCCCTCATTAAACGCTACGGGACAAGAGTAATCAATGAATTACGTCAAGCAGCCAGAGACAAATTCATGATTGCCGACCTAAAAACACTTGACGTAGGAAAAGTCGAAGCCGACATTGCTTACGAAGACACCGCAGACGCAGTTGTTGCAGCGGGCTTAGCTCCACCAGAAACTCTTGACGCAACAGTACACGAAGCCAAACGTCTTGGAATCTACGCAGTCATAGACATGTTAAACGTAGACGATGTAATGACTAAGCTAAAGTCACTTAAGGAATTTCCTGATATCGTTATCTTGCATCGAGGCATTGACCAAGAAAGCGGCAGAACCTGTGGACTTGAACGGATAAAACTCATAAGGCAAACATTCCCTAACAAGAAGTTCCTAATTGCAGTAGCAGGCGGTATAGTTCCAGAAACAGCCAAAGAAGCACTTGAGTTGGGCGCAGACATACTAATCGTTGGCAGATACGTTACTCAAAGCAGAGATATCGAACGAGCTGTCCGAGACTTCCTTGAACTGACACCAAGCATGCGTGAAGATATCGACTTATTCCGCGTCCACACAGAATAAAATAGAAGCAAAACTAAATTCCACCAATATTTTTTCTCTTATTTCTACTTTTTCAATGAAGTATTTTTAGAGTCAAATAGGCCACTAAGAAAATTGTAGCAGCAATAATGAAAGTTGGCAAATAATTCAAGTTAAAAGCAAGGAAGGGTCCAAAGAAAGCACCTACCCCGGCTCCTAAGCTCACTAATCCATCGAATACACCTGCTTTTCCTTGAGGAATTAACTCCATTGAAAGCGAAATCATCATAATGTAATACATGGCGTAAGCAAAGCCCAAGCCTAGAAGAAGAATACCGGTCATTGCAATGGGCAGTAAGGCAAGTGAAATAACAGCAATTAAAGCAAACGTAAGAAGACTGCTTAGAAAAATATATCGTGGCATTTGCTTTTTGATATCCATGGATCTTGCAGTACGTCGAATTAAAAAGTAACCAGCGATCCCACCAATGGAGTTAAGAATGTAGGCAAGATAAACGAGTTGTTCTTGCCCATTGAACAATTCTTTAAGATATATTGGAAGCGGCGTGAAAAATAGGCTTGTTGCTAAAGAGAAGAGTACAATTGCTATAGCAAATCCTAGAAAACTGTCTTGCTTGAGGGATCCATTCCAACGAACCCCGTCAATAAGTTTTGACGTGACTTCGACTCCACGGCAGGTGAAATCAACCTTTCTTTCAATTCCAACTAAACGTCTTTCAAAAACCATAATTGGGTCGGCAACTAGTGCCAGTGAAGAAACAAAAGAAATCACGCTTAGAATACTACAAAGATAAAAAGTGTATGTGGACAGTAATCCAAATGAAAATAGAAGCAGTCCAGCGACTAACCCAATTAGGAAACCAATTTTGGTGACTCCTCCATAGAATCCAAAAGAGCTTTCCCAGTCACATCGACTGTAGTGTTCCGTCACAAGCACATTTTTTGGCGATTCATGTGCTACATGAAGCACTTGCATGACAACATACAGAATAACAAAAAAGACTATGTCTTGGGCAAACTGAAGTGTCATTAGAAAAAGAATTATCGATATCGAGGCAAAAGAAAGTAGAATATAGGCTTTATAGTGACGCGTCTTATCCGAAAGGTATCCCCAAAGATACGAAGCGGGAATAGAGCAGAAGATAGCAAGAGAAGTCATGACTCCAAGAGCAAGCAAAGGTCCACCTAATAGGCTGGTGTTTTTGAAAACTACAACGTATAGAGGTATGAAAACTGTAAGTAACCCAAAAGCCATATCGTGAAAGAAGAACCCTAACCGCCACATAGCCAGAGGAGCACGCCAAAGAGAGATTAAAACATTTAGCCGTACAATTGAAAAAATTTTAAGATTGACTCACTTCAATAGTAAATATTGTGGAGAACGGGTAATTCTTCAATGAATAGCTCTTCTTTTAAGAAAGCAATTATCATATCGATTTGCGATGGTAGATCGTGTTTGTTTTTGCCTTCTTCATTTTTGTTGATATTAAAGCGTTAATCGATGTAACATATGGATTTAACAAGTTGTTGTACGCAATAGCATAAAACAGGATAGGCCTAAGACGTCTTTAGTAAATTAAATCTCTTCTTGCTAAATCCTTAATAGAGAGTTGTCTAACTTTCTTACTTCGCTGGAGAGACAATTCGTAAATGGCAAAGTTTAAGGTAATAGTTTCCGACCCCCAAGCTGGAACATCTAAAGTGGTTGAGATAGAAGAAGCACGCGCTGCACCATTAATAGGAAGAAAACTTGGCGAAATATTTGATGGCGCAATAGTCGATTTACCAGCACACAAAGTACAAATTTTGGGCGGTTCAGACAAAGATGGCGTTCCAATGAGAGCCGACGTTCATGGAGGCGGACGCAGAGCAGTAGTTTTAAGCGGAGGAACAGGCTTTAGTCCAAAAAGAAAAGGAGAACGAAGACGTAAAACTGTTCGTGGAGACACAGTAACGGACGAAATTGCACAAATAAATATGAAAATCGTTGAACGACCAGCATCATCTGTAAAAGCTCCCGAAGCCAAGCCTGAGCCAGCACCACAATAACAATAATGCTGTTAGTGTGCAGGCTTAAACCTTATAAACAGCCAATAATTAATTCATTCTTCATTTAACGTACATTTATTGGAAAGAAAAATCGTATGAGTAACACTCAAAAAGCCTTGCTAAAGCAACCAGAAGTTAATATCGGAACCATAGGTCACGTAGACCATGGAAAAACAACCCTAGTTCAAGCCTTAACTGGCACTTGGGCGTCAAGGCATAGTGAAGAACTCAAAAGAGGCATTACTATAAAATTAGGCTATGCAAACATGCCGATATATAAATGCCCTAAATGTCCATCTCAAAAAAGCTACACGATCAAACCTTACTGTGAGGCATGCAACTCTGAAGCTGAATTTGTCCGCGCTGTAAGCTTTGTCGACGCCCCTGGACATGAAGCATTAATGGCTACAATGCTATCTGGCGCAGCGATCATGGACGGTGCCATATTAGTTATTGCAGCTGATGAATTTTGTCCTCAACCCCAGACGAGAGAGCATTTGGCAGCAGCAGAAGTTAGCGGCATAAAAAACATAATTGTCGTTCAAAATAAAATTGACATTGTTGACCAAAAAAGGGCTTTAGAAAGTTACAAGGAAATTAAGAACTTTGTTAAAGGCACAGTTGCAGAAAACGCACCAATCATTCCAGTTTCAGCACAAAGGGGAATAAACATAGATGTACTTCTAGAAGCCATGCAAACGATCATTCCAACTCCCAAGAGAGACCCAACCTTGCCACCCATAATGTACATCATTCGATCATTCGATGTAAACAAGCCTGGAACAACAATCGAAGACCTTGAAGGAGGTATAATCGGAGGCACCATAGCACAGGGCAAATTTGCAGTAGGAGAAGAAATCGAAATCCGTCCAGGCATCATGGCAGAGAGAGAAGGCAAAACAGTATACGACCCGCTAATCAGTGAAATAGTCAGCTTACATTCAGGCGAACAAAGTGTTGAAGAAGCTACATGCGGCGGATTAGTTGGAGTTGGAACACTTTTAGATCCATCATACTCAAAAGCGGATGGCTTAACAGGCAGCATCGCAGGCAAAACAGGTATGCTTCCACCAACTCTTACTGAACTAACACTTGAAACATTCGTTTTAGAAAGAGCGGTAGGCACAAAAGAACTTTTAAAAGTTGAAAAAATTAATCCTGATGAAACATTGTTGCTTCATATTGGATCTGCAGTAAACGTAGGCAAAGTCTTTGGAATAAAACAAAATACAATCAAAGTAAAGTTGACAAGGCCAATCTGCGCTTTGCCGGGATCAAGAGTTGCTATAAGCAGGAAAATTACTGCCCGGTGGAGACTCATCGGATACGGATTGATAAAATAAAAAAACGTTTAGTCGTTTATTATTCCTTTCTTGATTAGAAAATCATGTGTCTTTTGCAGTACATCCTTGGCATTTTTAAAGCTTAATTTTTCCATAGCATCCTTGAAAGTAAGCCATACGTAGCCAACATGCTCAAAAGATATCACTACTCTATCTGTTTGAGATTCCATTACGAAAAAGACCACCTCTTTGTGGACAGTTAAACCTTGCCGACGATAAAAGTAAGATATGGGCACTCTAAAGCTTTCGATGAATTGTGCATCAGTTATGCTTGTCTCTTCCCTCAATTCACGGGTCACTGTTTGTTTTTCGGTTTCGCCCTGTTCCACGTTACCCTTCACGAAGTCCCAGTGGTGTGCAGCGTAATTAAGAAGTAAATAGAGTATTTGGTCATCTTTCTTTATGAAAACAACAGCGCCACATGATTTCTCGCGAAGCAATATACTCACCCAATTATGCTCCAATTCATCGACTCTTGGTATTTAAAGTAATAGCAAAAATTAGGATAAGCAAAAAATTTGATTACGAACAAAACGTTTTAAACTAGAAAACCCACGTTAACAAATCAGGAGCCCTGCCAAGTGTCGGCTTCACCGTTACAGAAAAAAACGCCCCAAAAAGTGATTTTAGATTCTAACGCCCTCTTTTCATCTTTAAAGTTCAAAATTGATATTTTTGAGGAAGTTCGCTGTTTGGTAAATCGAAATGTAGAGTTTGTTTTGCTCTCACCAGTTAAGCATGAACTTGAAATTCTTGCATCTAGAAATGCGCCCAAGGCAAGTAAAGAAGCGATTTATGCTCTAAGGCTGGCAGAAAAATGCAAATTTGTACCAATAGAGGCCACAAGCGAAAGTGTAGATGAAGTTATTGTCAGGGTGGCTAAGAGTTGGAATTCTATGGTGTTTACGAATGATAGACTGCTAAAAAAGAAGCTAAGAGATATAAGCATCCCAGTGATTTATGTGAGACAAAACTCACGTCTAGACATAGACGGGTTGATATCGTAGATGTTCAAACTAATTACTCTTCAAGATACTATTCGCATTCCACCCGAAACCTTCGGTAACCCACTTGAAAAAGTTGGACGAGACCAAGTTAAACACAAATACGAAGGAATTGTGGATGAAGAATTGGGATACGTTATAGCAGTTACAGGAATAGAAGTTAGTCCAATCGGAAAAATAATCCCAGGTGATGGAGCAACCTATCACAAAGTAAACTTCTCACTTCTAACATTCTACCCAATAATCCAAGAAGTTGTGGAAGGCGACGTTGTAGAAATCGCTGATTTTGGCGCATTCGTTCGAATCGGACCAGTCGATGCCCTACTGCACGTTTCACAGCTTATGGACGATTACATTTCATATGATGAAAAACAAGGTGTCTTGTTAGGCAAAGAAACTAAACGTAAACTTACCTCTGGCGACCAAGTTAGAGTTAGAATCACAGCAGTCTCATTAGGCAGAGCTGGAAGCTCTGGAAAAATCGGAGTCACCGCAAGGCAACCATTCTTAGGAAAGTTAGATTGGCTAAAAATTGACCAAAGTAAAGAAGCGGCAGAAAAAAAACCAGCAGAGAGTCCAGAAAAAGCTGCATAAGGTGGATTTTGAGTGAATGAAAAAGCCTGTACCAATTGTCATTTCATCACAAAAGAGAACGTTTGTCCAAAGTGTAAATCAACCAGTTTTAGCGAAGACTACAGCGGGTTAGTTGTTATGTTTGACCCAGACAATTCAGCCATCGCCAAAGCTATGAACATTAAAGAAAAAGGTCGATACGCCCTAAAAGTTCGTTAAGAGATCCATGTTCAAATTCCACGGTAGCTTCTTAACCTACCGAGTGTTTTATTTTTAAGGCTTTAAAGATGACTGTTGCGTATACTATTACGCCTGAACTGCGTGTTAAGCTGAAAGAACCCTTCGGTACCTTAATCCAAGGCTCATTTTTCGAAACAATGAACAAAATGAAGAACCTTGTTGAAGCTGAAAAACCAATAAGGATTATTTCTGTTGGAGACATAGTTTCCCGAAATCTTCACAAATCCAACATTAATCCGCAGCTAACCATTATTGATAACTTGTCGCTCAGAGACCAGAAACTTCCAAAAGAAGCCGCAGTTGATAAAACAGTTTATGTTAAGAATCCTCAAGGAACGATAACACATGAAGCAATAGTTGCAGTAAAAGAAGCACTGGAGGGAAATCAACACATACACATTGTTGTTGATGGCGAAGAGGATTTATTGGCACTAATCGCTGTTTTATATGCGCCAGAAAACTCTATTGTGGTTTATGGACAACCTTATACAGGCGTTGTAATCATTAAAGCCACACCTGAGAAAAAAGATCAAGTAAAAGCGTTCCTAAACAGTATGAAACCTTCGAAAAGCTAAATAAGAAGAATAATGTATGAACTTACGCCTTAAGTGAACATTAATGCAAGTTAAAATAGAAACCACAAAGGACAACCCGCTTCTAAAACGGAAAGAAGTAGGTTTCACCATTGTTCAGGGTCCAAAAGAGAAAACTCCACAACGGCTTGAAGCAAAGAAAGCCATAGCCATTGAACTAAAGGTAGGGGATGACGTTGTTTTTGTAAAGAAAATGCGAACAAAAACAGGAACAAGCATCACTCAAGGAGTTGCAAATATTTACCAATCCGTCAGTCAAGCGAAAATAGTAGAACCCGATTATATTCTAAAAAGAAACAGTCCTCCTGAAAAACCTAAAGAAGAGGCTACCGCATAATGCCGCAACCAAATGATGCAGCAGCTTCCGGGGCAAAAAAAGTCGAAAAAGGAAAACAAGAAAAATCGCACAAAGAAGAGAAAGGCGTCAAAGCGATGTACAAAATTGAAGGGGACAAGCTCTCACGAGCACGCCCAACTTGTGAGCGTTGCGGACCAGGCTACTTCATGGCAGATCATCACGCAAGGTACACTTGTGGACATTGCGGTTTCACTCGTTATAAGCAAAAATAAGCAGTTTTAAATTCCCCAACCACAATTATTCTTTTTGACCTATCATGCTTAGAGTTAATGTAGTTATCAGCAGTATTTCAGCAGAACGTTTTTGGGACATCCGTAAACCCATTCCACCGATTCAAATCAACACGAACATCAACGTTGTGGGAATGGAAAAGAAACAAGACGAATCATTAGAAGTGCCTTTTGTCTTATCTATAGTCTACAATCCTTCAATAGCGCAAATGAACATCAAAGGAAACGCTTTTGTGACAGGCGAAAAAGAAGAAGTAGACAAAGTCCTAAAAGACTATGAACAAAAAAAACCTCCAGCGCCAATAATAATTCAGTCGATATCCAATGTGGTCTTCATCGAGTCAGTTCTTATTTCAAGAACCCTGAACATTCCGCCCCCGATTCCACTGCCGCAGATATCTGAAACAGGAAAACCGCCAAGCACAAAACCTAAAGGCCGAGACTACAGCGCCTAAAAAACGTTAAACTACGGATCACCAGGAAGGTTCCATTGTCTTAACAAATAATCGATTCTATCACAATCAGCATGCAAAATCGAAAGCAAAACTTCCTTTACTAATCTATGATTTGGATTTATTCACACTTTTGTATTGACAAAAACAGGAGAAAAATAAAAGAAGCTAAAAAGCTGGGTTTATTTCAGCGGCACATACATTGATGAACGTGACGCACCGATACCAGGCGTTCCGTGTCGGACAGGTTTGTTGGTTATGGCAAATTCGCCAAGATAGTGGCCTATCATTTCGGGTTTTATGTCGATTGCAACGAATTCTTTGCCGTTATGAACGCTGATCTTTGCGCCCACCATCTCTGGTAAGACAATTAAGTCGCGTACATGGGTTTTGATGCCCTTCTCTTTTCCTTGTTGCGATTCTTTGGCTTCACGTAGCTTCTCGAGTAGGATGCGTTGTTCTGGTGTTAAGCCGCGCTGTAGGGTTCTGCGTTGGCGTGAAGGAAGCAGGTTAATGAATTCATCCATAGACATACCTGTTAAATTGTCAAGGCTGTATCCGCGATAGCTAAATTCTTTCGGCATTTTTCATCTTCACCTAAATTCCAATTATATCTCTATTATATTTATCCTCGGAGTGCACGTTTTTTCTTTTGTCCTGGACCACGAGCGGCGATAAGACCGACTTTCTGTCCTGGAGGAGCACCATGGGAAGTTGTGGTACATCTACGAGCACTTCGTTTGCTGCTTCCGTACGGGTGAACCGCTGGAACCATTTTACGACCACTGGTTCTTGGGTACTTGTGACCTTTAGCTTTCATGAGATGGAATTTTTCACCTGCTTTAAGGAACGGTTTCTCTGTTCGTCCTGAAGCAGAAATTACGCCAACAGTAGCTAAACAGTAATCATTAACGTATCTTGTTCTTCCTGAAGGTAATCGTATCATTGTACCCTGCGGTGTGTGACCCACAACAGTTGCGTATGCACCTGAAGAACGGGCCATTTTGCCTCCGTCACCTGGGCGAAGTTCAAGGTCACAGACTAAAGTTCCTTCAGGCATCCTTCCTAATGGGATAATGTTTCCAATTTCAGCTGGAGCTTTTCCGCCATAACATATTTCTTGCCCAGTGAAAACGCCCTCAGGAGTGATGCTGTAAACAGATAATCCGTTGTCGAATTCTATTAGTGAAAGGGGCGAACCGCGACCTGGATCATGAACCAAATCAACTATTGTACCATTAATTTCGGCATCAAAAGACTCTTTGGGTGCAATAGTAGGGTACTTCGCTGGAGCTACACGCTTATGAGTTGAAGCGCGCCAGTTTTGACCGCCGCGACCTCTTCTTTGAACACGAATACGTTTTCCCATAAATCATTCCTTCTAATAGATTAGAGTATTCCAAGTTTAATTGCTACATCTGACGCTCTAAATTCTGGAGTAAGCTTGACGAATGCTTTTTTTACGCCTTGAGGAGTAATGAGCAAGTTTACTTTTTTAACTTTAACTGAGTAGAGTTGCTCCACAGCACGTTTAACGTCTGCTTTTCCAGCTTTTAGGTTAACGATAAAGATGAGTTTATTGTCTTTTTCAACCATCACGCTGGCTGATTCAGTCATTAATGGAAAAGAAATAATTTCTTCAATGTTCATTATGCTATTTCCCCATAAAGCATGTTTAGTTTTTCGATTGCTCCATTAGTCCAAACCGTTAACCTGCCAGGATGAGTTCCTGGAGCAAGCATCTCGGTGTTTAGGTTACTAAGAGTGGTTACCTGTACGCCTGGAATATTGCTTGCTGCGTTAACGAGGCTTTTTCCGTCGACTACTACAATTAGAGGCCCAACGGCTTGCTTCATTTTTCTGCCTCTGAGTTTGCCTTTTCCTGCCCGAATATTTCGGCTATCACGTACTCTTCCAAGGTCGTCTCCAATTCCAAGATTTGTGAACGCGTCTTCAACGTCTTTTGCTTTTGATAAACTTTCAAACACATCTTCAACAATCAATGGCAATGCAACGACGTTCTCTATTTTATGGCCTCGTAAAGCCACGATTTCTTTTTGTGCAGTTGCTGCGATGGCTGATGTTAGGGCTAGTTTAGCTTCTTTTTTAGGTATGTTTTTAACAATAATTTTTTCTGCTCTTGGAGGGTGTGGTTGACGTCCTTTCACAGTGCTTGGAGCAAATGCGGCTCTGCCGCTTCCGCCTTTAACGCGTGGAATTCTTGCAGTACCGCTACCGGTTCCGCGTGATTCAGCGGTGGTTTTCTTTCCAGCCATTGGGTCTCTGCCTTGTGGTTGTATTCGATTAGATTGTATTGCTAAGACTGCTCGTTTAATTACGTCAGGTCTTAGGGGTGTTTGGAAAACTTCCGATAACGCTATTTTGCCAGTGGTTTTTCCTTTTAAATTGAAAATTTCTGCGGTTTTTTGTGCCATGACTATTCAACCTATTTTCCTTGTGGTGATTCCAGTGAAACATATGTTATCTGTGGGGGTGCTTCGGGTGCTTCGGTTGGTGGTCGTGCTGGTACACGCAAACGGATTTGGCGTTTTTCTGTTCCTGGTAAGCTGCCTTCGATTAAGATGTATGGTCCTTTTACTTCGCCATATCGTATGTATCCGCCTTTGACAGTGACTTCTTTGCCGTCTTTGCCGATTTTTAGTATACGTTTGTTGTATTCTGTGCGTTGGTGATAACCCATTTGTCCTGCTCTTGGAACCGAGTACATGATGTGGTGAGGGTTCCATGGACCGTTTGTGGCGATACCACGTTTGGTTTTTCGACCTTTGTGCTGTAACTTGGTTACGCCCCAACGTTTTACTGGACCTTGGTAGCCTTTACCAACTGTGATGCCGGCTACATCGATGTATTGCCCGTCTTTGAAGACTTCTTCAGGTGTAACTGTTTTGCCCAAGAGTTGCTTGGCATATTCAAATTGTTGCTGGATTGTTCCTCCACCAATTTGGATTTCACTAGTTTCAGGTTTCTTCTTAGAAAGACTTGTTTGGCTAGGTTGTGTAGCAGCAATTACTCGAACAATGTTGGTTTGTTCGAGAGCGTCTTGCATTTTTTGGAGCATTACATCTGTATCAAAGGTATCTGGCAAAACCAGTGAGCGATCAAGAATTGCTGGAGGCTCTTTCATCCAAGCTTCAGTTATATTCTGAAGCCCGTATGGTGTTTTTGTGTAAGTTTTAATGCCACAAATTAAGATTGGTGGCGTTTCTAGTATAGTTGCTGCCCGTACAACTTCTTTCCCAAAGTTGGGCGAACGTTTCTTATCTTCAATTGTGAAGATGTATGTCATGCCTGCTTTGTAGGCTTGGAAACCTAAGAGTCTAGGAGAGTCTGCCGCGATTTTTGGCCAGTATCGAATGCGTGCTACTGGCTTCTTGGCACGTTTCCTAGGTAAATAAGCTAATGAACCATGTCTTGGAGCATGAGTTTTACGATGTCCCATAGTACTTCCGCTTCGCGCCTTTAGCAAATAGTATAAGGGGTTATAAACATTACCATCAATAACGCAAAAGAAACAACACATTAAAGAATAAACAAATTATCAATTCTATGACGTTTGAAACTTTAGTATGCCCTTAATGCAACCTCTTTTTACGTAAATTCCGGTTAAAAAATACACTCATTTCCAATTCAAGCAAAAACGGGTTTGAACGCTAGCATTTTGGATTTGCAGACATACTTGGAAATATTAGAAAAACCTGTGTAATATCATTTTAAATTCCATCTGGTGCATCGCTCAAAGTTAAACCCAAATTACTACTCGTTGGAAAAACACCAAGAATATTCTGTAATTTTTTTCCGAGGCATAAAAAATTTCTCCTGTAACTGAAAACTCTTTTAGCCAGAACCACAATCTTTAGGCTGGAGCCGGGGTGGCGGAGTGGTTATCGCGCCAGCCTCGAGATCGAAAGAAGGGCGCCAGATCAAACGGCAAGATAGCTGGTGGGCTTCGTGCTCGCAGGGGTTCGAATCCCTTCCCCGGCGCCATCAACATACTTTTAGCAATTCCCAGGCAACATTTTGCAGGCACAAACACCAAAAATTGCCTCTCTCCGCTTTGAAAGCTGGGAGAACAACATCAAAATTTTTCAAATGTTGTTTTTCTAGCAGACAGACTCTCCACCAAAGGGCTAAATGAAAGGTTTAATGTAAGAATGGGTTTCTTGATAATCCGCTCGATTTAGCTGAGAACTTATCTGTACCTTGAATAACCTGTTGAGAAGAGGCCCAAGCATCTTCAACTAGTCGCTGGATATTCTGCAGCACCAATGCTAAACTTTTTCCTTTACAGGTTAAACGGTAAGTTCTGGAAGTTCTTCGGGCAAAAACCAATTTTTTTCCTCGTAAACGTTTTAGGTACCTGTAGATTAAACGCTTTGATATTCTGAGTCGCTTTGAAAGCTCTCCTGCAGAAATACCGTCACAGAAAACTGCGGAGTGAACCTTCCTTTCGTTAATTGTGAGGATTTCTTTATCAGGATCTCTGATTGTTTTGAAGAAAAAAACGTAATCCTTCTCTTTAGAACTTTTTACCAGACCATTTCTTCGCAAACGTTTAAGCGTCCGAGAGACCACGCTTGGTTCAATAGCACCTTCAAGTTCTTCAAAGGTTTTAGGTCCAGAAATCAAGAACTGCAAAAGAGCCTCTTCATGACCCTCAGAGCGGGCAGGAAGGTCATCCACAAAATCTGGAAAACAGCCGAGTCGTTCTGTTAGGCGAATTCCAAAAGAGGAGGCACAATATTCTTCTCGAACTTCAGAGACTAAGCCAACTGCCAATAAAAGACGTAGATATTCTTCATTAATAGCAATTTTACCATGTTTCTGCTGAGTTTTTATTATTTCCCGCTGAAGCTGCTCTACGGAAAAACGATTGTTCTCAATTGTCTTTAAAATCTGAAGCCTCTTTTCGTTTTTAAGAGCGTTGAAAAGGTCTCGAATGTAGTGGGGATTAGCCATTGCTTGTCCTAATCCACGCAGTTCATTTTTCAACTTGTAAACCTGACATCTGTTTATACATTGAAGAGGGGATATTGGAGAACAGTTTTTGCATTCAGCATCCAGAGAATTGACTACTCCAGATAGGGCGCAATTGTTTTCTTTTTTTCGAATCAATGTTAAGACATTACTCATCATTCAATCTCCTTGATTACTTAACCCACAATGGGCAGGTTTGAGAATGCCATCTACCCATCCAGTTTGACAATTACAAAACCATATTTTTACTGTAAAAAGCGTTCTCGTAAAGAAACCTTGACTAACAATAGTCAAACTTTCTTGACTAAAAAATGAACCGTTTACACCTCATCTAAAATTTTTTAGTTGCATTAACCATTATCTTACAGGATATTTCATGAAGAATGTACGTGTTTATCTTGCAGGTCCCGAAGTTTTTCTAAAAAATGCAAAAGAAATGAGTCAAGCCAAAAAAGAACTCTGCAGAAAATACGGATTTGAGGGTGTTTTCCCTTTGGATAAAGAGATAGAGGGTACGGGTAAAAGCCCAAGGCAGATAGGTTTTTGCATCAGCACAGCAAATGAAGAGTTGATTAAAACCTGCGATATACTTGTTGCAAACATTACGCCCTTCCGTGGACCAAGTGCAGATGTGGGAACTGCCTACGAAATGGGTTTTGCACACGCACTCGGCAAAAAAGTATTTGCTTACACTAACACTACTGAACTTTTTACGGAACGGACAATAAGAACACTCAACTGCAAAGGTGACAGAGACAAGAACGGGAAACTAAGAGATTCGTACGGTATGTTAGTTGAAGAAATGGAGTTAACGGATAATTTAATGCTTGACGGTTGTGTGTATGCAAGCAGCGATTGCTTAGTGGTTGAGCAGTCACCTGCAACTCAATTGTTCACTTTCCTTGGAGGATTTGAAAAATGTCTTAAAACCGCCCAAAAATTGTGCAAGTCAAAGGATTAGCAAAATGATAATTTTTGATTACTTTGCGAGTTAGGAAAAATCGATAGAAAAAAACGCTACGGATTAAATTTGTAAGTAGTCTCCGTTATGATAGCGTTGTGCATTTTACCCTGCCAAGATATCAGGACATCTCCAGTGTTCCAGTATTGCATTGGCTTGTACTGTGCCTCTATTGTATAGATTGGATTTGGCGTCACAGGATATTGCATAGTGACGTTCCAGCCTGAACTTTGATAAGAGTAAAATTCAGAACCCATCATACCCATCGGAGTCATTCTGCCGCCGATCCAAGTTAACGATTGCATGTACGGCTCGGTCTGATTGTGGTAAGCCTGTATATACAGCGTAATTAAATCTCTAATTTGTTCCTGATCTAAACCTAATTGAGGGACATTATTGATAGTGTTGCTGGTTTCGGATATCAAGCCATCTTTGTAGGTTCCAACCCAATCGAAGACGCATCCATCTGATGAGTAATTGACAGATATTTTGTAAATTGACTTTGCAACCACAGGATTCTGTAACGAAATATCCCAGTTCCCGCTATGATACATATATGTCTTTGAACCAAGCAATCCAGAAGCTTCTCTGCCTTCGCTCCAAGAAAGGCTTTGCATTAGAGGAAAAGTCACCGTGTGATTAGCCGCAATGTATACCATTACTTGGTCACGTATCTGTTCCATGAAAAAAACCGTGTTGCTTGAGTTATCATGGTTTTGAGCCAAAAAATATGTCAAACCCAAATATCCGCCTAAGACAACAAGAAACAAGGTTATTGCGAAAGCGGCGATTATCGTTTTTCGCAAATATTTTCACCTATTTGGTTTAGCACAGAATAACTATATAGAGCCTTTGGCTGAAAAAGCAGCCAAACAAAAAACTTGTTAGCCCATTAACGTCGGATGGGCATCTTCTTCATTGATGTGGTGCATCACGTGGATAGCTAAACCGGTAGCTGCACCCGCCGAAAGCCCGACAAGCAAATAGGTCAACCATGAATAGCCCCCAACTAACCCTACAACAGCTAACGCATCAAAACCCAATGCAACAGCAAGATAACCAACACACCACATTTTAACACTCATCCCGCGAGGCTTATTTATACCGATACCGCCGAGCATACCCAACATTATTAGAAAGCCAACTAACGCGTAAACCAAATCGTAACTCAATCTCATCACCTAGTCTACAGGTGGCATTGTTTCCGTTGGACTTAATTAGTCTATCGAAAGCCAATTCACCTTCAAAGTTAATTGATCCTTTCCAACTAACTCACCGTTAACCTTTTTTACTTACAAAAAAGAATCTAAAGCCAAAAAGGGTGTGGATTCATTAACCAACTTTGACGTTAGACAATGCCATAAATGGGCTCAACTTCTTATAGAGCGCAAACAAAAACTCGACCAAGCTTACGCAGACATTGACCGCCAAGATTTTGAAGCTGCGAAGCAAGCGGCCAATCAAATTTTCAATGGATCTCTTGGCGGAAAGCAGACAGACCCAGGAATGTCAGGTTCGCTCCTTTATCACATGGCTATGGTTACAAAAATGGAATCCGAAAGCAAAGTACTTCTCGAAGAGCTAAAGGTCAGCTTACCAAATATAGAACCAGATTTAAACAGGATCTACAGCGATTTCGAATCTGACGCCAAACAACTAACAAAACCGTTAGGTTCAATTCCAAGGGCATTTCAAACAATCCAAACTAAACGATTAGCAACGGAGGAAAAAATATCACTCTTCACTAAGCTCAAACAGGAAACCAAAATCGCAGAAGATCTACTAAGAAAGAAAGACCCCAAAGCAAAAGCAGCACTTGAAAAAGCCTTCCTAGACTGGACCCAACACGTTGTACAGATGCGACTCATACAAGAATATGAAACAATTAAGGGACTACTCGTAACCACCGAACTTGCAAAAAAAATTGGTTTGCCCACACTTGAAGCAGCCATGAGTCGGGTTAAAGAAAAGTTCGGTCAAGAAACCGTCAAAATCGCTCTTGACGTGACGCTGAAAGTTGGAATGCGACGCGAAAAACTACAATCAGTCATGTTAAGCGACCACTTCATCAACTACACAATGAGCACCCAAACCTTAGACGGGCACATGGAGTTTTTGAACTGCCCCATATACGGCAGCCATAAGTACGCTCAAGAAAAATATGGCACCCCCAAGGAAGTATCAGAACTATTTTGCCGCAAATTCTGCTTTGCTCACGCCAAAGCCATGCTTGACACAGTTTTACCATTCCCATTCACTCTTTGGCAACCAAAACTAATCGCAAATGATAGCAAGTGCGAATTCTACCTAAAACTAGCATACTCTCCCATCGCAGACTTAACTCAACAGTTTGTGCCCCTTGTGATGTCTTGGAACGTAACGCGTGAATGCAACATGAAATGCAGCCACTGCTACATTAATGCCACAGATAAAAAGCTTGAAAATGAATTAACCACCGAAGAAGCAAAAGCGTTCATGGACCAAATCTGTCAAGTCAGTAAACCCTTACTTATTCTCAGCGGTGGCGAACCACTCCTGCGTAAAGACATCTTTGAACTCATAGAATATGGTGCAAGCAAAGGTTTGAAAATGGGCTTAGGAAGCAACGGCTACCTAATCGATGATTCTATCGCAAAGAAACTCAAAGATGCCGGAATCGCAACCGTTTCAATCAGCCTTGACTCAAACGTTCCAGCCCAACATGATGAATTCAGAGGTGTAAAGGGAGCATTTGAAAAAGCCGTCAACGCATGCAAAGCTCTACGAAAAAACGATGTACTCGTACAAGTTAACGCCACATTAACACACCACAACTACGATCAAATCGACGACATTATGTCACTAGCAGAAGATATCGGAGTCGAGAATTTCCATTTATTTTTCCTTGTCCCTACAGGACGAGGCAAAAAATTAACCGATATTTCACCTCAAAAATACGAGGATATGATAACAAAGACCTTTGCAAAGGTTGCCAAGCACAAATTAAATGTTAGACCCTCATGCGCCCCGCAATTCATGCGAATTGCTAAAGGTATGGGTTTAGACATGCGACAATGGATACGTGGATGCATCGCTGGATTGTACTATTGCCGTATTTACCCAAACGGAGATGTAACACCATGCCCCTACTTGCCAATAAAACTCGGCAACATTCGAGAAAACACCTTCAAAGACATCTGGTTCAACTCAAAAGTCTTCAAACAACTACGTGATTCAAATACATTAAAAGGCAAATGTGGCGCTTGTGAATACAGAATTATCTGCGGGGGATGCAGAGCCCGGGCCTACGGATTGTCAAGTGACTTCATAGATTATTGTGGCGATTTGCATGTTCCATCGGAAATAAAAGGAGATTACTTAGCTGAAGATCCGTGGTGTGTCTATGAACCAAAAAACTATTTAAGCAAAAGACGACTCTCAAAAACTTCAACAGGCAGTTAAATAGGCTTTGGCAGCCCGCAAACACAGCGTTTCAGTGCCTGTGGACCGCCAAAACAAAAAAGAAGGCGAAAAAATGAACGGAGTCCACACCACAATAAATTTAGCCAAGGCAGAAATAGAAAAAGCTCTACTCAATAAAACTAATACTTCGACAATCAAAAAGACAAATACTGTTTTTAAGTTGCACCACCTAAAAACAAGCAGACATTAGGAGGCACCCAGCATTTCACATGCCGGTCTCTCTAAGAATTTCTTCGGAATGTTTAAAGAGGCCACCCTGTCTTGCGTGTTTGACATAGGCGGCTTAATCGCCGGTTTTGCAATAGCTCTCCAGCTCGGGATATTTCAACTCTCACCCTGGGCCATTGCACTTTATCCTGCAGTAGTTAGCGTCAAAGGAGTCACTACAGGTTTACTAACAGGGCGTCTAAGCACAGCATTACACCTCGGGACAGTTTACCCCAAGTTTTTTGGGAACACTCAAAGCTTCTATAAACTCATCGGAGCAATAGTGGTTCTAACTCTTACTACAAGCGCAACTATCAGCGTTATAGCCATACTCTTTGGAACACTATTTTGGGGAATAACATTAGCTGATTTTTCTGCTATCCTAACAGTTATGGTCGCCACCATGTCTTTGGGTTTACTCACAACCCTAATTACAACAAAAGTCATGTTCATTTCTTTTAGGAGAAGCCTTGATCCAGAGGTAATCGTTTTCCCAGCAATCTCTACGATGGCAGATATTGTAATAACTTTCATGTACATAGGGGTTCTAAACTTATACTTTTCAAGCGACCTCGGTCAGTGGACTATCATCTTATTCGGAATCTTCAATGTCGGACTGGTATTAATTACACTATATAGGTTCATTCGAAAAGCAGATTTTCTGAGAATAATAAAGGAATCATTGGCAACACTGCTTCTAATCGCTTTTGTCGTAAATATAACTGGCACGGCTCTGAGAGGCGTTAATGCTTTAGCAGGCATTCGAAGAGAAATCTTCATAGTTTATCCAGCAATTATTGACTTGATCGGAGACGTGGGTCTTATTGTTGGATCAGCCGCCACGACAAAACTTGCATTGGGAGCACTTGCTCCTTCTTTTTCATCAATAAAAAATCATGCCAAAAACATATTTAGCACATGGCTCTCGTCGATTCTGCTATTTGGAGTTCTTGGTGTTCTTGCATTAGCCATAAACAACAAGTTGTCTCTTCCAGGAATTTCGAGCCTTCTGCCTACTCTTTTCTTAACTAACATAATTGCTTTCATTGCAATTGTTATTATAACCTATGCAATCTCCATTGTCACTTTTAAAAGAGGCTTAGACCCAGACAACTTTGTCATCCCAGTTATAAGCACTTTAGCCGACAGCATAACAACCATCGCTCTATTTACCGTCCTTAGCATCATGATTCTTTAACGCATCTTCGCCATAATTAAAATATAAGCAAAAGATATCCTTTAGCTGGAGCGCTCAGTTAACATTGCCCCAATTTGAAAAAATAGAATACAAACCAGTCCCAGTTAGAGAAATTCTTCTTGAAATGAAAAATCTTTCTGAATTAATGATTGACCTAGCATATTCGTCAGCATTATACAACGATAAAGATCTAGCGGAAGACGTGCTTGCACTAGAATCAAGAGTTGACAATTTATCTTACCTTCTAGAAATGGAAATAATGATTGCTGCCAGAGACGCAAAAGATGCAGAGGCATTAATTGGTGTTTCAATTGTTGCAGCCTCCACCGATAAAATATCCGACGCCGCAGCCGATATAGCAGCGATAGTAACCCGAGACATAGGAGTTCATCCTATCGTAGGTGAAATCTTTGAAAAAGTACAAGAACGCCTAATGAAAGTCACAGTCAAACCCAATTCTTCAATAATAAACAAAAGAATTGATGACTTGGATTTGGAAGTAAAGATGGGGGTAGACATCATTGCTATTCGCAGAAACAGCGACTGGTTACTAAACCCAAATAGCGAAGAAAAAGTTTTCCAGGGAGACATTCTAATAACTCGTGGAGCACCCTCGGGAGTTGAAGAGTTTAAAGATTTAGCAGAAGGAAAACTTGCGACATTAGACATTGATAAAAGAGCAAAGTTTGAAGAAATTGTTTCAAAGTTTGTGGAGCTTAAAGACACCTCGGAGTTAATGATGGATTTAGCTTACTCAGCGTTAATGCTAAACAGCAAAGAGCTCGCCGAAGAAGTAGAGGGACTAGAGGAACACATGGACCAGCTGCACACAAACGTTGAGTTACTTGCGTTAACAAGTGATTTCAAGAAGGAAGAAGCATCAGGCTTTCTCGGCTTAATTAGACTGGGCATTGCAACCGAGAAAATAGCTGACGCAGCAGCTGACATGGCAGAGGTTGTATTAAGAGGCATAGAACCACATCCAATCTTAGAATTAGCAATAAGAGAAGCTGAAGATACTGTTGCTCAAGCCTGTGTTACTGCGGATTCGCAGCTTGTAGGTAAAACATTGAAAGAAACGCAAGTTCATGAGGAAACCGGCATGTGGATTTTAGTCATAAAAAGAGATAATAAATGTGTTCGACCGAGGGCAGACACGGTTATTAAAACAGATGATGTTTTAGTGGCTTCAGGATACGCTGAAGGAGCTGACGCTTTAAGAAAGATGGCGTCTCCATATCAAACCTGCGAAGATTAATAAACTAAAAATTTTTCTTTTCGTCCCCATCAAAACTATAAGATAGTTAAATGTAATCATTTCAAAGAAAGCTACTTTAATTTGAGGACGGAGTTGAGAGAACGTTAACGTGCCAGAATCCTATTTGCAGAAGAACCTTTGCATCACCTCTCAAAACCATTAATTTACGGGATATCTTTCCTGAACCGTACTCAGCTTGCCCTTACTGCTTAACCAAAATAGAAGAACCCGATCCTAAAACTCGAACAGAAAAGGGCGCACCTGAAAAAACTGAGCGTAGAAACAAACAGCAGGCAAAAGAGGTATTAGAAAAGTCGCAAACATGTCAATATCACCTTGGATACCTTAGTGAACGCACACAAAACGATGAAATTCCTGAACCTTGTCTTGTTTGCAAAAATGTCATTGACTGCATGAAAAGAAAAATCCGGTAATAAATACAATTCTTCCAATAATAGAGAATTAGAAAATAAATCAAAAAAACTGAAAGGAAAATAAGAAAAAACTAAAGATACTATTACTTTTTCTTTTCTACTGGTTTTTCTTCGGCTACAGGAGCGTCCGACATGTTTTCTGGTTCAGTTTCTGCTTTGGGCTCTTCTTTCTTGTCTTCAATTTCGGTAGTGATTTCTTCGATTGGTTTTGGAGGCGGGGTTGTTGCCATTGTCCAACCGATCCAGGCGCCAATGAAAAGAATAGCCACGAATGCAATGAAGACTGGTATTGCGATAGTCCAGAATTGCGCGTTTTGCTTTGCGGCAGCCGTATTTGCGATTAAACCGATAGTACTGAGCCAAGTTGGATAGAATAATGTAACCAGATAACCAACAGCTACGACAACACAAACGACTAGTATTGCTCCACCTATACCTTGATCTTTGCTAACCATTTAGTGATTCACCACTTTATAGCCATGTATCTTCTTAGACAATTTAAAGTTTGTCATAATTTTCAATTGGGCAGTTGATTAAGTAGTGCCCATTTCCCAAGTCGAAAGATACTTTTTCTGCTCTTCGGTAAGCTCGTCAATTTTGATCCCCATGGAATGGAGTTTTAATTCTGCTATTTTTTCATCAATTTCTTTGGGAACGCCATAGACTTTAGTATGGAGCTTATCTGACTTGGCTATATATTCTGAGCAGAGAGCTTGATTGGCAAAAGACATATCCATAACTTCGGATGGATGCCCTTCTGCTGCTGAAAGGTTTACTAGTCTGCCTTCAGCGAGCAGATATAATCGTCTCCCGTCTTTAAGGGAATATTCTTCCATATTTGGACGCATTGTCCGTTTAGATTTTGAGAGACCTTCCAGGTCAGATATGCTAATTTCTACGTTAAAGTGACCACTGTTACACAGGATAGCGCCATCTTTCATCTTCTGCATGTGCTCTTTGCGAATAACATTAAGATCACCTGTTGCTGTCGCAAATATATCGCCTATCGGTGCTGCTTCAGACATAGGCATAACTCGTAGTCCATTCATGGCTGCCTCCAATGCTCGAGTTGGCTGAACCTCAGTAACAATGACATTTGCTCCTAAACCTTGGGCACGCATCGCTATGCCACGACTGCACCAGCCATAGCCTCCAACAACGAAGTTTTTGCCGGCAAGCAAAACTGAAGTTGCCCGCAAAATACCGTCGATTGTGCTTTGACCTGTGCCATAGCGGTTGTCGAAAAGATATTTGGTAAATGCATCATTGACGGCTATTATTGGATATTTTAGAGTATTGTCACATTCCATGGCGCGCAATCGAACAACGCCAGTTGTTGTTTCTTCAGTACCACCCCTGATGTCTTTTATTTGCTCTTGCCGTTTGCTATGCAACATACCAACTACATCGGCGCCGTCGTCCATAGTCATGGTGGGCTTAAAGTCGAGAACTTTTTCAATACATCTATAGTAGTCTTCAGTATTTTGTCCTCTCCAAGCAAAAACGTGCACACCACTATCAGCTAATGCAGCAGCGACATCATCTTGAGTTGAAAGTGGATTGGAGCCACAGAGAGCAATTTTAGCTCCTCCAGCAACCAATACATTCACCAAAACAGCAGTCTCCTTTGTCACATGTAGACATGCAGCTATAATATGGTTCTTTAGAGGTTTTTCCTTTTCAAACCGAGTTTTAATTATATTAAGAACAGGCATATGTTTTGCTGCCCATTCAATCTGTAAATGCCCTTGAGGTGCAAGACTCTTATCTTTGACTTGAAATTGGTCCATCTGAAATCCTTCTTTTTCTGAAACATTGTATTCTCTACTTATTAGAATTTCCTCCCAATATGACCAAGCTTTAGATGTTAGCGCTAAAAAAACTTTAATTATGCATTGCCCAGAGATACTTTCAGGGAGCATAATGAAAGAGCCTTTTACATCGTTTGTAAGAAAAGAATTGGTCCCCAGAACTCTATTGATAACATGTGGGTTGCCAGCAAGTTACAAAACAGAAACTTCAGAGCAAGTTTCTAAAATAAAAGGGTACCCTATTCTTCGAAGTGACTTGATTAGACTAGAAGTCCTCAAGAACGAGGACATTTTCGATGCCAAAGTCGCAGGAAACATGAACAAAAGATTATCTGTCTATGATGAATTGTTTCGAAGGGCAAATGAACAAGCTGCAAAGGGTAATGATGGCTTAATCCTAGACGCCACATTTGTTACACAAGAACTTCGCCAACGTGCAGCCGAGATAGCGGCGAAAAACAAGATGACCTTTGTTATTCTACAAACTAGTTGCCCCAAAGAAGTATCTATTGCCAGAATTATGAGGCGAACAAAAGAAAAATACGAATCAAACGCTTTGACCGAAGAGGCATATATTGCTAACAAGAACAAATTCGAACCTGTTAACTTAGATGATCTAAATAGGAAATATCCATCGCTTAATATACTCCATTTAATGGTTGACACATGCCATGACGAAATTGACCAATGGTATGTGGTTAACATGGATAAAAGGTAAGAGCAGCAACCAATGAAAATAGACTTACACATCCACTCAAAAAGCTCGGACGGAAAGATGGATGTTCAAGATATTTTTAAAGAAGCCAAAGATAGAAAAATCAACTTCATAGCAATAACAGACCATGATTCTATTGTTTGCCAACCCCAAGCCATAAAAGAAGCAAAACGAAGCGGCATAAACTACGTTACTGGTGTTGAGCTAAACATAGCTTTTTCCCATCCCAAGTTCCTGAATGGCAAAACTGTTTCACTCGACTTATTAGGTTACCAATTTGACTCCGAAAACAAAGCATTATCGAGCAAACTTGAAACAATGGCGAAATACAGAGAGGAAAGAGCAGCCAAAATCCTGAACAATCTAAATGCTGAATTCGAAAAAGAAAACATTGACGAATTGACCAAGGCAGATTTACACCAGATTGAAGAAAAAGTCGACGGTTCTATTGGAAGACCCCACATCGCTGATTATCTTGTAAAGAAAAATATTGTTAAGTCACGCCAAGATGCCTTTGACAAATACCTAGTCAAATGCGATGTGCCAAAGTTTCCCCTGTATTTGGAAGAAGCTGCAAAACTCATAAAGGATGCAGGCGGAAAATTGGTGATTGCTCATCCAAACGACCCACATGGAACATCACTATCATCTCTAACCAATGTACTGACTGAGCAAACACAGATTATCGCGGAAAAAATGTTAACTTATATTGATGGAGTTGAATGCTGGCATTCAAGGCACACCTTAGAAACCACAAATAATTATGTCTCTTTTGCCAAAGAGCACGGGTTGATTATGACGGGGGGAAGCGATTGCCACCAAAAACCAATCATTATGGGGACAGTCGATGTTCCGAGTTGGGTAAGAAAGCAGTTTTCATAGTTATGTGTATAGCTCTAATGGTTAGTTTTACTAATGTTTCTAAATATAGTCCACCCTTCATAGAAATACGACAATCTTCCCCGTCCTCACCCCATCCGACCCAACCCAACATAAATTACAAACAAAAAAACACATAACCCATCCCAACAACAACTAAAAAACATTCCAAACCAAAAAAGCAAACACTCCCACCACCAAAAGATCGGATGAGAACACTTCACAATAACCCATCCCCAAAAAGAAAAAATTACGCAAAAACGAAGCAAAAATGTTGGCTCAAACAACCCGAACTAAATACTAAATACAGACTCATAGTTTTGTTTAATTAGAGACTCTTTGCATATTCATTGGCAAGCTTGAAGTAAGCTTGCGCCTCTTTAATTGCAGATGTTTTTTCCGTTTGTTCAATATTAGTGTCATCTAGTTTGAAGCTTATTACTTTGCCACGTACATAGGCTCTGTAGCATTTATAAAATGCTAAAAGCTGCATTAACTGTCTATCCTGGGAATAAACCAAGTAGCGTTCTAAGAAATAGTTTGAGAGATCTGTTCTTTGTTGGAAGTCAAGGTCCATTGCTAGGAAGGCTACGTCTGCGGCGACGTCAGAGTAACGGAAGCGATCGTTAAATTCTATTGCATCAAATATACAAATCTGATCAGTAATGAAAATATTGCCCGAATGAAGATCTCCATGACAGTCTCTGATTCTATTATTAGCAATTCTATCCTCGAAAAGAGCCTTATTCTTCTCAATGAAAGTGTTAATTCCAGTTTGGATAAATTGAAAGGTTACTTTTGGAATTGTTTGATCAATATATTTTGCAGTTTGGGAAAAATTTTCATTCCAATTGGTCTTAATAATATTAATGGTGCCAAATTGACTAATTTCAAGGTTTGTTTGTGCCTTCAGATGGAACTGAGATACAACTTTGGCTATGTCGTCAATAGTTTCCTTTAAAACTTTGCTCTCTTTTAGTAAAATAGTCATTATTCTTTCTTGAGGGAGACGCTTCATTTTTAAAGCGTACTCAATTATTTCGCCTTCGCCCTTTATCTTAATCTTGTTTTTTTGGTTGAGAGGAACAACCTCCAAGTATATTTTTGGGCAAAGTCGCTTATTGATTTCCAATTCTTTCTGACAATAAAGATGTCGATTTTCAAGAGTTGAGAAATCCAGAAATCCAAAATTAACTGCTTTTTTTACTTTGTAAACAAAGTTGTCTGTTACAAATACAAACGATATGTGAGTTTGAATGAGCTCGATTTTGCTTGTTTCTTCAGGGTAGGATTTAGTTTTAAGTAAGGCGTCAACAACTTTGTTTTGAGTTTGCATTCGAAATCTCCCTTAATATAATTCTTTGAGTTAGCAGCCAATAAAGGTTAGGGGTAAGTAAGTGATTGATTGTTTAAGTAGGCTTATGTTTCAGCAGGTTAAAAGCAAGTTTGCCACTTATTTGGAATTAGAGGATAATTTGAAGAAAAAAAATCAATGACCATTGCAAAGGCGCTCTAAGTAGCAATCGAGTAAGAAATGTAACTAAACTTTCAAAACTAAAAAGCTTGAAAGCTCTTAACATATTTCAAGACTTTTTCTGCTTGTTCTTCCGATATATGCTTATCTTGGCTGAGGGAATGAACTATTTCAGTGATAGTAGCTAATGCATGGACTCTGTAACCAAGTTTTTCCAAGTTTTCTTTGCCACCGTGCTGACGGTTAACCACAACCAACAAGTGCTTTACGTTGGCACCAAGTTCGTGAAGAGGTTTTAGCCCTTCGATTTTAGAGAGCCCCTCGCTTACAACGTCATCAAAAAAAAGAATGTTGTCTCCTTTCTTTACATCCGCACCGGCAATTCTGCCTGTGACTCCATAACCTTTCTCTTCCTTTCGTATAATAACACATGGCAAGTTTAGTTGGCATGCAATGCTGGGCACTATTAGGGCGCCTTTGAGCTCAATCGAAGATAACTTATCTATTTTTTCTTCTTTTGCTATTTCCATTATTTTTTCCGACGCAACCTCAGCGACAGTACACAGGTGTTTTGGATCGGAAAGGATACGTGATAGGTCAATGTAATAGGGACTGCTTGCTCCAGATTTGATTTTGAAAGATCCAAACCTTAAGCAACCTGATAAGTATAAAGCGTTAGCAATTTTACTGATGTTAGACGTCATGAAACTTTTCTCCTTAAATTGTGAATACAAACTAGTGAATTTAACCCTTGCCAATTGGCAATTCCCCTAAAAAAAGAGTGCTCCAAGTCTCTTTCAAAATCGACGTAGTAGGGTTAAACGACCAAGTCCGCCATGTCCACACTTCGCTCGTAAATCTGCTTTAGAAAAGAAACCGCTGCTAGAAGCTGAGGCAGCAAGTCCACCGATAAGTCCTTAGCAACTCGCTCAACGTTAGAAGAACTCGCCTCCACTTTGCCATATAAGTCTCGGACTTGTTCAGCTAAAGATATGTCTTTTACCAAGAAAGCCTTGAAAGCGTGTTCGTTAGCTTCACAACAAATCAATTGCAATTCAACAAGTGATTTCTTCACCTCATCAGATAATTTTATACCGTTTAGGGCCAAAGTATTTTGAGCTATTTGAACACAAGAATCCCCGATTCCTTCAATTAGACTTGCAGCTAAACGGTAATCTAGACATTCAATCGGAGTGATGTCAAGTTTATCGCTTAGCCGCGGGTTCTGAATTATTGTACGCAAGATTCTAACAAGCAAAAAATATAGCCTATTGCTTTCATTATCTCTGGCAACTACGCTTTTTGCAAGCTCCAGATCGCCATTGATAAACGAGTTTGAAACATCCCTAATCATTCCCGTAACAAGTCCATAGTTCCGTTGCAATATTTTTCCGGGCAAAAACCCGAAAGGTAGTTGAGAGATACTTTGCAAGGAAATTTTTGATATTGTTTCTTCAACGATTTCTAAACCTGCGAGAGAAATAGCTGTTGATTTAATGATGTTCCTTGCGTTTGCGTCAATGCGGTCTTTAGCTTCGATATTTATGGTATCATAGCCAAGAAGGTAACGACCAACAATTTCACGACCCAGAAATGGACCAACACCTAAAGTGGCAATTTTAAGTTGAGGTTCAGTATCGTATTTGGGGTCGACAAGAAGTTTGCCGTCGCTTGTGGTCTCTAAATTAACCAGTGACCCCTTCGCAAGATTGTTCTGTTTTGCCCAATCACGAGGGAGACAAACAAAGAAGGTTCCTGTTGGCGTTTGTTGAACTTTGCGCGATTCACCCATATTCAGCTACCCCAAGTTGTAACATATCTAAACTATTTATGAATTATTTAAACGGAATCAAATTTCGCAGTTTGCAAAATAGAATCAAAGAAAAGGATAATTTTTCGTAAAAGGTTGGTACCCACCCATCAATAATTAGATTGCTAATCAAATAAAAAACAGTAAATAACTCCGAAGCATAAAAGCCTAATCATAAAAGACCTCTAAGATGGGGCAGGCGCAAGAACTAGATGAGTTTAGAAAAACTTCAACAAGCAATAAAATCGATCATTATGGCGGGCTACCAAATAAATAGTGAAGCGTTTGAGTTCTTGTGTAAAAATGCTGAAAGCAATGATCCCGTCTGTATCGTAAGCCAGGCTTTGGAAAAAATCCAAGCGTTGCAGGAAAAACCAATGTTTATAGAAAAAGGCTTTCTAGAAACACTTATTCAAGCGCCAATTCTGGCGCCCCAAATGCAAGTTCCAGAACCGTCAACTCAGAACAGATCACAGTCATATGTTCCTCAGCCTCAAATTCGACCTCTAGAAGAAATTCTAACAGGGAATCAAACCGAGTTTTATGCATATGCAAGAGACATCCCATCGGATCTGAAAATTCTCGATGATGCAACCGGAAAATTAACCTCAAATGGCACACTTGGCGAATATATGCTATATTTCCAAGACCGCTTTAAGCGAATAGAGAGATTGTTAAGGCAAAGGATTGATGTAAAAGCAGCAACGCCTATTGCAGAAGCTTTAAAGTCACCACCGAAAACCAAGCTGAAAATCATCTGCATGTTGACTGAAAAACGTGACTCGAAAAACAACACTATTCTTTCAGTTGAGGATTTGCATGCAAGTGCAACCGTGCTCGTGCCACAGAAAGCCTCTGAAGACGTCAAAAAGAAAGCGCTAATGATCCTGCCAGATCAAGTTGTATGTATAGCAGTAGTAAAGACAAGGAGCAACTTGCTGATGGCAGAGGACATAATCTTTCCTGAAGTAGGAAAGAAACCACCTCAACGTGCCCATGAACCCGTTTACGCCGTCTTCACATCTGACATTCATATTGGAAGTACAAAATTTACCAAAGAAGCTTTCAGGAGATTTATTCTCTGGTTAAGGGGGAAATATGGGTCACTTGAGATGCGTGAAATTGCTAGTCGAGTCAAATACGTCTTAGTTGCAGGGGACATTGTGGACGGCGTGGGAATCTATCCTGATCAACAGAAGGAGCTAACCATTCGTGATGTTCATAAACAGTACAATTACGCAATCAAATACCTAGAGAAAATACCTGAATATATAGAAATCGTGCTTTCACCAGGCAACCATGATGCTTCTCGGAAATCGCTGCCCCAACCCGCCATACCAAAAGGATATTTGGCTGCAATTCAAGGCAAAAAAAACTTTCATTCAGTCGGTAGCCCATGTTATCTTAGCGTGCATGGTGTTGAAGTGCTCATGTACCATGGCAGAAGTCTTGATGATATTATTGCCGTAATCCCGGGTATGGATCATCAGCATCCAGAAAAGTCAATGCGTCTACTTATGCGAGGAAGACACTTGGCTCCCGTCTATGGAGGGAAAACGATGCTTTCTCCAGAAAATAGAGATTATTTGGTTATCGATAAGGTCCCAGACATTTTTCATGCTGGGCATGTGCATGTTAATGGATTATGTAATTATAGGGGGGTTCTTGTGGTCAATTCGGGAGGTTGGCAGGAACAAACCGATTATATGGAAAAGTTGGGATTAGTTCCTACACCTGGTAAAGTGCCAGTTGTGAACCTGCAAACGATGGAAACGACAGTTATTTCATTTTTGTAATTTATATGGAGTTTTGGGAGAATAGCTCAGCAATTGGTTAAAGCGGTTATCGTCGCCAAAGACGTCACGGATTAACCCCCTGGAAATTTCGAGGCGAATTTTCTTAGTTCTTCCGTATCTACCCATGCTTACAACTTTGGCGTTCACAAGTCCCATCGAGTCAAGCTCATTAACTAATGTACCCAATCGTCTTTGAGTTAAAAGTCCTGCACCCATCTCGCCGCATAACTCATTGTAGACATCATAAATTTCACCAGTTGTGGCACTGGACTTATTTAAGTGGTAAACGCTCAAGACTACCAGTTTGGAATGCAAGGTCAAATTCTTTAACGCCTCCACAACTCGGTTGTGTTCAATGTGTTTCTCAGCTTGACGTACATGCTCTTCAGTAACAGACTTTGCATTCTCTCGTTCTGCCACTTCACCAGCTACACGCAGCAAATCCAATGCTCGTCTTGCATCGCCATGCTCTGCAGCTGCAAGGGCCGAAGAAATACTCAGGGCTGAATCGGATAACACGCCCTCTTGGAAAGCCAGCCTTGAACGTTCGAGAAGGATGTTACGAAGTTCCCCTGCATCATAAGGTCTGAACACCAGCTCTTCTTCGCTAAGAGAGCTGAAGACTCTAGGGTCGAGGAACTCTTTGAGACGCAAATCGTTGGATATGCCAATTATCGAGACCTTACTTTTGCTCAGTGTTTCGTTTATTCGGGTAAGTTCGTACATGAAGGCATCTCCACGTTCCTTGATTAAGGCATCAACTTCATCCAGAACTACTATGAAGATAATTCGAGAGTGGTCAAGACATGAACGGAACCGGTCGAAGACTTCACCAACTGAGAGTCCTGTGAATGGTACTGCTAACCCTAAACTTTGGCTTAAACTAGCAAAAACACGATATTCAGAACCAGTCATACGGCAGTTAATGTAACAGAATTTTACTTGTGCACCATATTCTTTGGCTTTGGATTCTAAATGGCTTAAAACATATTTTGCAACAGCTGTTTTTCCTGTTCCTGTCTTTCCATATATGAATATGTTTGAACATCTAGCATTTTTTAAAACTGGCGCAACAGTTGCACCTAAAAGACGAATCTGGTCTTCTCTATGAGGCAGTTTTTCAGGAAGATAATCGTGTCTGAGAACTTCGCGGTCTTTAAAGAGTTTAATGCCATTAACAAAATTGTCGAATACATCATCTAATACGCTTGAATTCCCCATCTTAATCATCGCTTTTCTTCAGAGGTACAACCGTTACTTCCTATGGAACAGATAAAGGATGTAGTACAAAAAACTGGTTTTAGAACACAACAATCCTAAAAAAATGAAAAAATATCATTACAGACAAGTAAACAAAGGAAAAACACGCACCCCAAGGTTTCTATTGGAAAAAATGGCTTCTATAAAGTAAAACACATTAGTAATACATAATATAATATACTCTGAGTTGTAAATAAAAATTATATATATTAATTATTGTTATCAAAGAAATTAAACTATTTTTCTGCAAATATTTTTTTCTCTCTTTACAGTCTTCATTTTGTCCAAAATCCTCGAAAGGAAACGTAGGGGTGTCTCTTTAGAGCTTAATCCATGATAAAAAAAATTAAAATTGCCTAATACCTTTCCAATCTCTTCATACCTTAGTAATATCTTAATGTAAGAACATCCAAGACACTTTTACGCGTAAATTTTGTTTTCTATAACTTCACAAAGCTGTGAATACATGTAAAATAATAACTAATCTGTCGCTTTAACAAGCCGCTTTTAGGATAATTTGTTCTAATTCTGTCTTTTAACAGTGAATAGGTCACCCCTACACTTCTACTGGAAAACCCAAACCAAGCACTAACTGAATTTATTTTACCATTTTATTATTATGTGAAGCTGGTAATCTCAAATACGCTCGAAAATTTAGGTATTTAATAATAAAAAGCCTTAATACAAGTTTTTTAAATATCTGTTTTCACCATCACAGTTATATGAAGTGAAGCAATAAAGTTGTGAACAACCTAGGTGTACATCAAGTGCCGGCTCGGAAAATACGCGTTGAGCTGTTCGATAGCGATGGGAATAGATATACCATAGCTTTTGAGGGTCAAGTAACCCGCGATAAAGCTCTACGTCTTTTGGATCTTGTCGAATTGCTAGGCGGTACACCGAATGAAGGTCAAGTTGCAAATACAAATCCAAACATACCTAACCATGTTCTATCTCGTTTGGAAAAGGTTAAGTCAGTCATCCAGAAGAACTTTCCATTAGTCTGGTTTTCATCTAAGGATATTCAAACCGTTTATGAACAGGAACTTAAAGAGCCAGTTAGCCTAAGCACCATATCCACATACTTGTCCAGAATGACGACTAAGGGTATACTAATGCGTACTGGTAACTCGAATAATCTCAAGTATAAAACAGCTCCAAACATTCCTCAAGCAACTTTAAAACATCAGACGAAATAGTTTCATAGCTACTTTATTTTTACTTCATAGAAATTGGACCTATTAATCTGAACCTTCACTTGAATTTCATGAAATTTGGTTTTCGGTTTTCTGTAGAAGCGCTTCCATCTCTTTCTTGATTGTATAGCGGAAAGGAATCTTACCTGATTCCCTCTCTAGATATCCTTCCTCATAGAGCTTTTTCATCAACCTAGCGGTATGTTCCCTGCTAAGATGCACTCTTTCTTTTATTTCGGGTGCTGTTTTCGCACCTTCCTTATATAGCATTTCCAAAACTGTTATTTCAGTATCAGTTAAGGCTGCTAAAGCTTTATCTCGTTTTATTAATAAGGGCGTTAGCATGATTTCGTTTTTATTTTCCTGCAGCGCTGGCGCAACGGAAAGTTTCTGGATTTCCTCTTCAAATACTATTAACTTATTTCCAAAAGTTTCTTGGATGTCTTCGATATCTTTAAGCTTAGATTCTAATCCTGCTAAGCCAGAGAGAAAGTTGGTGTTGTTTTGAGTGTTCTCTAAGGAGTTTTGCGACATCAATTGGATTGATTGACTAAGAGCACTAAGTTGTTCTTCAAAAGGCACTATTCTTCTTTCAAGGTTATCTGCCCTTCTGTAGCTAGCATCTGCAGTGGAGTAACTTCCATCGACCTTTGAAGCCATTGATTCAAACCTGATAGATTCACGCTTGAGTTCACGGTCGAAGCTTAGTACTATATCTTCAACAAAGCCTCTAGCTTTTTCATATTCTATATGGGCCTTGCGTATTTGCTTGTAGTACTCGAATGCAACTACAATTGTTACAGATAATAAAACACCAAAGATTATTAATGTGAAATCAACCGTAATCTTCGCCTCCCGTGATGTATCCGTGACTCACCCGTGATTTCTATTAATTTAACTTGTTGCATCACATATCACAGTATTTTCCATGGATTATTAAGCCTTACGGTGATCTTATCACATCATTAATATGACATCACATATCACAACTCATTATAATTGGTTTTTATGGTACTCGAGTATTTATAAATAACGATTATTTAGGCTTCTTTTTATAATTAGAACTTGAATTCTGCATTTAAGAGTATTTATTTTTACTTCATGGAAATGCCGAAAAATATGTGATTTGTGACGTCACAGCTATCATTCTGAGGGGTTTGAGAGGCGTTTTAAGCTCGTTTCGAGCTCTATTCGGATGATTTCTATAACCTTTAGATGGTCTTTTAATTCCTCTTCCTTACTAGGAATATCTTGGTGTGCCTCCACATATTCATGCAGTTTATTGGCTATTTCGAGGTATGGGTCAAGAGTTGTGGTGTCAAAAATACCCAAATAACCCAAAAGTAGCACTGTGTAAATGGATTTAATTACGTTTTCACGGGACTGTTTTAAGGTCCTATTAAAGGAACCGCGGCTTATTTTAGCCTTTGTTAGGCGTAAGGCAGCTTTTTCGTCGTACTTTAGCTGTTTACCCGATAAATTTTCAGCTAAAACGTCAATAAGCAGCGTTTCAAGTTGTGTTTTAGTTAATTGGCTGTTTTTAGCCAAGATTTTTACAATGGGGTCGTTTAATGCCCCGTTTAACCATGCTGTTACCCCATCTTTTAACTTCAAATTTGTGCCTATCTCCATACTTTAAATGGATACAGTTTTGTATACTAACTCTTGTTTTTAACCTTTATCCAACAGTAAAAAGGACGATAATTAATTATAAAACACCTAAAATAAAGATAAAATATAAAAACAAACCACTAATTTGCCTAATTGCTGAGTAGGACGATGATTTGCAATAGTTAACAAAAAAAAGGCTAAATCCTCGAATAAGCAAACCAGCCAACAAGCCAAACTTTAAATAAAAAAGTACATTTGTAACAAGCTTCCCCTTTTAATTATAGATTGCGAAGTTAAAACACACTTTTTAATGATAATCACACATCAAAAACATCTGATTTCATCCAAAATGCTTGCATATGTTTACATTAAAAACCGTCGTGACATCACTCCTCACAGCGAAAATACGGTGATTTCTGCATGAATCACTTGATATCACATAACTGTGATCACCTTGTGATTTCGAACTCCAAGGATTATCGCTTGTATGTGACTTGTTATAGTAATTCAGAATATTGCTTTAGTTTTTCGAAAAGTTCAGGTCGCAGATCCCGAAGGGTTGGAATGAATGCTTCAGCAGTCCTTAAATCAGTGTAATCCACTTCGCAGAGAACAAAGTCTTCCTCATCATACCTTCCCTTTGCCAATACATCCCCTGTTGGGCTTATAAGACGACTTCCCCCCCAGAATTGCAATCCGTCTTCCACGCCAGATAGGTTAACGTAGGCAAGGTAAGCCGTATTCTCGAGTGCTCTGGCGGCGGTTAGTATTTCAAAGTAGCTTCTGCGCACTGCCGGTGATGCCGAAATACAAACTAAGAGTTGCGCGCCCTTCAAACGGGATAGCCGAAACACTTCTGGAAAGAAAACATCGTAGCAAATCGTTAACCCGATATTGCCCAAGTCGGTTTGGAAGACAGCTGGTTCATGACCAATACGGAAATACCTCTTTTCTTCAAACACGCTATGGGTCGGAAGGTACATTTTGCGATATTTGCCGATTAAACCTCTGGGGCCAATTATAACGCTGGTGTTGTAGATGGTCGCTTTGGTATTCTCGCATAGCTCAGGCATCCCAAAAATTATGTGCATCTTTGTTTTCTTTGCTAAATTCTCAATCTGTTGGACTGATGATCCTGTAATTTGCTCCGCTAATTCGTAGACTTGATCGTGAAGCACGTATCCCGTTAATGACATTTCAGGGAAGATCGCCAGGGCTGCTCCTTTTTGCTTAGCTCTTTTTGTTAGCTCCTCGATTTTCTGCAGATTAGCTGCTTTGTTTTCTCTTTTGCTGCTTATTTGACAGAGAGCAAGTTTGATTTTATCTTTCATCAGAGTCATCTCTAGTAGGTGTGTCTAGGGAGCCTAAAATCATTTCCCACCGTTCGAAAGCCTAGCTTCGCAGGAAGAGGCATTCGTCTTTTGTGTTCGTTTGATATCCAACGTTTTTTGATTTTGTCAACGATTGTGAGATCGAGATCAAGTTGGTTAGCAATTTCTTTACTCTTCATAAATCGTTCGAGTCCATACAGAATAAGGTCAAGTGTTTCGTAATTGATTTCAAGCTCTGACTCGGCTAGCTGGTTTGGCCAAAGTGCTGGTGTTGAGGGTTTTAATGCAAGTTCTTCTGAGATTCCAAGATGACAAGCTAGCTTTCTTACCTGCAGCTTGTAGAGGTCGATTATTGGGGCTATATCGGCTGCGGCGTCTCCCCACTTAGTAAAGTAGCCCATCATGGTCTCCGACTTATCAGAGGTTCCACAGACTATGCGGTTTTGTTTATTAGCATAGTAGTATAGTAAAATCATCCTTGTTCTTGCTTTGATATTTCCTTTGCAAAGACGGTCAACAGGGTCAAACGCAGGGATTCTCTGATAGAAGCTTTTCAGGACATCTGTCATGTCGATGGTTTGAGTTTGTAATTGGAATTGATCGGCAATTGTTTGGGCGTCTTCTATATCTTTGCGTTTACAGGTCTCTTTCTCCGGAAGCATAAGTGCTAGAACATTTTTTCCGCCTATGGCTTTGCTGCAGAGTGCGGCTGCAGTTGCACTATCCACTCCACCGCTAAGTCCCAAAACGATGCCTTGAGCACCTGCTTTTTCCACGTATTCTTTGATGAAACGGCAGACTCTTTTTTCTACCGTTGAAAAATCCATGTCTAGTACATTGGGCGTTAACTTCACGTTTTACGCAGCCTCACTGTCAAAGTTTGTAGGCAAGTATTTAAGAACAAGCGTAAATATTTAATGACCATTATCGGAAGATGAAGAAGGTTAAAAGATGGGGCGAAGAAGGAAAAAAGTTGTTCACATTCCAAAGAAACGCTTACCTAAATTCTTCTCTTGCCCTACATGCGGAAAAGAAACCGTGCGCGTGGAGATAAATAGAGAAGATGGCGGTCGTTCAATTGCGCAATGCAGCAGTTGCGGGCTTCAGGAAGAATTTCAAATTAAACAAGCTCAAGGTGAAGTTGACGTTTACTGTATGCTGACCGATAGAATCTACGGATCACAAAAAAGGACACCTGTAACAAACTCTAAAGAAGAGTAATTGAAGGATATTACTGCCATGGTAGGGCATATAGAAAAGTACTTGATTGAAAAAATTAAGAAAGATGGCTCAATCCACATAACCCTTATTGACCCAGAAAAAGTTACAGCAGAAGGTGCCGCTACCATTTCTGAAAACTCCAAGAACAGTGGAACAACGGCAATAATGATTGGAGGATCAACATTTTCCTCACAAAGCCACCTTGATGATGTAGTTAAAGCAATAAAATCCAAAATAGACATCCCTGCTATACTCTTCCCTAACAACGTCACAGGTATTAGTTGTCACGCTGACGCTATTTGGTTCATGTCCCTACTAAATTCAGTTGACCCATATTTCCTCATAGGAGCTCAAATTCTTGGTGCTCCAATAGTCAAAAAATACGGTGTGGAGCCAATTTCGATGGGATATATTATTGTAGGTGACGGAGGAGCAGCTGGCGTAGTAGGAAAAGCAATCTCAGTTCCTTATAACAAGCCTGAGCTTGCAGCCGCACATGCTTTGGCTGGGCAATATCTTGGTATGCGGTTCATCTACCTAGAAGGGGGCTCAGGTACTGCTATTCCCGTGCCGACAGAAATGATTAGAGCAGTTAAACATTTGATTGATGTTCCTCTTATCGTCGGTGGAGGGATACGGACCAAAGGACAAGCTTTAGCAGCAGCGTCCTCAGGCGCCGACGTAATTGTAACAGGAAACGTAACGGAATCCAGTGATGCGATGCAAAGAATTGCAGAAATGGTAAACGCAATTAAAGGTGCAAAGAAAACTCAGGCTCGATAATAAAGTCAAGGCTGAATTTTTCAGGATAGTTTAGAAAGCCAAAATAACCTATTCATTATTATTCCTGCAGGTGTGCTGTAGATTTGAACATTAGCAACGGCTATAAAAATTATGTAGACACATTAGATGAACTGCTAAAGGAATTGTACACCATTAGCGACAGCACTCGATCCAAAGGACTTGATCCTGCCCTAAGAACTGAGTGTATACGCGCTCAAGACATTGCAGACTTAGTCGAGGGTTTAGTTGGACCAAGACACGTCGCTCTTAGCATCCGCGAACATAGTTCGAAGATGCCCCGTGAAGAAGTTGCTTTTAAGGTTGCACAAGAAATTGCTCAAGGCAAATTCGCTCAAGGCGAGCAAGGGCAAGAACAATTAGCTGAACAAGCGATTAGAACTGCACTTGCAATTTTTACTGAAGGCTTAACTGCAGCACCCATTCAAGGTATCGCTCAAGTAAAAGTAAAAACAAACGCTGACAGAACTCGTTACCTAGCAGTATATTTCGCCGGTCCTATTCGTTCAGCAGGAGGCACTGACCAAGCCTTAACACTAGTCGTGGGGGATTATGTGCGACGTGAACTTAATCTTGATAAATATAAGCCCACCGAGGAAGAAGTCTCCCGCTTTATTGAGGAGCTGCGTCTGTACGAACGCTCAGTTGGACGATTTCAATATCACATTCCGGATGAGGAGCTGAGAAAAGCGCTTAACCTAATTCCGGTTGAATGTACAGGTACTGAATCAGACCCGGTTGAAGTTTCCTCCTACAGAAACTTGGAGAGGGTTGAAACAAACCGTGTTAGGGGAGGCGCTCTAAGAGTTGTCAACGACGGAATTGTTGGGCGTGCCCAGAAAGTGTACGTAATCATTGAAAAGTTAGGTTTTCAAGGTTGGGAATGGCTAAAAAATTTCAAGAAGAAATCTGAAAAAAAATCCGGAGGGTTTATGGATGATGTTATTGCAGGTCGGCCAATTTTTGCTTTTCCATCTACTCGCGGTGGTTTCAGACTGAGATATGGTAGGTCAAGAAACACTGGGCTCTCGGCTGTAGGTATTCATCCTGCAACAATGTTGGTAGTTGAAAGGTTTCTTGCTGCTGGTACACAAATGCGTTTGGAACTGCCCGGTAAAGGCGGGGTTACGATGCCTGTAGATAGCATCGAGAAGCCCGTGGTTTTGCTCAAAGATGGTTCTGTGGTTCGGGTATCACTTCAAAATTATCCAGAAGTTAAAGGTAAAATTCAAAAAATACTCTTCTTAGGGGACATACTCATAGATTTTGGAGATTTCCTCTATTGCAACAAAACGCTTCAACCGTCTGGTTATGTTGAAGAATGGTGGGCAAAAGACCTCAAGAACGCTATTCACTCAAAATTTAACGATGACATTAAAATAGCTGCAGATTTGTCTACTTTATCTATAGAGACGTTGGAGGCTTTCATATTTGATCCCTTCCAAAACAAGCCAACTGTAAAAGAAGCGATTGTTCTTAGTCAAAATTTAGGGGTTCCACTAGCTCCTAACTGCACATTCTTCTGGACAAGTTTAACCGGTCCTCAGGAAGTTGAAGTGCTACAAAAGTGGCTGGCTTGCTGCGATGTCATCGTTGAAAATGGCGTTGCGTCCAAAATAACTGGTCCCGATAATAACGAAGTAGTCAAGGCGCTCCGAAAAATTTTAGCTCCACATAGAATCGTAGATGGAAAAGTGGTGTTGTACGGTGAAGATGCTGCTGCCTTTGGGTTTACTCTTGGTTTTGGTACATCACGGCTGTCGCAATCTTTGCCGGCAGCTTCGGTTTTAGAGGCACTAAATCTATTATCGGATGTTCCAATCAAGGATAAAGCACCAACTTACGTGGGCGGACGCATGGGCAGACCTGAAAAAGCAAAACACCGCGAAATGAAACCCCTAGTTCACGTTCTTTTTCCAGTCGGTTTGAAGGGCGGTTCCCACAGGGATTTGATGGAAGCTGCTCGGCAAGGACCAGTGTTTGTTGACTTAGCTAAACGTAAATGCCCAACCTGCAAAACTTACAGCTTAAAGATTCATTGCCCAAACTGTAACTGCGAAACAGTGCCAGAGAAGAGTTGCCCGCGTTGCGGCAGAAGCGTAAGAGATGCAGGGTGTCCAATATGCAAAACCGAAGGAGTCATGTACCATAAGCAACCTGTAAATTTTAAAGAAATAGTCGATAACGCCGCAACCGTTCTCGGCTGTCAGCCTCCCAAGATGTTGCGTGGTGTTAAGGGCTTAACTAACCAGGATAAGACTCCGGAAATTATCGAAAAGGGGATCCTAAGGGCAAAGCATGGTCTATCCGTCTATAAGGATGGAACTATACGTTTTGACGCAACCAACGCGCCTTTAACTCATATTTCACCAGGCGAGATTGGCGTCTCTATAGAAAAAATGCATCAAATGGGCTATTTGTCAGATATTAATGGATTGCCCTTAACTGATCCTATTCAAATTTGTGAATTAAAGATACAAGATGTCGTGATACCTTGGCGGGCAGGCGAATATTTTGTTCAGATAGCTAACTTCATCGATGATCTTTTGACTCGGGTTTACAAGCAACCAGCATTCTACAATGTAAAAAATGCGTCGGAAATGGTTGGGCAACTTATTTTCGGGCTAGCGCCTCATACCTGTGCTTGTATCTTAGGTCGAGTGGTTGGATTTACTGATCGTAATGTCATCTATGCTCACCCAGTTTGGCATTCAGCCAAACGCAGAGATTGTGATGGTGATGAAGATGCAATAATGCTTGGTCTTGATACCCTCATCAACTTTTCTAGGGTCTATCTTCCAGCTCAAATTGGTGGAATCATGGATGCCCCAATCTTGCTCATTCCTTTCGTAAACACTAAGGAAGTACAACGACAAGCTCACGACTTTGACGTTAGCTCTAGCTATCCAATCGAGTTCTACAACAAGACTTTGGAAAGGTACGATGCTCGACCAGCTAGCGCCCTTATGGATGTTATCGGCCACCGATTAGGTACTGAAGCACAGTTTGAAGGCTTTCAATATACCACGCCATGTACCAACATCAATTTGGGAAACGCCAACAGTTCCTACAAGGAATTCAAATCGATGATTGACAAGCTTGATATGCAGTTGGAGTTAGGAGAAAAAATCGACGCGGTTGATGCTAGGCGTGTTGCTCTTAAAGTTCTTAATACACATTTCATGCGTGATATTGCCGGTAACATGCGAGCCTTTTCAACACAGGGATTTCGCTGCAAATCATGTAACAAGAAATTTCGTCGTTTACCCCTTAAAGGAAAATGTCCCTTTTGTGGTGGAAACTTAACGCTTACGGTATATCGTGGAGGCATCGAGAAGTATCTTGTTGCTGCCCAGCAACTTGTTGATAAATATGGTTTACCCAAGTATTACACGCAACGAATGGATTTGATTAAAGAAGAGATTGCAGCTATGTTTGATAATAAGAAACCCAAACAATCAACCCTTTTTGACTTTAAGTAGCTAAAGCTTTTCAAGCCAAGCAGCATCTTCTCTATCGGTGAGTAAAAATTAAGCAAACATGCCATCCCAACGCCTACCTTAAGAACATAAGAAACGTAAAGAGTGGAATTGCTGCCCGAAGCAAAATCCTCCTGTTGCTGGATGAACAAGGGTCTAGTGCAATCAATATTGCCCAAAAAAGTGCTTTAACCTATAGAATTGTATTATACCATCTTCACCTTTTAAAAAACGAAGGTACAGTGGAACGGAAAGGCAGAAGGCGGTATGTTTGGCTTTCGTCTGGTTATGGTCAGAAACGTCTAAGTTAAAAAGTGCAGGAGCATGGTAAGCTTTGGCATTTTGGACATTTATAGTTGTACTTGTCAACGGTCGCTTTTTCCAAGTCAATTCCCATTAATGTTGGCAAGGGATGCAAGCCAGGCGATGACGTCTGCAAACTCTTTTTCTGTTGCTTCACGGTTACACCCTTTGAGTTCTTCACCCAATTCTGCAACTTCGTCAACAAGCCAATTAAATGTGCCTTCTACTCCTCTCTTAGAGTCTCTTTTTAAGTATAGTTGTTTCATCATTTCTTGAAATTCTCGGATTTGCATTCAAATTCACTGTTTAGGGTTAATTTCTTGGGCGTTATAAAGTTTAAAACTGTTTAGGCTTATTCTTATTTGACTGATGTTTTTGTATACCGACACTGTTAAAGTAGACCTGTTGACTTCCAAAACAGAAAAATGCCCCTTTAGTGAGTATTTTGGGTTTATTTGGTATGTCGGCGCAAGATTAATTAGTGCAAGCAATATTAGGCATGTATCAAAATAATCTGTATAGGGATGTAAAGTGAGTCGACGCAAAAAGAAAGAGACAGGGCCGATGCCTGCTGCTAGTGCAGGATTGTTGCGTTTCTTCGAGGAAGAAACTGAAGGCGTAAAAATTAGGCCTGAGCTACTTGTGGTTCTTTCTGTCTCGTTGATAGTTGTCTCTGTTTTAGCTAAAATCTTCTTTGGAGGTTAATTCTTTATTAACGTCTTGGCGCTGCGGTGTGCAAGACTTCTATTCTCTGAACCGAATTTAAGTGTAGAAATAGTTCGCTTCTTTCTTCTCGACTAGCAATCTGAGGAATAGGCTGAGCTATGGTTGATCGAAGAACGATTGCTTCAGCATCAGATAACCATATTCCAGAAGGCTCATGCGTAACTGCAGCTAATGTACCTTCAAAACCGTAAGCGGGATCTAAAATAACTCTAATTTTTTTGCCCACATTTCGTTCCAACATGTGAAATATCGATGGAGGCAAATTTAGGTCTGGCATAAGCCTAGCAAATTAATATGATTGTGCATCTAGAGATAAAACAGTTCCCCTGTCGCTGTATGTTGCTTTCTTCAGTCAGGAAGACTAAAGACGCTTTGAGGACCTTGCCTTTTGATATTTTCATGATAAATAGTTACCTTGCCTGTTTTGTGTTATAGAAAAAGATGTCTTTAATGTGCAGCAATCGTACTCTAATCTAGCTAAAATTTAATAGTTAAGGCCTCTTCCTTAAAAGACGAATTTAAGGTGGAAGAATGGAGAACGCACGTTCCCTAAACACATCTTTGGACAGCGCTAAGAAACACTATTCCTCTATGTTCTCATTGCCCTCATTAAAAAAAGCGCTTTTAGCTGTTGGTGTTATTTGTGTTGCGGGGGTAAGTGTTGTTGCTCTTGTATTCTTCCCATCCATCATAAGTCTTTTGCTTGGGTTTTCCCTTTTCGTTGTTACTCTTTTAGCAGATTCAGCAGTCAGCCAACTTGTTTTGAACCGGGATCCAATTTTTACAATGAGACGAACTCTTGTACTCTCCTTAGTTGGCTGGCTTTTTTGGTTTTTGCTCCTATCTTTGGGAGGCGGGTTAAGCCTATGGTTCGGCTGGTTGGTTTGGATCAAATTTTCCCTCTTGGGATATGCGGCGGTTTTAACTCTCAGAGTTCTTGTATTCACTGCAACATCCAATGCAGCAAAATGGCGCCAGCTGGTTTCAATTTTTCTTCAGCCAACGCTTTCCATTTTGGTTTTTCTTGTTTTTTGGATAAGTATGCCCTCTGCTTTATTTCTTCAAGTTTTTCTTTTCATAGTATTAGCTCCCATAATATCCTACACCGCCGTTTATTTGATCCTGAATTCAATAGAGCGACTGGGGAAAAGCAAGTATTCTTTGCCTGCACTGCCTTTGTTTAAGGCTTTTTTACTCAACTGGGTCACAGACCTAAACCAACCTCTCGAAAAATTTCTTGAAGAAATGGGAGAAGACACAAACATTGAAGTGTCTCTTCTCAAGTTTGATTCATCCAAACCTAAGTCCGCCATTATTCTTCCTTTGGTTCACCCTGGTCCTTTCAAGAACATCGGAAGCAGCCTTCTCCCGTCGACTTTAAAACATTGCTTCGAAGAAGAGTTCAACTGCGACGCATGTGTGCCTTTAGGGATTCTCGGCCATGAACTTGATTTGGCTTCTCAAACACAGAATTACAAAATTATTTCTCAGGTCATTGCTTCAGCGAAATTTTCACCAACAAACGCTTTGGCTTCGCCATCAGTGAGAGTTCAAGAAGGGGTCGCAAACGCAATCTGCCAGATTTTTGGGGACACTGTATTTGTTTCTTTTTCACTTGCACCTAAAACGACAGAAGATTTGCCTCAAGAATTAGGTCAAATAGTTAGTGAAGAGGCAAAAAAATATGGATTAAAACACGCAATTGTAGTTAACGCACACAATAGCTTAAACGACATAATTGATACAGAAGAAAACATTGCTGCCTTGCAAGTTGCAGCATCTAAATGTCTCCAAAAAGTAGCGTCACTTCCAACGTCACCTTTTATGGTTGGCTCGGCAACTGTTTACGCTAACGAATTCACTTTAAAGCAGGGTATGGGTGCAGGTGGAATTACCGCAATAGCCTTTGAAGTAGGTAAGCAGAAAACCGTTTATGTAGTAATCGATGGTAATAACATGGTTTCGGGTTTACGTGAGAAAGTTCTTGATCATTTGTTTTCTTTGGGCTTTGACCAAAGTGAAGTTTTCACAACAGACACTCATTCAGTTAGCGCTTTGGTAACTGGGCGACGTGGTTATTATCCCATTGGCGAAGTGATAAATCAAGAAGTTCTGCTTGGATATATTGATGAGGCCGCCAAGAAGGCGAAGGCCAACTTTGAAGAAGCTAAAGTGGGCTGCAAAAGTTTCACTGTACCGCAAGTAAGGGTGATAGGCAAGGAGCATCTGAACTCAATTTCTACACTTGTCGACAAATCAATTGCCAAAGCAAAGCAACTGGCTATTCCAATATTTGGATTAGAAAGTTTGATTCTGCTCTTGCTTCTACTGCTATTCTAAACAATTAAGCTGTCTATCTTTTGATTTGCTTGCGAGTTTTTCTTTTCAATTCAGTGCCGCAAACTATGCATTCTTTCGATTTAGTGCTCGCAGGATATTCTTTGTAACATGCGGGGCAATACCTAATCCACTCTAAGACACGTTTAATGCCAAATGTTGTGAGAGCTACAAACTCTATATTCATCTGCTTAACCACGTTCTGGATTGAATAATCATCTGTCACAACTTGAGGGATGGCGCCTTCTGTGTTTAACTGCATAGCCAACGCTAAAAGCTGCATATCCGTTTCAGATAGCTTAAACGAATCCCCAACTTTACATGCAACCGATTCAACTTTTTGGGAGAACTCTTCCGAAGGTAACTGAACTTTTAGTTTACCGCTTTCGATGGCTGTTTCAACACGCGTTTTTACAATCGAATTTCTTAGAATTTCCTCTTCAACCTTGGGTACAGTCACAAACTCTCCCCAAAATGAAAAGGGGTCAAACCCAGCCAAAAAAGCCGAAGTATCTAAAACAATCACGCGATTATTCTTAGAGTTTGGTTCAGTTTTCATTCTGTTCCCTTAAAAAGCAATCTATTGCGAAGCCTGTCGTAAAAGTCACTTTCAAAACGGATAAATGAGGTCACGTTTTTAGATTTTGTCACATTAATGGCCATTTTTTGGGAGTTAATTAGTCTACGGTAGTTTCCATCGATTAAAACTAGTGTTTCTTTTGGTCTAATTATGTTAAAGGTGACATTAGTCTCTGTTGGAAAAACTAAGGACCCTACTGTTGTCAAAGAACAAATTGGCGTTAGCACAAAGGCGTCGACTTCTCGATCCAAAACTGGACCGCCCGCGGAAAGGGAATATCCAGTTGAACCTGTCTGGGTCGCCATAATTAAGCCGTCGGCTTGGCATCTTAGGATTGGTTTGCCGTTTTTGCATATCTGGGCGTAAAATATCTTTGAGGGTTCTCCCGCAGAAATAACCACGTCATTTAAGCTGTCAGGAAGGGCTTCGTCACCGATTGAAACAGATAGTTTAGTGCATTTTTCTATCCTGAAATCGCCCTTGAGAATTTTTTCTACCGCTTCACAAGCGTTCTTTGGTTCGACTTCGGTTAGAAATCCCCGTACACCCATGTTGATAGCTAAAATTGGTGGTTCAGGTTTTGGCACCGATATTGAGGTGCGCAATATTGTTCCGTCGCCACCGATCGTTATTATAAAGTCAGTGTTCATTTTAGAAAGTGGAACAAAGCTTCTATTGTGTGCGACCTTGCCTTTGAGTGTGTCTTCGATGTAGACTTTCAACTCCTTGCGTTTGAGGTGCTCTGCAAGGTCTTCCGTGAGCTTTAGGGCTGGTTTTTTGTCGTATCGTGCCACTATTCCAACGTTTTTGTACACTGTTCCACCGCTGAATAATTAGCTAAAACCTTAATCTATAAAGGTGGTTATTTTTGCCACCTTTTGCGAAC
>Ga0315535_1000012_pt1 | contig 104902 bp, 99 predicted proteins | sample SalMarSW160220MG_2_FD_203092 | JGI IMG/M metagenome (GOLD analysis project Ga0315535, IMG submission 203092) | Salt marsh sediment microbial communities from the Plum Island Ecosystem LTER, Massachusetts, United States - Salt Marsh Sediment SW1602-20 ... | reverse complement strand
CAATATCTTAAAACCAACAACAGGGAGTATATCAAAATAGAGAACCTGCTTACCATGACTTCAGGACTGGCCTGGGATGAATGGAGTGCACCTCATGGCATTACGTCAAATGATATTGACAGATTATACTTCGATTGCGATGATCCTGTAGTTTGTGTTCTTGAGAGACCATGGTGGGCCATACCCGGTGATAAATTCACCTATAATGGCGGAGGGATGGTAATTCTCGGACAGATATTAAAGAATGCTACCGGAATGAATATTGATGAATTTTCAAAGAAATACCTTTTCGCTCAACTTGGAATTAAGAAATCCACATGGTCAAAATATCCACACGGAATGATCGATGCCGCCGGTTCATTACGACTGACACCTCGTGAAATGTTAAAACTGGGCATTCTCTACCTCAACGACGGAGTATGGAATAATGAAAGGATCCTTCCTGAAGGATGGATCAAAAAAAGCTCAGAGCCATACAGGAATAATGTTGGTATCAAATTACCTATTGAAGACTCCGGCAAGAACGGGTATGGTTATTCCTGGTGGACCTGCGAACTGCAATCAGGAGGGAAGAAGATCAATATGTATCGTGCAAACGGCTGGGGAGGACAGGTAATTATGGTGTTCCCCGAACAGGAGATGGTTGTTGTCTTTACAAGTGGTAATTATGCAACAAGGTCTACTCTTTTTAAGATTATCAGTAAATATGTCCTTCCTGCCGTTTATTGAATCCTAAAATGTCACTTTCAAACCTGTGCCGGCATTAAACAGCAAAGAAAGTGTATTAAAATTCAATCATAAAAGTGGTATAAGTATCAGCTGCAGATATTGCCACTATGGACCCGTTATGCATTTTCATAATTTCCTGACATACACTTAATCCGACACCGGAACCATTTTTCTTTGTGGTAAAAAACGGCACAAAGATCTTCTCTATCAGGTCGGGGGGAATAACCGGACCATTATTGGTAATCCTGATGATCACCCTGCCCTGGTTGTTCTTCGTCATACGGATATCCACTTTCCTCGTCCCGGTAATACCCGAAACTGCATCACAGGCATTATTAATAAGGTTTACCATTACCTGGTTGAGTAGTTGCCTGTCTGCTATGATCTCAGTGAGGGCTTTGTCGTGCGAAATTGCAAATTCAATCTCGTTCTCCTTCATCTTACCCAGAAAAGCTATCCTGAGCTGTTCTATCCATTCTTCAACAGAGAAAGATATAAATTCAGGCTTAGGTATTTTTGAAATTTTCCTGTAATTGTTCATGAAGCGAATCAGTCCGTCGCTTTGTTCATTTATCAGCTTAAGACCACTGACCATGGTCCGGATATCCTTGTTGTCAATTGGTGTCATGTTTTTATTTTTATCACATTTGGGCAACATTGAATATAGCTCCCTTGAAACAGATGTAAGAGGAGAAAGGTGATTCATTATCTCGTGTGTCAGTACACTGATCAGTTTACGATAAGATTCAATCTCCCGTGATTCAAGTTCACTCCTGATATCCTGCATTGAAACCAGTTTAAGCTCCTCATCTTTTCTCCTGATCATTGTGGCTCTGAAAAGAAGAAGCTGCAGGTTATCGATACAAAGTTCCTGTGATTTAGTGTATTCCCGGATTAAGATTACAACCGGCATCATACTGATTGTTGCGATATTCACCATAAGTTTCCAGATTATCAAAGCCCCCAGGGTAAAACCCGTTGAGATCCTTAAAGATGAGTAAGATCGTGACAATAGCGGTATTCTATTTATTGCTTCGTTCAGAAACCAAACTTTGCTTCTTCTTTAAGCGAATGATAATACCTGTTCCGGTTAAATTTAAAAACATCTGCAGGACGACCCGGTGAATCCTGTAATTTGCCCACTTTATCCAGTATGTCCTGGTTCATTATCTTACGTCTGAATGTACCACGGTCAATATTCCGGTCAAGGATTGCTTCATATAGACCACGCAGTTCATTCATGGTAAATCTCAGAGGTAACAACCTCTCTGCCACGGGATGGTTCATGAGTTCAGTTGCAAGAATCTTTCGTGTTCCGGATAATATTGAAGCATGATCCATAGCAAAAGGATCCGTTCCTTTTACATCCATCCACCTGCTTTCAGCAGATATCCCACCATCAGCCAGTTTTGTCTCGTTGTACTTTACAAGACCATAATATACTACCGTAACAAATCTCTGTGAGACCCACTGTAATATTTTTCCGTATTCGGTACTGACATCCTGTCTTAAGGCGTTTATTTCCTGAAAACGCCTGGCTTCCCCGAATGTACTCACCTGGCGCAAAAAAACCTCCCCAATTCCGGAAAGCTCCAGGTTCCTGTGTGCCGCCTTATCAAGGTCCTCTTCCTTTTTAACATATCCGCCCGGTAGTATCCATAGTTCCTGATCCGGAATGCGGTGAACCAGAACCTTCAGATCCGGATGATCATATGCAAACACCACTGCATTGATTGATACATGTGGCAGGTAAGAATCTGTTCCCGTACCAAAATATTCTCTTATTATCTCATCTGCTGACCTCTGTCCCATTCTTCAGAAATTTTCCCCAATATATACAATATTTTGAGGCAATGTGCCTTTTATTTTTTGTTTTTATTATATTTGGCCTGTTAAATATTTAATCTCAGGGCATAAATTCCATTCTTAATACTTAATGACAGATAAATAATCTATTCAGTTAAATATTGAGACATCTGAAACACGTTAATGTAATTGTTAAACCTGTTAAATCAATCCCAAGAATTATGTCAATAAGAAAAACATTAATATTCACAGGTCTTTCAGGACTGTTGATATTTCTCTTTGCCTGTTCAACAAATCAAAAGCCAAATGATCTGCCTGATGTGGTAAAGACATATTCCTCTGTAATAAAGAAAGAGGGTAATTTCTCATACCGTGACCTTAATAAAAACGGGAAACTGGACATATATGAAGATTCCAGGCAGCCTGTTGAAAAAAGGATACAGGATCTGCTGGCACAGATGACCATTGAAGAAAAAGCAGGTATGATGTTTTATCCACCTGTAAGAGTTAACAGGGACGGTACTATTGAGGAGGAACCATCAACAGATATGCTGGCTTCAATGTCACTTGTCGGCATTACTGAGATAGACAAGCGCCATATTACGCATTTTAACCTCTTTACAGTCTATTCTCCAGACACTCTTGCCATATGGTACGACAGGATGCAACAATATGCAGAGAAAACAAGACTTGGCATTCCTCTTACAATTGCATCCGATCCCAGAAACCAGGCTGCAAGCGGATTCTATTCTATGTCTGCAAAGAATTTCTCAGTATGGCCCGATCCTTTAGGAATGGCTGCCATTGGAGATGAAAAAGAGATGGAAAAGTTTACTGACATATCCCGCCAGGAATATCTTGCGGTAGGCATACGCCAGGCTCTTCATCCGCAGGTGGATCTTGCTACTGAACCCCGATGGCCACGTATCTCGGGAACATTCGGGGAGGATGCAGATCTTTCTGCCCGTATGGCAACCGCCTACATAAAAGGTTACCAGGGCGATACGCTGAGATCAAACAGCGTAGCTTGCATGACCAAACATTTCCCCGGAGGTGGTCCTCAAAAGGAAGGCATTGATCCACATTTTGAGTTCCAGAAAGGACAGGTATACCCCGGTAATAATTTCAATTATCATCTTATTCCGTTCGAGGCCGCTATCAAGGCTCATACAGCGGCTATAATGCCATATTACGGTGTTCCCATGGGACAAAAAAACATAGAGGAAGTAGGATTTTCCTATAATAAAGCCATCATTACCGGTATTTTGAGAAATAAATTAAATTATGACGGAGTGGTCTGCACCGACTGGGGACTCGTTTCTGACAGCAAGATCGGAAACTACGATTTTCCTGCCAGGGCATGGGGAGTTGAGAATCTGAATAAAGAAGAACGCGTACAGAAAATTATCGATGCCGGTGTTGACCAGCTCGGCGGAGAAAGCCTGCCGGACGTTGTGGTTCAGCTTGTAAAGGAAAGAAAAGTATCCGAGAGCAGGATAGACACGTCAGTAATAAGACTTCTCAGACTAAAGTTTGAACTGGGTTTATTTGATAATCCTTTTGTCGATCCGCAACTTGCATATGAAACTATCGGCCGTAAGGACTTCAAGGAAGCCGGAGAAGAGGCCCAGCGCAGATCCCTTACATTACTGAAAAACGACAACCATATATTACCTCTTGCACCCGGTAAGATGAAAATCTTTATAAAGAACATCAATCCTGAAGTAGCTTCATTTTATGGTACTGTGGTCACCAAACCTGAAGAAGCAGATATAGCGATAATAAGACTGCAGACACCACATTACCCGCTACCGGAAGCAAGAGGCAATCCAATAGCTGCTATGTTCCATACCGGGGATCTCGACTTCAAAGGAAAAGAACTGCAGGATATCCTGAAACTAGAAAAGACAGTACCTACAGTGGTTGATATTTATCTCGACAGACCTGCAGTTATCCCGGAGATCAATCATTACGCCAAAGCACTGATTGCCAACTATGGTGCATCTGATGCTGCACTCCTGGATGTTCTGTTCGGTAAATACAAGCCGGAGGGTCACCTTCCGATAGAACTGCCGTCGTCGATGACTGCAGTTAAGGAACAGAAAGAGGATATGCCATATGACTCCGGGAATCCGCTTTATAAATTCGGTGCCGGATTGAGTTATTGATAAATATTATTTAAGATTAAAGAAATATCCTTTCAGACATTTTAAAATAAATTATTTCTTTCTTAAGAAGGGTGCCTTAAAATTTTGAGACACCCTTTTATATATGGACTAATTAAAACTTATTGCTTAATTTTACTTTATTCCCGGGTATGGTAATAATTTCCCGGGATTAATCTAAAATTATTCTGATTGATGGAACCTTCATCCATGTTTACCAAATTTTTACAGGCCTGCATTACTCCGGTAGCAATGATTTCTGGAGTTGGCTTACTGCTCCTGACAGTAACCAACAGGCTTGGCAGGATCGTGGACCGCACAAGGTATCTTGTTGCTGAACTTGACAACACAGGGGCCAGGAAAGAAAAGATAAAAAAAGGACAGATACTGGTTCTGATGAGAAGGGGAAGGTTTTTGAAACACTCAATAGCCTGGCTTCTTACAGGGATGATAGCCAGTTGCCTGATCATCCCGCTGCTCTTTATCATGAACCTGACCGGAACCAACCTGATGATCCTGGGATATTCACTGTTTTTTATATCCATATTATCCCTTTTATTGTCGCTTATATATTTTTTTAAGGATATTCTTCTTGCTCTTAACGCTGTGAGAATGGAGGCTTCCGAATATATTAAGGACAATAGTCCAACAGGATAAATTTCCAATGATACTAAATTTTAAATCCCTCAGTATGAAAATAATATCATGGAATGTAAACGGAATACGCGCAGTCGCGAAAAAGAATTTTTTTGATGATCTCAGTATTATGGATCCCGATATAATATGTCTTCAGGAAACCAAAGCAGACGAAAAACAGGTAGCCGAAGCACTTGGTCATACAGACAGCTACCATATCTATGCTAATGCTGCTGAAAAACCCGGTTATTCAGGGACGGCAGTGATGTCAAAAGTGAATCCGCTTGATATTACCAGGGGTATGAACCTGAGACAACACGATATGGAAGGCCGTGTCTTATGTCTCGAATTCGAAAAATATTTCCTTGTCAATGTATATGTTCCTAATTCAGGAGCTGAACTAAAAAGACTTGGTTACAGGCAGGAGTGGGATGCTGCCTTTTTTGGTTATCTTAAAGACCTGGAGAAAAGGAAGCCCGTAATCGTCTGCGGGGATTTCAACGTGGCTCATACTGATATTGACATTGCTCGTCCTGCAGCCAACTATAATAAAACAGCCGGTTATATGCAGGAAGAGATAGACGGCATGGACAGACTTACAAAAGCCGGGCTGGCAGATACTTTCAGGCACTTCTATCCTGATTCGACAGGTCGCTACTCGTGGTGGAGCTATCGTGCAGGGGCAAGAAGAAAGAATATCGGCTGGAGAATAGACTATTTTCTTGTCAGCCAATCTTTTCTTCCATCTGTTAAAACGGCCTTCATCCTGGATGAAATAATGGGCTCTGACCATTGTCCGGTAGGTATTGAACTTTAACGGGTAAATAACGTCTAAGAGTATAACACATTTTAAAAACATACAAAAATGACAAAATCATGTCACTACTTCTTTCTCCTCTGACCATAAGAAATATAACACTTCGTAACCGGATAGCAATGTCCCCCATGTGCCAGTATTCATCTGATGACGGTTTCACCAACGACTGGCACATCGTTCATCTTGGAACCAGGGCTGCCGGAGGTACCGGGCTCATTATATCTGAAGCAACCTCTGTTTCCCCGGAAGGAAGAATAACTCCGGGGGATGCCGGGCTATGGAAGAATGAGCATATTTCCGGATTTAAAAGGATTGTCGATTATATTCATGACAGAGGAGCAATGGCAGGGATACAAATTGCCCATGCAGGAAGAAAAGCATCATGTGCCGTTCCATGGGAAGGAGGTAAACAACTTAGCCTTAATAATGGCGGGTGGCAGACCGTGGCACCCTCTGATATCCCATTTCGCGATGGAGACAGATCTCCCCGGGCTTTAAGTTCTGATGGATTGAAGAAAGTAGTTGAAGATTTTAAAACTGCTGCCATAAGAGCACTGGAAGCCGGTTTTGATATAATAGAAATTCATGGCGCTCACGGTTATCTCCTGCATGAGTTCCTGTCCCCCCTCAGCAATAAAAGAACAGATATTTACGGAGGATCTTTTGATAACCGTATAAGGTTGCTGAAAGAGGTAGCAGAAACAGTAAGAAATGTCATGCCTGAAGGAAATCCTCTTTTCGTGCGTATCTCATGCACAGACTGGGCAGAAGGTGGTTGGTCGCCTGAAGAAAGTGTTAGGCTCTCCGGCATCCTTAAAGAGGCAGGGACAGACCTGGTAGACTGTTCCTCCGGGGGAAATGTACATTATGCAAGGATACCAGTTGGTCCGGGTTACCAGGTCCCCTTTTCAGAGGCTGTCAGGAAAACAGGGATAATGACCGGTGCTGTTGGAATGATAACTAACCCGGAACAGGCTGAATCGATTCTGAAAGAAGGTAAGGCTGATCTGATCCTTCTTGCCAGGGAACTGCTGAGAAATCCCTATTTTGCCCTGCAGGCAGGCAGGACCCTCGGTGATGATGTTCAATGGCCGGTACAGTACTTAAGAGCTAAATAACAGGCGATATGGCTACTACTTTTCCCTGCCCGCATTAACAGGTTTCCTGCTTTGGATGGATAACCGAATCAAGAGACCGTTTACCACTTCCATAAGCCAACAGGTAAATAAGCAACACCGTAAGTGCAAAATCAGTCCGGTATTCATGGGCCATGGCCCAAAAGCCTTTATTAATCAGTATAGGGATCTTTGTGGTGATAAAAGCTGTGATCATTATGATGAGAAGCGGTACAGATGCAAGTCTTGTAAGAAGACCCAAAAGGACAAGTATTCCGCAGACTATTTCAAAAGTTGCTGTGAAATAAGCCCAGAAAGCAGCATCATTAAAGCCTATCTTTAAGAATCTTCCTGTACCCAGTGTTTGAGGAAAAAGATATTTCTGAATGCCCTCAGACAGAAAAATGAGGCCAACGACGAGCCTGACAAGAAATGTCCTGTTGTTGTAAATTCCATTAAAAAGAAAGGATCCTGTTCTTCCCATTACTTTGGTTTTTGTATGTCTATTAATATTTCCTGGCTTTGACAATAAATCAATATACATTTAACAAATAACAAACAGGAAGGCATTCTGTTTAAAAACTTGTATCCGTAAACAGGTAAGTGTCAATTACAACCCGTCACCAGCCTCCGGAGGCACCTCCTCCTCCGGAAGATCCTCCCCCACCCGAAAATCCCCCGGATGATCCACCACTGCCCGAGCTCCATGATCCCCCTGTCTTTCCGGATGAAAAGACAAATCCTCCGACAGAGGCTTTCCCTTTTGTACGAAGGTCCTTCTTTGCCTTTTTATACCATTCGGTATTTTTAAGGACCAGCTTTGATACTGGGTATGCTATAAGATAGACAATAAGGCAAACCAGGGCACCGGTTGAACCAAGAACTATGACCGGAAACATTGCCCAGAAGGGTATGAGAAACAGGTAAAGGAACCAGCCAACTCCCGGCGTCATGATACCAATAACTGTAAACAATCCCAGGATGCCAAAGATAAAAGCCCCGATAAGGATCCGGGAGGATATCGACATATCCGGCTGTTCCAAAACGGACATACTGCTATTCTCCCGGGTCACTGAACCATCATCAGTAAAAGAATCTTCTGCCAGTTCCCTCCCTTCCAGGACATCTATTATAGCATCAACTCCGCTGACAATACCGCCATCATAATCACCCTGCCTGAAGCGGGGTGTCATGATATTCCTTATTATCCGTCCGGCCAGCACATCGGGAAGTTCACTTTCAAGACCATAGCCCACCTCAATCCTCATTTTCCTTTCCCCTGGAACGACAACAACCAGAACACCATTATCCTTGTCTTTCTGTCCCAGCTTCCAATCATTAAAAACCCTGTTGGAAAAATCCTCAATGTTATCTCCATCAAGTGAAGGGATAGTCAGAACCACCACCTGGTTCGTAGTTTTATCTTCATGCAGTTTAAGGGCTTCACTAAGTGTTTTGACCGTATTCTCCGACAATATCTGTGCGTCATCGTTTACTCTCCCGGTAAGATATGGGACCTCAATACTTCCGGAATACAAGCTCATGGAAATAAGTACCGTGAGTAATATAAATAATGCTCTCTTCTTCATTTTCCCTCCTCCTCTATTATTTCGTTTGATAACTCATTATTGCCGGATTTCATGGAATCCCCGGTAGCCAGCTCAGTGATAAGCTCGTCCAGGCCTTCTTCAAATGCAATTCTGATATTATTGCGCCTAAGATTCTCAGTCATACGCGAAATAACTCTTTTCATAATCTCTTCGCTCAGGCTTTCGCGTATTCCTGTATCGGGGAGTATGATAACCTGCTTCTCAAACCGGCTTACCAGTAACAGTATACCTTTTCTATCTGCTGTTGCAAATAGTTCATGTGACAGGAAAAGTGATTCTGCATACTGCATTGTTTCGGTCTCCTTCCTGCTGCCTGGCAAAAACAGGCGTGCAAAGGAAGAGAAGAACATTGTCATAGTTGCAAGAATCACCCCCGCAGCAAGGATAAGGGCAATATGCAGCAGAATCATCAGGTTCGTTATCCACTGTGGCAAAAAGAGATCATACAGGAACAGCGCCAGTCCAGCAACAGATACTCCGACGGCAAAAGCCTTCCAGGGTATCTCTGCATAACTGTCGCTTCTCTGTACCGTTGCAAGTACAATCTGTGCCTCAGTCAGATTTTCTGCCCGGGATATTGCTTTATCAAGAAGAGCCCGGTCGTTATCCGAAAGAAAATGGTCCATCTTATAAAATATTGATATTATTAAAGATAAACCATTTTTTCAAATTTCTACCTGGACATTATCATCAAATTTTAAAGGGATCATTCCGAAAGTCAGCTACCGAAAACAGTAACTGCTTCCTTCATAAAATCAGATATGTCCAGTCCCTGAGGACAAATTTCTTCACATTCCCTGCATTCGGTGCATTTTCCTGCTTTGCCGGATATCCTAACATAACCGGTGACCCATGGATTAGAATCATTCCACATGGCAAAATTATTGAGCGCAGCAAGGACCTCCGGGATCTCCACACCGGAAGAACATGGCATACAGTATCGGCAACTCGTGCAGTCTGCCTTTATCCTGGCTTCAATAGATGTCCTCAGAAGAGGGTAAACAGATAACTCTTCCCTGCTTAATGATCCGGGAAGTCCTTCTTCTGCAATCCTTAAATTCTCAACAACCTGTTCCATGCTGTTCATTCCGGAAAGTGCAGCCGTAACTCCAGGTTCATTCCATACAAACCGAAGTGCCCATTCTGCCGGCGTCCTTTTTACTGACACGCTTTCAAATACACCTTCCATCTCAGCGGGAAGATCATGTCCCAGCTTTCCTCCCTTTAAAGGCTCCATAACCACAATTCCTGTACCTTTGTCAGCAGCATACTTTAGTCCTTTATAGCCTGCCTGGAAATCAACATCCATATAATTGTACTGTATCTGTGCAAAAGCCCAGTCATATTCATCACAGATACGGATAAAATCCTGCACCTCACCATGAAAAGAAAATGCGGGGAAACGTATCTTTCCTTCCTTTTTTTTCCTGTCGAGGAATTCACGGATGCCCAGTTTTTTCACTCTTTCCCATGATTCCCCGTTCAGTGCATGCAAAAGGTAAAAATCGAGATAATCTGTTTTTAATCTTTCAATCTGTTCACTGAAGAACGATTCCATCTGTTCTACCTCCTTCAGTATGAACAGGGGCATTTTAGTCGCAAGATGTACTTTTTCACGCCATCCCCCCGACAAGGCTTCACCAACGAATGGCTCGCTGTTTCCCTTCTGTCCAAAAACGGCTGCATGATAGAAATATGCCGTGTCAATATAATTAACTCCATTATCTATTGCATAATGCAACAGCTCCACAGATCTTTGATAATCAATTTTTTCCGGCCTGGAATCAGTAACAGGCAATCGCATACAACCAAATCCCAGAACTGAAATATCAATACCTGTCTTGCCAAGTTTTCTATAAAGCATAAATCAATCTCCTGTTTTTAATTTATTTGAAAATAGTAATTTGATTTTTTTTGAAAAAATCATGATGTCCGTAACATTGATATCAGACAATCTAATAATATGGCCTCTTCAGCAAAAAATACAAATTTAGTCTTTAGAGGAAAATACAGGATCGGAAGTGACAAAATATATCATGATTCCGGGAGAAACGGGCTTTGCTGGTTTGGATATCCAGAGATAAAAGGATTTCCGGGAAACTAAATTGCAGTTACAGAACCAACTATCCGTATTTCAACAGGATAGCCTTCCAGGTTAGTGGGAATCCGTTGTATCAGGTCCTGTCTTTCCTGTTTAAGACCTATAATAATAGCTTGTGTCCTGTCTTTTTTAAGACCGATACCAACGGAGACCACTCCTTCAATTTTAAGAATGGAGGCTTCATGTTTTTTTTTGACTTCCTGGATTGTCAGTACCATAACTATCCTATTTACCCATGTACAGTTATAAACCGGCAGAAATAATAAATTACCTCCCTGTCGAAGAGATATACAAAATTACGCAATTGTTTTATCTGTCGGCTGAGATGGTAATATAAACAATCAGATGTTAATCCTCAAAGCAGAAAATACATTCTCAATACGGTTAACAATAGTTGTTGTATCACTCCCGGCAAACAATAATCCCGTAAGTCGGTTCTCAGCCGTCAGTACTGCAGAACCGCTATCGCCTCCCTGGCTCATAGCTCCTGCCATTAACTGGTCGGTGAAAACCGCTGATTTACCATCACCATAACTAACCGTAACGGTTACATCAACCTGGGTTATCTCACCAGTGGTTAACTTTGTTGTCCGGCCTCTTTTTTTAACAGCCATCCCGAGTTCTCCGGGAACTGTTCCTGTAATATTACCAATATCAAGGATCTCATTAATAACATCATTATCTTTTAATGGTCTGGCTATTGCTGCATCCACGGTATTTTCCGTTCCTTTAATACTTACGACCCGGAACCGGGCGTTACTGTTTACCAGCCGGAACATAAAATTCAGACACCTGCTAACCTGGAATGGAAAAGAATGAGTTTCAGCAGATTCAGAGAAATTTATTGGAATAAACTCATAAAGTTCTGCTATTTGATCATCAGGCATTTCTCCTCCGTCGTATGGTCCCGGCTGGAGAACCGGATCTCCTTTTACAGCATTGTTGCAGTTGGCCAGGACATGATTGTTTGAAAGAATGTAAGTTTCACCCTCTTTTTTTACCAGACATCCCAGGGTCCCGGCTGTAATGTCCTTATGACCTATGCTTACCCCTCCGGGAGCCGGACGCATTCTACGGGTATCGGGGGTAAAAGCCCTTATAACTCCTGTCTGTATTATATCTGTTGTGATCCCGTCAAAACTTGCTGCAATAGCATGTTTTTTCAGTAATCCTGAAACCGGCAGTTTTTCTCTTACGGAACATACAATACTTAGATCCGATGTCCTTACACCGTTTACAATTTTATAACCGATCCCCGTTGCTACCACGTTGGGGTTTCTCAGAAGATGTTTGCTTGTTGATTTCAGCACCTCCCTGTGCCTGGAAATTTCATTATTCATAGTCTCCACCTTTTATATAATTAATTCATAATTAGATGAAAGAATCCAAAAATTTTACAGGGATACCATATTTCACATATTATAAACAAATTTAATTCATAACCCTGTCTTTTTCAAACTTTAAATACATTTAACCGTTTTATTACATATAACTAAAAGGAATAATAACACTAACTTTATAACTGCGGATCCTTTTATAAAATGTTTTTTATAAGAACATTTTGCTTATATGGAAGACAGACTGTTATACAGGATAAAGGTAAAAGGGAGAGTTCAGGGTGTTGGCTTCAGATGGAATGCAGCCAATGAGGCAAGGAATATCGGTATCAAGGGTATTGTTAAAAACCTTTATGACGGTAGTGTCTATATTGAAGCCGAAGGAACCAGGGACCAGCTTAAATCATACCTTGATTGGTGCAGGAGAGGACCTTCATTCAGCCGTGTTGATGATGTGGATGTGGAAGCCGGACCGGCAGCAGGTTACAATGATTTCCATATTGAACATTGAACTTATTCTCCGTTTATATATCAGGAACCTGTCCCCTTTTCCTTTTTTATAACAGCCCGGTTTATATCAAGCGACCATTTACCTCCTCCGTATATAAGCAACAGCAGCAACAATACTGTAAGTAAGAAGTCAATTCGGTATTCATGTGCAAATGCCACCAGTCCTTTTGTTGCAAGCAAAGGCAGCTTTGTGGTAACAAAGGCTACCACCATTATAACAAGAAGAGGAATGGAAGCCAGCCGTGTAAAGAGACCCACCAATACCAGCGTTCCGCATAACATTTCAGAAGCTCCCGTAAAATGTGCCCAGAAAACGGGATAATGAAACCCAAGTTCCCTGAAAAAGGCAGGACCGACCGCAGTAACAATGCTGAACTTTTGTAATCCCTCTGAAATAAAGACGATGCCGACGACTAATCTTATGAAAATCATCTTGCTGTCATCCCCGGTCTCAAGGAAATAACTTTTACTAAACAGTCGTTTTTTCATATTCCTTAATTTGGAATATGTAAAACAACATGTCTGCAATATTGTTCTGATCTTCCATGGAATATCCGGATCTCAGATAATACCATCAGATAAGTATCATGCCTTTATTGAACATTAATATTACTGAGTTCCATGTAGGATCCCTGGAAACATCCGTCAATTGATACTGTAATAGTTTTCAGATCGGGCATTGTTCCGGTAGCATTAAAATCTCCTGCTTCACATGAAATAGTCAGGGTTACCTGTGTCCCCGGATTTATTGGATTCTGTGTAATAGTAGTTGAATAAGAGCCATCACCGTTATCAGTTATAGTAATGTTATTAACTTTAACTGTAGCGCCAGTTATCGGGGCTGCCTGGTTATTCATATCAATCAGTGCCAGGTTAACAGTGGTTTGCCCAACGGGATCACCATTACTTATTATCTGGCATACTGCATAAGGATTCTGTTTAACCTGTGTTGAATCGTCATTTTTTGAGCATCCGGCCAGCAATACCAGAATAAAAAAGAGTGCTGATAATTTTATTTTCATGGCTTTTAAAAAGTTAAATGGTTTTTGAATCTGTTACATACTAACTCAGCTATACATTATATTATTGCCCTCCGGCAAGCAGATAAATCAAATCCTGTTAATCCTTTGATCTGATTTTGATCTACCCGGCAAATTTAGGGTCCCTTCCGGAAAAAACAAATGACAGAAACACATGTTTTGCGGGATTTGTGCACAGAAATAATATAAATTCTAAAAATTATATCTATTATAATGAGCTGTTAGTCAAATTAAGTCAGATGCCCCATTGTCTTGCCAGCAAGCATCGTTATGAGGTGTATCTGATTATATATGTGATAGTTAGATATTGACATATTCTCATTTTTTCATTGTATTCTGATACACAATCATAAAAATGGTTATTGATTTGACAAAGGCATTGTTTTGATTCATTAATGAATGATTTCTTTACTTTTTCGCTGTTTTTTATGAGACAAAGGTCCTGATATACTATCGGATAATGCCACTGATTGAGCTTGAGGTGCTTGACAGGAGTCTGTTATTACCTTAATTTTACATCAACAGGAAATAATCAGAAAACGATGACGGATATGACGGAAATACAAGGATTAACATATTTCCGGATATAAAAGATAAAAACTAAATTATCGGTTAACACCTTAGTGCAGATCCTATAAAAAGACAATAAGAATATGATGAAGGCTTTTTATCAAATAACGTGTAAGGAGACCGGGACTGTTACGCTCAAACGCAGAAAGATCGCAAAAGCTTTCCGATGGTGGCTTAGAGAGAATGGCATTGCTTATAAATACTCCTATTACCTGACTTAATCACCGCCGGCTTAATATCTATTCCAACTCATAGTTACAAAAAATCCTCATGTAGTCGTAGATTGAGGTTCCAAGGACATCCTTCCTGTTTATTTTACCACCGGAATCCAGAAATTTCTTCAATGAACCAGCACCGCCAAGATGTGATGCTGCAATCATTCCTGACCTTGTAATCCTCACTCCCTGTATTGTATCACCAAGATAGTGATCATAATCCAGCAACAATACCCGGTTAACACGTATCAGTGCACGCAATACCTTTTCCTGCAATTCTCTGGGAAAAATAGAGGGATTGGCTCGGAATTTTCTAAGAGTTATCTTCTTGAATCCCAGATATCTTAAAGTAGATTCTGAAAACTGCCATTCACCAAAACAACCAATCCTGTTGATTGATAACCAGTTGTTCCCTGATTCCCGGAATCCAAGATCATTTATGAACCTTTCGAATTCCGATTCGTGGTACATTTTTGCCTCATACTCTTCTGCTATGCGAAACTTAGCCATCCTCAGTCTTAGATCAAGCTTTGGGGCCGTGCATATCTGAAACAGGAATAATACCACTGATAATAGAAATACTCTTTTCATCAATACTTCGATTAATAAATATTTCCAGCCTGTTTAACTGTTTGATTATCATAACAAAATTACGGGTAAAAAGGTTCTGTGTCAAATTTGCGGATATCGCTAAATGGTTCATTTTTTGGCAAAAATTCCTTCTTTAGTCACAATATTTCCTACATAAAGCCATTAAAAAAGGTCGTTTATATTAAAAGAAAAGCTATTTGTCAAAAACAAGATATAATTTACAGACATTTCAGGAGAATCAGAATGTCGGAATTGATTATAAATTTTTACTTGCCTGAATATCTGCTTAATAAGCTTAGTGGGTTTTGATTATTTATAGAATCCCGGTCCTTTCCCTATTTTGACAAACCTTAACAAAAAAATGATAAAAATCAGAGCACAAAATATCAAATAATTCTACAGACAACTTCTTTTGATTCAGGATACTGCATAAACAATATTTATCCCTCCGACCGAGAATATGAGAACTACTGTTAAACAGGTGATACATATTTGGTCATCTTATTATTTTAAAGTAATTATGTACAAGTTATCGGGGACTGATTACCGGAATGTTAGAAAAGACAATTATCATCTTCTTACTGTTTCTTGGCATGGCTGAAAATGCCAATGGTGCGGAAGAATTATACCCGGCCGTTCAACAGGATACGCTTCCTGATAACCAGTCACTTATTAACGGAAGAATCTGGTCGGACCATTATTTTATGATCAGTGGTGATCAGTTCCTGTTCTCAAATAATTTTCTGCCCGGTATTATAACCATGAAAGGCCGGACTTTCAGCGATGTTAGGCTTAAGTATGATATTTTGAATGATGAGATCCTTATGCCTCTTGATTCCGGCAGAGTACTTCAGATAAATAAAGAGCTGGTCGATAGCTTCATGATCTCATATGATAACAGAACATACCTTTTTACCAGATCAGACGATGTAAACCCGGAACTTCCTGCCGGATTTGTGAATATTCTGTATAAAGGCAAGAGTGAGCTGGTTGTAAAATACATCAAAAAGATAGATCGCCTCAACATTGAAGGTAAAGTTGACAATTTCTATCAACAGAACAGGATCTATTTTATTATTAATAACAAAGTAACCTTACTCAGAAATAAAAGGTACCTCTTTAAAGCAATTGAACCCTATAAGGCCCGGGTAAAAAATTACCTGAAAAAACAGATGTTGTACATTGACAGGAACGTCCCGGATAGTTATATCCCGGTATTGAATTATCTGGACAAAATAAGCCAACCGGACAGTTTATGAAAAACATTCTCTGCCTTCTGACTCTATTTGTGATATTTCTGAATAAATTGGATGCTCAGGAAAAATATATCCTTACCGGGGATTACAATAATCTGACATTCAGGGAATTCACATTAAAAGCAGAAAAGGAATATGGTGTAAAGTTTTTCTACAGGCAGGCCTGGGTCAGTGATATCAGGTTGGAAAATTATCCACAATGCAAGACTCTGGAATGTCTTCTTGATAACCTGTTTAAAAATACTGACCTGCATTACCTTATTGAAGATTCGGGTAATATTGTGATAACCAGAAATTTTGAAATAAAGGTAGCTGGTAATCCTGAAAAAGGAACCGGCAAATTTCTTCCGCCTACGGAATCCGCCGGCACACGGGAAGACCTGCAGGCAGGAAATAAAGTTATCGAGGTGGGAAATCCGGCTGAAAAAAACAATCCGGGCAATGTCACAATTTCAGGATACATCACAAATAAAGATACAGGTGAACCAGTGCCGGGAGTGACCGTGGTTGAGAATAAGCTTTCATCCGGTACCATCTCAAATGAATTCGGATTTTACAGCCTGAAGATCCCCCGTGGAATTCATGCCCTCAGGTTCACCTTTATAGGCATGAAAGAAAAAAATGTCAATCTTAATTTATTCAGCAGCGGCAGCCTCGATGTTGAAATGAACAGTGTGCTTATACCTCTGAAGGAGACAATAGTATCTGCCCAAAAAAATATAACGCTTCAAAGGTTTGAGGTCGGAGCTGAAAAAATTAATATCAACACGTTCCGGATTGCCCCCACTTCAATGGGTGAGCCCGATATTATTAAAAATATCCTGCTGATACCCGGGGTTCAGTCTGTGGGCGAAGGATCAGCCGGGTTTAATGTAAGAGGTGGCTCAGCCGATCAGAACCTGGTACTACTATACGGGGCTCCTCTCTATAATACCTCCCATTTTTTTGGATTCTTTTCAGCTGTTAATTCCGATATTATTAAAGATGTCACCCTCTATAAAGGTGGCATCCCGGCCAGATACGGCGGAAGACTGTCTTCTGTCCTGGATATCGGAGCAGAAGACGGTGATCGTAAGGAATTTAAAGGCAATGCCGGAATCAGCCCTGTCACAACCCATCTCAAAGTCGGGGGTCCTCTTAAAAGAGATACTCTGACTTATCTTTTAACTGCCAGGACAACATATTCAAATTATCTCCTGCGCCTGATTAATAATCCTTTTATTGGTAAGAGCAGGGCTTCTTTCTGGGACATTAATGGAAGAATAACATACTATGCCAATAAGAATAACCGCTTTGATTTTTCTTCATATCTCAGTCATGATGATTTCAGATTCAGATCAGATACAACCTACAACTACAACAATGCTATACTGGCTGCGAGCTGGCGTCACTTCTTCACGGGCAGGTTTCTATCCACCTTTGCAATCAACAACAGTTCATATAGTTATGATATAACTGAAACTGAGTTTTCACCTGAAGCATTCTCACTTGAGCACAGGATTAACAGCACTTCAGCAAAAGCCGATTTTAACTGGTTTGCGGGTAACCATGAACTGAATTTCGGAATGGACCTGACGGGCTATGTCGTTGAGCCGGGTAAAAAAATCCCGGTCGGTGATTCATCCCTTGTTTTCTCACATACAATAGAGAAACAGAAGGGTCTTGAAGGAGCGCTCTATGTAGATGATAAATTTACAGTTACGGAATATCTCTCTGTCAACCTGGGTGTAAGAATGTCATCATTCCTGGCTCTTGGCCCTCAGACTGTTATGCTGTATGATCCTGATTATTCAAAAAGTATCCCTACCATAATAGATACTCTCCACTTTAGTAAGGGATCAGTGATCAGAAATTATGGGGGACCGGAACTCAGGTTATCTCTTAATTTCAGAATATCGGATAAAAATTCCATTAAGATCAATTATAATAAAACAAGACAGTATCTGCACCTGCTCTCAAATACTTCTTCAATATCTCCGACCGATACATGGAACCTGAGCGGTTATTACCTTAAGCCCCAAACAGGAGACCAGGTGGCCTTTGGCTTTTACAGGATCTCTTCAGGAAACAGATATGAGACTTCAGCAGAGATGTATTATAAAGGGATTCGTAATATAGTTGATTTTAAAGGTGGTGCCAATATCGTGATGGATGATAACATTGAAAAGGACATCGTTAATGCCAGGGGCAAAGCCTATGGACTGGAGCTGGTATTCAAGAAGATCGAGGGCAGGTTCCGATACAGCGTGGCTTACACTTTTTCAAGAACATTTATCAGAAGTACAGGTAAGTTCCGGGAAGAAATGATCAATGATGGAAAACCGGTACCTGCGAGTTTTGACAGGCCCAATGACCTGATCGCTTCCATCAGTTATTTCTTTTCCCGTCGCCTGAACTTCACGGCAAATTATATCTGGAACTCCGGACGTCCGATCACTTACCCTGTTGCTACATATATAATGTATGATGATCCGCTAATTCATTATTCCGACCGTAACAGGTACCGGCTTCCCGATTATTCCCGTCTTGATGTATCATTAAGGATAAACAGCTCATTACTTGCGCACAGGCTTGCTCATCCCAACTGGACATTTTCAGTTTATAATCTTCTTGGACGCGAAAATGTTTATTCCGTATTTTTCCGAAAAGAAGGCGATTTGTATACCGGATACAAACTTTCGGTTTTTGGCAGTGCCATACCAACAGTTTCATTTAGTTTTGATTTTTAAGAATATGAATAAATTAAAATATGCTCCCTGTAATATTATCCTTTTACCAGAAACAAAAAAGGCCATTTTAAATTTAGTTAAAGCATCTTTCCTCATTTTAATACTGGGACTTACCAACTGTGTCACACCTTTTATCCCGGAAATTACCGAGCAAAAAAAACTTCTTGTTGTTCAGGGTCTTATAACCGACCAGGATGAACCCTATACAATAAAACTGTCAGAATCACTGCCCTTCGGCCAGGCAACAGAGATAGTACCTGTCGGGAATTGTTCCGTAACCGTATCAGATGACCTGGGGAATTACTATAACTTTAACGAAACACAGCCGGGATTTTACACCTCAGATTCTGCTTCCTTCAGGGGAGAGACAGGAAGAACATATACATTGCATATTATCAGAACAACAGGAAGTAAAAATATACATTATGAATCATACCCGGTACAGATGAAGCCCGTCCCACCGGTTGACAGTATGTATTATGAAAAAGTAAGGTTAAAAGAAAGATCCGGCTTCTTTCCGGGAGAGGAAGGATGCCAGGTATATCTCGACACACACGATCCCGCGAACAGCTGCAGGTATTACAGATGGGACTTTACAGAGACATGGAAGATACGGCTCAATTTTGACATACCGAACCATATCTGCTGGATAACAGATACATCAAATGCCATTTTTATTAAAAATACTTCTGCACTTGATGAAGACAGGGTAACACGTTTTCCGATACATTTTATTTCGAATCTTACCGACAGGCTGGCTTTAAGGTATAGTATTCTAGTTAACCAGTATTCTATGAGCGGGGACGAATACACATACTGGCAGAGTGTTCAGAACCTTACCACTCAGACAGGAGGACTGTCGGATATAATTCCTGCTTCAATCCAGGGAAACATTTACTGTTCAGACAATCCGTCGGAATCAGTACTTGGATATTTCAGCGTATCCGCCAAAAAATCCAGGAGGCTATATATACAGGATGATTTTGAAGGAATATTTAATCCGTATGCTGATTGCGTTACCGATACTGTAGGATCTGTCGATCCCGGGGAGCTCAATGTTTCGGTATGGATACTACTTACTCATAAATGCGCAATGCCATGTGCTACTACTTATGAGATCACAACCAACAGGGAGTGCACTGACTGTACCTTCAGGGGAACAACAACAAAACCTTCTTTCTGGACAGATGAAAAATAAACTCAGGATAACACTATTGCTTATTTCAGGTATCCTGTTTGTCAGGATCGCCGGGGGACAGGGAAACGCTGATCTTACGGATATGTTAAGAAGTAAATTTATCAGTTATTGCAAAAAGGTACCCAGGGAAGAAATATATTCCCATACTGACAGATCAGAATATATTGCTGGAGAAACTATGTGGTTCAGTCTCTGTGTTATTGACAGGCAGACAGGTCTGCCTTCAGGATCAGGCACTGTTGCTTACGTTGAACTGCTGAATGCAGATAACAGGCCTGTTGTTCAAAAGAAAATAAAGCTCAGAAAAAGTTGTGGTGCAGGAGAAATGGAATTACCCGATACATTAAGTACAGGCTCCTATACTATGAGAGCATATACATCATGGATGAAAAATTTTCTTCCCGATAACTGTTATAGCACTGAAATATTAATTTATAATGTCCTGAGTAATAAAGTTATACCTGAAAATATCCACTCGTACAAGATCATTCCACGGGAACCCGGAAATACTGGAAATAACAGGTACGAAAATAGAAACCTTACGTTACTTACTGATAACAGTGGAGCAGATTCACTTGCAGTTTATATTGTTGCAGACAGTATCTTCCGTTTGCATAATAAAAGCCGTTTTTACCTTTTTATACAAACCCATGGTAAAATTGATCATGCAGGCTTATACACCACTACTTCCGATACAACAAAGCTGACCATTTCCAGGGCCGGGTTAAGCAGCGGGATAAACCAGATCACTGCTTTCAGTGCAGATGGTAAACCTGTGGCTGAAAAATATATTTACACACCAAAAAATGAAAAACAATCGCTTGATGTAAAAGTGGCAGGCAATTACCATAGGAGAGATAAAGTCACCCTGGAAATAGTTTATAATGAAGGACCACGCCAGATAAATGATTCTGTACACCTGAGTATTTCGGTTTCACCATACACGGGCCGGACAGGAGAAGAGGATATTGCCGATTACATGGTGTTTGGGTCTGAGTATGGCCTCTTGCCACATTATCTGATCAACGGACGAAAGATAAATGATATCCCTTCTTCCACACTTGACAGTATACTTTCCGGGATAAGAAGCAATTGGATTGACTGGAGAGAAATTATTGACAACAGGTTGCCTGTAACCGAATATAAACCTGAAAAAGAGAACAGTTATCTGGCCGGAAGGATTGTTTACAATGATGGCAAAACACATAATAATGAAATTGTTATTATGTGCATGCCGGGAAAATATGCGCAGTTTCAGTACTGCCGAACAGACAGCTCCGGAAATTTCCACTTCATCACCAGGGCTGATGAGACTGCCAGGGACATCGTTCTGATGCCGGACAGGTTATCCGGTAATCCTGCAATAATCCTTGCTTCCCCATTTTCAGATAAATATCCGGTCATTTCAGGACAAAAAGAACAGTCAGTAACTGAACTGCATTCCTATATTCCGAAATGGATGGTAAACTACCAGGTAGAGACAATTTACGGAGCACGATCTTTTAAGATGCCTGCTGATTCAGTTATAATGCCCGGTGATACTGTCGGATTTTACGGGAAACCTGATTTTGAACTTGTTATGTCTGACTATATCAGGTTACCGAGGATGGAAGAGGTATTCTTCGAGATTCTGCCTCATGTTTCTCTCAGGGAAAAAAACGATAAATATGAAATACAGATCACCGACCGTATTGATAACACCCCGTATATAACAAAACCATCACTTATGATTGACGGCGTTCTTATAAAAGATGCCAAACTGATAGCTGACCTTGATCCGGAAAAAGTTGAAAAAATTGATGTTATCGAAGATAAATATCTTGTCGGCAGGTACCTGTTTCCCGGGATTGTTAATGTTATTACAGGACCCGCCGACTTCAACTCGGTGGAACTTCCTTCTTACATGATCAGGATGTTATATCGTGCAGCTGATCCGGAAAGAATATTTGTCTCCCCTGACTATTCATCTGAATCAGCACTTAAAAACCCCGAACCTGACTACAGAAACACGCTGTTCTGGAATCCATCTGTCAGTATCGGTCCTGAAAGGAAAAAAGATCTTCAGTTCTGGACCTCGGACAACGGTTCCGATTATGAAATTACTATTCAGGGACTGACATTGGACGGCCGGATGATATCGGTACATAAAATAATCCATGTAAAATAAAAATCTTAAAATATCTTAAAGAAACCATATTTTTAATAAACCATTAAGTAACTTTAGACTTCTGTAGACTTTATCAACTAACTATTTATATCAAAAAAAGAAAAATGAAAAACAATTCAAGAGGCAAACTTTCAAGACGTAAATTTCTTGGAAGTACAGCTACGGTAGCGGCATTTTCAATGATGCCGATTCACCTTGCCGGCAGGACTTCTTCTTTTTCCGGCTCTTTATCTCAGACGGTTCTGGATTCCAGATTCGGTGGTGTGCATATAGGTGCAATAACCTACAGCTGGCGCAGTATGCCGGGTGGGATTGATAATATCATTAAGTACTGCACGGAAGCAGGTATCGGTACTATAGAGCTGATGAGCAACGATCTTGAAGATAGTCTTGGTGCTCCAAAGAATCCCATGATGGCAATGTTTTCTCCTCCTCCTCCACCGAAACCGGGAGAGAAACCGGCACCTGCTCCTCCCCGCAGAAGGGAACTGACCCAGGAACAGAAAGACGCCATAGCGAAGTATAACAACGATATGAAAGCGTGGAGAACATCAGTGCCCATGTCAAAATTCACAGATGCAAAGAAAAAGTTTGATGATGCCGGGATTGATGTTCATATAGTCAAATTTTCACCATCCCGCTGGTCTGACGAAGAAATTGATTATGCGTTCAACGCTGCCAAAGCTATGGGGGCCAAAGGGGTTACCGATGAGCTTGGAATGGAGGCTGTCAAACGTCTGGCTCCGTTTGCCGAGAAACATGACATGTATGCAATATTCCATAACCATATGCAGTTTGCAACACCCGGATTCAGCTATGATCCTTTCATTGCCGTATCCCCTGCTGTAATGTTCAACTTTGATTCCGGCCATTTCTTCGGTTCAACAGGGATACACCCGAATACCATTATTGAAAAATATCATAACCGGATCGTCAGTATCCATATGAAAGATAAAACAGGGCCCAAAACAGATCCGCCAAATACCAACCAGGTATGGGGACAGGGACAGTCACCTGTCGAGGATATCCTGTTACTTGTCAAAAAAGAAGGATGGCCAATATACTGTGATATTGAACTGGAATATGACATTAAACCCTGGTCAAATGCAGTCAGGGAAGTAAGAACATGTGCTCATTATGCACGACAGATCCTTATATGATCTAACAGAGGGAGTCTCAAATGACAAAACCATTTAACCGCAGAGTACGCAGAGAAAAAACGCAGAGCTTGCAAAAGCATAAATATTAGTATTTATACTTTGAGGACTTTGCGTTTTCCTGGCGGGCTTTGCGGTTAAATACAATTTGGAGACATCTCTTTTAATTCTCTTTTATTCTTCAGAGTTCCAGTTTACCAGTTTTGACGGGTAATAATCTATTCCAAGTGCTTTAAAGCGCGTACCCTGTCCCCCGAGCCTCACCTTATATTCGTCCCAGTTCCTTAAGGAATCAGGGGTCCAGCCTATTTCTGCATACCCGGGTAATCTTGGAAATACCATATATTCTATATCATCCATATTTGTTATGGTCTCTGTCCATAACGGGGCCTCAATACCCAGCACATTTTCCCTGCCAATCCCCGGAACAAGTTTTGCAGGATCCCACATATACGCACTATCTACCTCAATATATCCTGCCCAGTGAAGTCCGAGCCTTGTTGTACTGTCATACTGCATATCAAGATAAGCTTTTGCTGCCGGTGACATGAGTATCTTTGCTCCCTGCGCCACTGCTGCCTCAGCATTTTTAACACTGGCCCAGTCCTGGGCGGTTACACCTTCGCGAAGAGTGGCAATGGCAATATCATCCCAACCTATTACTTTTTTTCCATGAGATATTACAATATCCTGTACCTTATTGATAAAAGGTATATAATCTTCTCTTTTCGTGGAATGTGATTCATCACCCCCAATATGGAAATACGGTCCCGGAGTAATAGCTGATATCTCATTTACCACATCATCTATAAACTTATAGGTGATATCCTTCCTTGTACACAATGAGCTGAAGCCTACTTTTATGCCTGTATAAAGTTCCGTTGCCTTGCCATTACAGTTCAGTTCAGCATAGGAAGAGAGTGCTGCATTGGTATGACCCGGCATATCAATTTCAGGAACGATTGTAATATACCTGTCCTTTGCATAATTCACCAGATCGGTATATTGTTCCTGTGTGTAATATCCTCCCTTTCCTCCTCCTACTTCAGTGCTTCCGCCATGAAGAGCAAGCTGGGGCCACGACTTTATTTCTATCCTCCAGCCCTGGTCATCGGAAAGATGCAGATGAAGCATATTTATCTTATAATATGAAAGAAGATCTATAAGATGTTTAACATCATCCACGCCAAAAAAATGTCTTGAAACATCAAGCATCATTCCACGGTAAGAGTAAACAGGATAATCCGTTATTATTCCTGTTGCTATTTCCCAGGGACCTTCCTGTAGCGTTGTCATTTCAATCCTTGCAGGCAGAAGTTGCAGAAGGGTCTGAACTCCCATAAACAGGCCGGCTGGTTTGTAAGCCGTAAGTGTAACCATCCTGTCTGTTATATCAAGCTTATATCCCTCATTTCCCAGATCTGATTTATCATCTGACAACAAAAGGTAAATACTTCCCTTACCCGGTTCATCATCAGTCATATTTACTTCCATGCTGAATCCTGTAGCCGGCTTTAGTCTGTCTGCCAGGTATTGACCGATCCTTGTTATTTCTTCTGAATCACTCTTAACAAATATTCCGGTTCCCTTATTCAGTATAAAGGAACTTCCGGTGGCTTCAACTGAAACCGGCCTTGGAATAACACTTGCCTTTGTAAGGTCCGTAGGTGCTTTTGGTGCACACGATGAGAATACCAAAGCGATGAACAATATTGTCAGCGCTTTGATTGTCTGAAATTTTTGCCTGTAGATCATAGGTTAGTATATTAGGTTGAAAAATAATAGGTTCATTACGGCCCGTCCAGAACTTTGCTTCTAAATTAGTGTTACTTGAATGATAAACATAATATTTAGATGGGAAATTACGAATTTCTGGCTGAAAATACTATCAATACCAGCCCTTTTATACAATTCGAAACCTGGTACAGGCAACACCTGGCTTCAGGCATTCCAAATCCATCATCGGTAAGCCTTGGTACGGCTGCTTCTGACGGCACCGTTTCGGTCAGGACAGTTTTACTTAAAGGGCACGGCGAAGGAGGTTTTGTCTTTTTTACAAATTATACAAGCCGCAAAGTCATGCAACTTGAGTCGAACAAAAATGCAGCCTTACTTTTCTACTGGCCGGAATCGGGACGCCAGGTCAGGATTGAAGGGAAAACAGAAAAGATATCCGGGGAAGACAGTGATGAATATTACAGGTCCCGCCCCAGGGAAAACCGCCTGTCAGCATGGGCCAGTCAACAAAGTTCTGTTATCCCCGGTCGTGAATACCTTGAGAACCGCTTCCGGTATTATAAAAGTAAATTTAAAGGACACACTATTGAAAGACCGTCGTTCTGGGGCGGATACCGCCTCATACCGGAATGGTTTGAATTCTGGCAGGACAGGAGATTCCGGTTGCATGACAGGATCTGTTACTCCTTAAAAAACGGTTCCTGGATTACTGAAAGGCTTGCCCCTTAATCAACGTATCATACAAGGTCACATGCATCGGGTGGCATCCAGTGAGCATCTTTTCCTTCCCATTTGACATTACAACCAATAGGATTGGTCACCGGAACTGATATTGGTCTGCCCGATATCAGCTCGTCAAGTGCCATATCAAGATTATTGACTATCATCTTCGATGTATCCCTGGGATTATCGACACCTCTTCCGGTATATACAAGTTTCCTTTCCTCATTAAAGACATAAAAATGAGGAGTCCTTAAAGCCCCATAAGCTTTTGCCACTTCCTGGGTACTGTCATAAAGGTATACCCATGGAAATTTATATTTCTTCATCCTTTCCACCATATTCGGGTAACTGTCTTCCGGATATGTGTTTTCACTGTTTGAGTTTATTCCTGCAAACACTACTCCTTTTTCGTGGTATTTCTCTGCAGTTGCCCGTGTAACCTCATCTGATCCAATAACATATGGACAATGGTTACATGTAAAAAATATAACAAGGTATTTGTCATTTGCAAAATCGGACAGAGTATATTCCCTGCCCTCCGTTGATGGAAGTTTGAAATCTATTGCCTTCTGACCTGGTTGTAGTGTGTATGCCATAATATATAATTTATTTCAACAATGAATTGTCAGCCCGCTTAAAGAACTCCTTCTGCAGCTGCATAATGGTAACATGGCTTTTCATGTACTTTATCAGTAATGCGAGCTGTTTTGCATCTTTCTCTATTAACAATTCACCCAGATGTTTGTTTGGTGTATTGTAATCACTGGCAAAATGATTCGGGTATTTGGCATACCACCATATACCGGCATAGGCAAATGGCAAATCATTCTGCCGATCCTGGTCATATCATAGATGTAAATATATAGAAATATTAATTATCCGACTTTTTCGCTAAGTTTGAATTCTGTTCAAATAATTTACATAATGAGTTCCCACCTCTTGTTTTTGATCATCATAGCACATTTTCTTCTGTTAATGATGATCTCACGCTTTACCTCACGGCGTATACGCGATACCACTTCCTTTGACGGCAACCGTGAATCACCCTGGTTCCTGGTGGCCTTCGGGATGATCGGATCAGGTATATCTGCTGTTTCCCTCGTCTTCATCCCTGGAAATGTAGGAAACAATAACCTGTATTACTTTCAGTTCATCCCGGGAACAATTGTAGGTTATCTCTTCATAGCCTTTATGCTTACCCCAATTTATTACAGGTTAAAACTTGTGTCTATTTATACTTATCTGAATGTTCGCTGAAAAAAATTTCTCCATAAGTCTTAGCACAGATCCCGGAGAATGGGCTCTCTGCGCAGGCATCATGGCAAAATCCGAACCCTGGATTACCCTGGGAATGGGCTATGATCAGTGTCTCCCTGCTTTTGAAGGTACCTTCAGGGAGGTATATATCATACGTGCAGGGGAACAAATTGCCGGATTTGTTATCCTGCAGGTTTGCGGTACCTTTTCCGGTTATATTCAGACTCTGTGCATCGACGATAAATGGAGAGGAAAAGGACTGGGCACGGAATTACTCAAGTTTAGTGAAAAAAGGATATTAAGGTTCTCACCCAATGTTTTCATTTGCGTATCTTCATTTAATAAGAGAGCTATGAAACTTTATTACGATTTTGGCTTTACAATTGTCGGAGAACTTGATAATTTTGTAAAGGAAGGCTTTTCCGAACTTCTGATGCGGAAAACAGTCGGCCCCCGTGTTGGATATAGTGGCCGGTCAGAAAAATAAAACAAATATTCATGAAGAAATATCTTAATACATCTGCAGCAGCTTTGTTCATTATTATTGTGTCATGGTCTTGCAGACACAAGAGAACAATAGCCCCGAAAGAAAGGTTAATAACTTCTGTTGACTCCATTCTTCAGAGCCAGGTCGACAGCAACAGGATCCCCGGTGCCGTAATACTGATAAAAAGAGGCAATGATGTCATTTATAAAAAAGCCTGGGGTTATGCACAAAAGTATGACTACGACCATAAGATGCTTAATCCGCCGGAAAAGATGACGGTAGATCACCTCTTTGATCTTGCTTCACTGACCAAGGTTGTCGGAACTACTACATCCATAATGCTGCTGACGGACAGGGGCCTGCTCAGTCCGGATGATCCGGTGAGTAAATATATTCCGGCTTTCAACACACCCGAAAAAAAGGCAGTCACCCTGCGTAATCTCCTTACTCATACTGCAGGATTGACGGAATGGTATCCCCTGTTTTATAGCAGTTCCAACAGGAAAGACACTTATAAAGTGATTGGCAGCCTGCCTCTAAAATATCCTGTTGGTGCGCAAAGAAGTTACAGCGATCTGGGTTTTATGCTGTTAGGAGAAATTATTGAAAAAGTGTCGGGTATGTCCCTCGATAAGTTCGAAGAAGAAAATATTTTCCTGCCTCTTGGCATGGATTCAACAGTATATAATCCTCTCACAACAGGAAGGTTCAGTAAAATAGCTGCCACCTCACATGGCAACCCTTACGAACACAGGATGGTAACAGATTCCTCCCTTGGGTATACGGTAGCAGGTCTTGATCCTGATAGCTGGTCGGGCTGGAGAAAATATACCCTTCGTGGTGAGGTAAATGATGGAAACACATGGTATGCCAACGGTGGGATATCCGGTGCTGCCGGCCTTTTCTCAACAGCAGATGACCTTCAGAAGCTGGTGGATATGCTTAAGAATAAGGGAAAAGCAGGCGGAAAGCAGTTTATTTCAGAAAAGACAATAAACGCTTTCTTTACTGCAGATAAATTCCATAATGGCCTGGGCTGGATGATGGATCCTGACGATTCATTTATGAAAAACGGTCCTGCCGGTACATTCGGGCATACCGGGTTCACGGGTACCAGTATCTGTGTGGTACCACAATATAATATATCCATAATACTGCTGATAAACCGTCAGAATATTGGTTTGCTCAGGAGCGGCGCCTACTATAATGTCAACCCTATAAGACGGCAGGTTTTTAATGCCGTGATGAGGTACTGCAGAAGCACTGCAGGAAAGTAAACACTAATCAGCTGCGTTCAGCAACCAGTAATTTAAAAAAGAATTTCAGGTACTTCAGTCCCGATAAAAACAGGGCCAGTCCTATACTGTTATACACTATCGACAGGTATTGTTTGGGCAGCGATGAATGCCTGAGGGATATCCCCATAGAAACCATGATCAGAACTATGATATAACTCTTCCAGGACATAAATGCAAATACACATCTTTTAACATTTACTGGCATCAGCCTGTTAAGATTTTTTTCTGCTATCCTGGAAAAACCGAACAGGTGAATGGGAACAGCTATTAAATATCCAATAGTATAGTAAAGAACCTTCTGGCCCGTTCTGAGAGGTGACAGCCAGGTTACCGCGTACCTGACAAGCATCACACTTACACCACACCACATTATTCCGGCAAGCAACACCAGAATACTTTTATCAACAGCCGGGGTAAATTTCCTGATATTCATAGCCAATTAAACATGTCTTGCCAGCCTGAAAGGCCGGATATTAATTTTCTGCCATACTTTTCCATTAATATAAGGTTCGTCCTTAAGTCTTTCATCAAGAGTCTGGCGGTCCGGAAACTCATACACTATCATGGAGCCTATCATCTTTCCATCATCACTTAATATAGCACCACCAAGTAATAACACTCCTTCTTTTATCATTTTGTCAACTTTTTCCAGGTGATCTGCCCTTACCTTCATTCTTCTTTCCGGTGCCTGATCATCCGTTCCATCATATGCTGTCAGTAAAAATTGCATAGCTTATCATTTATCAGGTAATACAATATTGAATTTCTGAATAAGTTTACCGGTTTAAATATGGCACACTCTACATTAAAATCAAAATTAATTTTCATTGTTTATATTTGTGATATAATAATACCGGTCCCGTAATATTTGAAAAACGGACGGAGCTTTAATTTGCGATTGTTCGGAATGAAGAATATTTTAAATATGTTCAGTGTTATTAGAGACCTGAGGAGACGGGACCATTCTCCTGCTTACGAGGCCCCCGATATATTTAAATATATTGGCCCGGGGCTTCTTGTTACCGTAGTATTTATTGATCCGGGTAACTGGGCTGCAAATATTGCTACGGGTTCTGATTTTGGTTATGCTCTTTTGTGGATTGTTACTTATCTCAACATAAAATTATTGATGAGCTTATTCTGAAAAAGTCAAAATGCAGGGAAACATGGGCAAGCATGAATATAAGACAGGCCTGGTATTAAGTGGTGGCGGAGCAAGAGGTTTTGCACACCTGGGACTTTTGCAGGCTTTAAATGAAGAAGGGATATTTCCGGATATTATAGCCGGGACCAGTGCCGGAGCCCTTATCGGTGTATTATATGCCGATGGTTATACCCCGGAGGAGATTCTTGAGATTATGAATACACACAGCCGGCTTGACTATATGAGGCCGGCCATGCCAAAGGAAGGATTACTCCAGCTGAATGGCATCTCTAAAATTATGGAAACACATCTCCGGGCAAGTACCTTCAAAGACCTCAAAATACCATTGTATGTAACAGCTACTGATCTTAACAATGGCAAGGCAGTATATTTCTCACAGGGTAAATTGCTCGATCCGATTATTGCATCAGCCAGCATACCTGTTCTTTTTCAACCGGTTAAGATCAATAACATCTCTTATGTCGATGGCGGAGTTCTTGATAATCTTCCCGTTAAGCCTATTGAAGACAAATGCAAACATCTTATCGGATCGTTTGTTAACCCGGTGGGGTATATTGAAAAGATCAGCGGACTTATAAGTATTGCCGAAAGAGCCTTTATGCTGAGCATGTCGAGGGAGGTGATGGAAAAAATAAAGAAATTCGATCTGTTTGTCGCACCCCTGGAACTCAGGAACTATGGTATCCTTGATCCGGAAAAGGCACAAGAGCTTTTTCGGGTTGGATACAAAGCCACCAAAGAAAAATTGCGCATAATCAATATTAAGAAATTCCTTTCCTAGAAGCCGGCTATTCCTGATTTACCGGTTGTAATCATCGGATATAGGAATATAATTCCTTTATCTCTTTTTCCCAAAGTGATTCCTCTGGCGTTTCAAGAATAAGTGGCATATCTTCAAATCGTTTATCAGTCATTATCATCCTGAATGTCTCATTCCCCAGAAATCCCCTACCCAGGCTGTCGTGCCTGTCCACCCTGGTGCCAAAGTCCTTCTTTGAATCATTCAAATGCATCCCTTTGAGATATTTCAATCCCACTATTTCCTCAAGAGCTTCAAATGTTTTTTTGAATCCTTCCGGTGTTTTTACATCATATCCTGATGTGTAGGCATGGCAGGTATCGATACAAATCCCGACTCTTTCTTTATCTTCAACCCTGTCAATTATGTATTTAAGGTGTTCGAATCGGTAACCAACATTCGATCCCTGACCTGCGGTATTCTCAATCACCGCTGTCACTCCCTTTGTTTTATCAAGTGCCTTGTTAACTGATTCCCCTATGCGTTTCAGGCATGTTTCCTCGTCAGTTAACTTCAGATGGCTGCCCGGATGAAAATTAAGACGGTCAAGGCCCAGCTGCTCACATCTTTTCATCTCGTCAAGAAAAGATGCCCTTGATTTATCAAGAGCCTCATCGTCGGGATGACCAAGATTGATAAGATATGAGTCGTGTGGTAATACCTGTAAAGGTTTATACCCGTATTTTTCACAATTGTCACGAAACTGTTTGATACTTGCAAGAGTAAGTGGATTTGAAAACCATTGTCTCTGGTTTTTTGTGAAGAGAGCAAATGCTGTTGCCCCTATTGCATGGGCATTCTCCGGGGCTTTTTCAACCCCTCCGGAAGCACTTACGTGAGCACCTACATATTTCATAATTTAACCTTTTATCGAATTTAAATTGAAATTCGCACAGGGAAGTAATCATATTATTTAAAGAATAAAACATTGTTTTTGTATTATTTGTTTTTAAAATTAATCAATGATATTCTGTTCTATGGTAATTCTTAAGATATTGCTAATTTTGTACGGTAAATCTGAATAACAAAATAAACAGATGACAGACACAAACAATAATGTACCTGCCGATAATGGTACAAAAAAAGGTACTCCTGTAAAGATGATTGCCACAAGTATTATTCTGGCAGCGGTACTGATCTTCATTGTTTTCATGTATTTTGACCAGAAACATAAAATGGTTGAAATGGAAACTGTACTGACACATGAAAAAGATTCGCTGGCTACTGAGCTCAGGAAAATGGTATTTGCGTATGATACCCTTAAGACAAACAACGACAGTCTTAATGCGGGACTGGAAAAGGAAAAGAACAAAATAATCCAGTTGTTATCTCTTAATGCGTCCAATGTCCAGCTAATAAGAAAATACAAAAGCGAGATTAAGACAATGAGGGACATAATGAAAAGTTACATTGTCCAGATAGATTCGTTAAATACAAAAAATAAGGCACTGACAGCAGAAAACACTGAGATAAAGAGCCAGATGACCCGGGTAAGGAGTTCCAATACAGAACTCTCCAAGGTTAAGGAAGAACTCTCATCAAAGGTTGAATTAGCCTCGGTCATACAGGCTAAGGACATCAATGCTGTAGCCCTTAACAAAAAACGAAAAGAAACTAAAAGGATCAACCTTATCGATAAACTCAGAATATGTTTCACATTAAGGGAAAACCCACTTGCCAAACCCGGCACAAAAGAGGTGTTCTTGCGTGTAATAAGACCTGATTCCCTGGTTGTTACCGGCAGTTCAAACAACGTTTTCGATTACAAAGGTGACAAAATGGTCTATTCAGCCAGCCGTGAGGTGGATTATATGAACCAGGATATCGAGATGTGTATCTTTCTCGATAATACCGGTGACTTTATTGTTGGTAACTACAGTGTTGAACTTTATCTTGATAATAATATTATAGGCCGGACAACCTTCATGTTGTCAAAAAGATAAGCGTATTAATGCGGCATCATAAATTCTGAAATAATATTATCTGATATCATCTTCCCCTGGTTTGAAAGAACCAGGGAATTTTTTTCTCTTTTCATAAGACCATAACTAATAAATTTACCGGAAAGATTTATAACATAATCATACCCTTCCTTTTCAAATACCTTTTCAACATAATCAAGGTCAATGCCCCACATGGTACGAAACGATGTCATAATATATTCATTGAATCTTGTTTTAATATCAAGCTCTTCCTTTTCAAAAAATGCTTTCCCGGAATTAATGTATTTCATATACGATCTTACATCACTTAAATTCCACTGTCTTGAATAGCCGTTGAATGAATGAGCGGATGGTCCGAAGCCTGCGTATTTAACCTGTTTCCAGTAATTTGAATTATGAAGGGAGAAAAAGCCGGGCTTACCAAAGTTGGATATCTCGTAATGAATAAATCCAGCTTCTTCAGCCTTTTCTATAAGCAAATTGAAAAGAGAAACACTCTGTTCCTCATCTATTTCCTGTATTTGTCCCTTTGCCAGCATTTTCCCGAAAACAGTTCCTTTCTCAATTGTCAGGTGATATGCAGATAAATGTTTTATATCAAACAAAAATGTTTTATCAAGATTATCTTTCCAGTCAGCTATACTCATCCCGGGTATGCCATAAATAAGATCGATGGTGATGTTTTCAAATCCTGCGTGAAATATGTTTTTAAGTGCCTCTTCTGCAGTATGGGCATCATGCCGCCTGTTAAGCAACTTTAGATCCGAATCGTGCCACGATTGTATGCCAAGGCTTATCCTGTTAATGCCCAGATCCTTAAGCCCATTCATGTATTTAAGTGTTATATCATCAGGATTCAGCTCTATTGTTATTTCACACTGATTATCAACAGTAAAAGACCTGTGAATTTCATTTATTATGACCGACACTTCATTCACCGACAGAACTGAAGGTGTTCCTCCTCCTATATAAATTGTCGACACAGAATCTGTTCCCAGATATTCATGTCTCAGGGAAATCTCTTTCAGCAGAGCATCAATATATCTGGATTTGTCTTCAGGTGTGATCACATGGTAAAAATCACAATAGAAACAAAGTTTCTTACAGTATGGAATGTGTATATAAACTCCCGCCATATTAATCAGCTCTTGGCACAAAGTTAATTAAAGTACACTACTTCTTAAAAATGATTTTAATCTGAATACAAAACCATTTTTTAACAATAGATTATTGTCAATTGTTTATATTGCTGTATCACCAAATATGGTTACATGATATAACTTTGTAGTTTAATTAATAACTGAAAAGATGTGAAAAAATATAAATTTTCTATATTAGTTGCCCTCATCATTTCGTATCTCAGCCTTACAAATTCCCATACTTTTGACAAAGTATCATTTCTTGAATCTCAATACACGGATAAGTTAGTACATTTTGGTATGTATTTCGGATTGATGTCTGTTATCATTCTGGAAAACAGGAAGAAATTAATAAACACCAGCAGGGTTATATCTGCGGCTATTATTCCGTTGTCATATGGCATACTGATGGAAATCCTCCAGGGTTTATTTACCAGTACACGTACCGCGAGTATATACGATGTTCTATTTAACCTTTCAGGGATTGTTACGGCAATATTAATATGGCAGCTCGTAAAATCCAAACTGGGCGAAGGGTCTTTCAAATAGTTACTGTGCGAGGGTCATTCGCTTTCATCACAAGGTCAAAAATTGTCTTATTGCTGAAGACATCTATCATGTTTTTTCTTATACGGTCGTAATCATCATGAAGCGGACATTTGTTTTTCTTCTTGTTCAGAGATTCGCATGAATCATTATGCATAACACAATTTGTAAAAATATCAGGCCCGTCAATTGATGTTACAATTTCGTGCAGTGTTATTTTTTTGGGATCTTTGAGTATTGAAAATCCTCCATGTGGCCCTTTCGAAGAACTTAGGATTTTTTGTCTGACCAGTTGTTGAAGTATTTTTGCCAGGAATGGGGTCGGAAGATCAAGATCCCTGCTTATTTTTTTTATTCCTGTTTTTCCTGCTGTTTTTGGTTGATTTGCAAGGTATACAACAGCTCTTATACCATATCTGCATGAATTAGAAAGCATATTAATAAATCTTTAAGGGAATCTTGTCAATTCTCCGTTTATGCCTGCCTCCGTCAAATTCCGTATTAAGAAAGGTTTTTACAATCAGGCAAGCTTCAGATTCAGAAATAAATCTTCCCGGAAGTGCGCAAATATTAGCATCATTATGAGCCCTGGCAAGCCTGCCCATCTCTTCATTCCAGCATAAAGCACTTCTAATTCCAGGATGTTTGTTAACAACCATGTTTATTCCGTTGCCTGTGCCACATACTGAAATACCCAGATCATAATCACCTGCCGATATTGCGGAAGCCAGCTTGTGTCCATAATCGGGATAATCAACAGGTTCTTCAGAATCCGTTCCAAAATCTTTCACATCATATCCCTCTTTTATGAGGAACTTTAGTAATTTCTCTTTAATGAAATAACCCGCATGGTCGGCCACTATTGCAATCTTTTTCTTTTTCAACTTTTTTATTAAAATAGGTATATTATTTTAAAGACCACAAATTACTATAAATGATCGATTAAAAGAAAAAATAGTCTGATATCTTTTATTGCCTGATGATAATCAGATGTTGTAACAATTATCGTTGAAATTTGTTTAAATGAGTGACATATTCAAGCCGGCAATATTGATATCCCTGTTAATAACCTGTAAAAAAGTGATAATTAAATCTGATAACTTTTACGTATCAGCAATAAAAGTATATTTTCAACCCAGGTTAGAAACATTACGCATGTTTTTTAGAAGATTCTATTTAAATATCAACCCTGAATTAACGAGGGGGGAAGAAAAATTTCAAGAGATCAGTGCTAATAACCTGTTCCTAACAAATGTTAATTATTTTTTTAATTAACTGATATTCAAAAAAGGTATATTTTTTGGAATGTTGAAAAGGTGTTAAGACACTACTTATGATGATATAAACAATAAATTTCTGATTTATCTATTAACACAATTAACAGCCTATCATTATCACTATAAAAGTTTAAATTTTCAATATTTTAATATTTAATAATGTTAATAACGAAAATATAATAATGCCATATCAAAAATCTATATGATTTTTATTGATTAAGTTTACATGCCATTAAAAACAGAGAATTTTGAGAGAATACATATGAACAAATTTGAATATTTTAAAGAAGAGATCAACAGGATTAAGGCAGAGAAGAATGCTATCATTCTTGCGCATTATTATCAGACAGGAGATATTCAGGATATATCTGATTTTGTTGGGGACAGCCTAGCTCTGTCGCAAAAAGCAGCATCTAATTCAGCTGATATTATAGTTTTTGCAGGTGTTAGATTTATGGCTGAAACAGCAAAAATACTGGCTCCTGAAAAAAAAGTACTTATTCCTGATATAGATACAGGCTGTTCTCTGGCTGATTCATGTAAACCACACGATTTTGAAGAGTTGTTACAAAAATATCCTGACAGAACGGTGATATCGTATATTAATACCAATGCTGAAATAAAAGCTATGTCGGATATTGTATGCACTTCATCAAATGCTGTTGATATTGTAAAATCATTACCTTTCAGTGAAAAGATAATATTTACTCCTGACAGGAATCTTGGAAATTATGTTATTAATGAGACAGGCAGAGATATTGTTGTATGGGACGGAACCTGTTATGTTCATGAGGAATTTTCACTTAAGGCTATTTTAAGCTTAAAAGAAGAAAATAAAGGTGCTAAAATAATCGTTCATCCTGAGTGCGAGCTGCCAGTAAGACTGGTAGCAGATTATATTGGTTCTACCGGAGCTATGCTTGATTATATAAAAGCAGACGATGCTTCTACATATATAGTGGCAACCGAACCTGGAATAATACACCAGATGAGAAAGGAGAATCCTGATAAAAAATATATTTCTGTTCCTCCTGTTGATTCCACTTGCGGTTGCAGTGAATGCAGTTACATGAAGCTTGTTACAATAGAGAAGATATATAATTGCCTGATTAATGAATCACCGGAAATATTGCTTGATAGTGACCTTATAGTAAAAGCAACACTACCAATTAAAAGGATGTTGAAGATATCGGAAGAAACAAGTATTAAAATGTAAAATAAATCGTTTTATATTAACAGACAATACCAATATTGACAGATTAACATAAGGGTTTTGTGTAACCTTTAAATTAAGATTATTTACACATGAAAAGATTAGTTATATTATTGGGTGTTATTTTGATATGTAGGTCAGGTATATCCCAGGAAGGAAGTAATCTGGCAGATGGTTATCATGTGTTTAAATATCCTAACGGTGCTGTATCAAGCGAAGGTCTCATAAGAAATGGAAAACCGGAAGGTTTCTGGAAATCATATTATGTTACCGGAGTACTCAAATCTGAAGGTAAAAGAACTAATTTTATGCTTGACAGTATATGGGTATTCTTCGACCAGGCAGGTGATACTACTGAAAAGATAAGTTACCTGTACGGTAAGAAGAACGGTTGGTATCTTAAATATAAAAAGGATCCATCACATGGCGTATACGTTTATTCAAAAGAACTGTTTGCAGGCGATAAAAAAGAGGGAACCGGTTATATATATTTTCCTGATGGTAAAATTAAGCAGGTTATTCCTTTCAATGGAGGCAGAAAGGAAGGACTTTCCAGGGAATATGATGAAGATGGTAAGATTATTTCCCTTCTTGAATACAGTAATGATTTCCTCGTTAGCAGGGAAAAGATAAACCAGACAGACAATAACGGGCTAAAGCAGGGAGACTGGAAGGAATATTATCCCAGTGGCATCATTAAAAGCGAAATGACATATATTGACAATCAACTGAATGGATATTACAAGGAATATAATGAAAAGGGGAAACTTGTCCTTACCATGCTTTATGATAAGGGAGCCATAGTAAAGTCAAATGTTGAAGATGAACCTGATATAGAAGTAAAAAACAAATATGATACTGATGGTAATCTGATTTATTCAGGTCCTTACAGAGACAGTATTCCTGTTGGTATTCACCGTGAATTCAATAAGGAAGGCAAAGTGACCAATGCCTATATTTATAATGATAACGGTCTGCTTTTATCCGAAGGAATTGTAGATGAAGCAGGTAACAGGAACGGTAAATGGAAGGACCTCTATGGTAACGGCAAAATAAAGGCAACAGGACAGTATCTTGATAACAGACGTAGTGGTCAATGGAAATTTAGCAGGAAAGACGGGAAAACAGAACAGACAGGATCTTATAACACAGGAAGACCTGACGGATTATGGACATGGTATTATGATGACGGTAATATCAGGAGAGAAGAAGAATATTTTCAGGGAAGAAGAGATGGATTATATACTGAATATTCAGATAGCGGAAAAGTAATAGCACAGGGTCAATATGCCGACGGAGAGAAAAACGGTTTGTGGAAATATGAATACGGTAATTTTTCAGAGGAAGGTAAATATATTATGGGTTTAAGAGACGGTCAATGGCGCTCATTTTATATTAACGGAAAGCCTAAATTCAAAGGTAATTATATACAGGGTAATCCTGATGGACGCCAAACTTACTATTACGAATCGGGTAAAATAAAGGAAGAACAATATTACAAGAACGGACTGAAGGAACGGACATGGAAGAAATATAATGAAGATGGTACAACTGCACTTCTTATAACCTATAAAGATGATATTGAGGTTAGTATCAACGGGGTCAGGATCAAACTTCCAAAAGCCAGTACAACTGTCATTAAATAAGTTATTTAATGTATGGATGAAAATCTCAATATCAGGAAAGAAGAAATCACGGCCGCAGACAGGGAGTTTGAAAAAAAACTGCGACCCTTAACTTTTATCGATTTTAAAGGACAAAGGAAGGTTATTGAGAATCTGAATGTTTTTGTCACCGCAGCAAAACAAAGAGGTGAATCACTTGATCATGTGTTGCTTCACGGACCACCAGGCCTGGGAAAGACTACACTGGCAACCATAATTGCAAATGAGCTCGGTGTAAACCTGCGGATCACTTCAGGCCCTGTGCTGGATAAACCCGGAGATCTCGCAGGCCTGCTGACAGGACTGCAGGAAGGAGATGTTCTGTTCATCGATGAAATCCACAGGCTCAGTCCGGTTGTGGAAGAATATCTTTATTCAGCGATGGAGGATTATCATATTGATATAATGATTGATAAAGGCCCCAGTGCAAGAAGTGTTCAACTCTCTCTGAATAATTTCACACTGATTGGAGCCACAACACGTTCAGGTCTTTTGACCAGTCCTTTGAGGGCTAGATTTGGAATAAAATTCCACCTTGAATACTATGATCATGATATACTTACAGGTATTGTCAAACGGTCGTCCGGAATTCTGAGTATTATTATTGAAGAGAATGCAGCAAGGGAGATAGCAAGAAGGAGCAGGGGTACTCCACGGATAGCAAATGCCCTGCTTCGCAGGATTAGAGATTTTGCTCAGGTTAAAGGGACAGGAAGAATTGACCTCGATATTACCAGGTATGGTTTGAATGCTCTCAATATAGATCATAACGGGCTTGATGAAATGGATAACAGGATCCTGACCATTATAATTGAGAAGTTCGGAGGAGGACCTGTAGGAATTAATACTATCTCAACCGCTGTAGGTGAAGACAGTGGAACAATTGAAGAGGTTTATGAGCCTTTTCTAATAAAGGAGGGTTATCTCAAGAGGACACCAAGAGGGAGAGAGGCAACAGAGCACGCTTATAAACATCTTGGTAAACAGTGGGGATATAATATGCCAGGGACACTTTTTTAAGGATCAGTTGAATACATTACTGATCTTCTCAAGACTTTTTTTATCCAGGATCTTAATTCTTCTGCCATTAAGTTCAACAAGTTTGTCTGTTTTAAATTCTGATAAAAGGCGTATCACTGACTCAGTAGCTGTACCTACTATGTTGGCCAGTTCTTCCCTGGTAAGTGAGATGTTAAGATAATTATTTTCATCAAGTCCAAAGTCATTAACAAGCAAAAGGAGAATTTCTGCCAAGCGTTCCCTTACGGTTTTCTGGGCAATATCGGTAATAAATGAATTGGCCTCGCCAAGTTCATGACAGGCAAGCTTCAAAAGATCGAGGGAAAACTCCGGGTTGGTCTTTATTAAGGATATAAGTATATCAGAAGGAATGAAACAAACCTGACAGTCTTCAATAACCTTAGCTGTAGTGCATGCAGGTTCGCTGCTCAGCACACTTCTGTAAGCAATAATTTCACCAGCCTTGGCGAATCGGATAATCTGTTCCTTACCATCAAAACCGGTCTTAAATACTTTGATAATTCCACTGTTTATACAGAAAAATCCACTTATCCTGTTTCCTTCCTGGTAAAGTATGTCCCCGCGCTTGTAATTGCGGTAGTCTTTTTCATAATTTAGGAGAATATATTCTTCCTGCGTAAGGTGCCTGAAAATTGATCCATTATCAATTGAACATCTTTCACAAAATGGCAAATTAATTTCCTGTTGTTTCATTGAATATCCTCGATTAAAATGGAATTGTTTACAATTAACATGTAATTTACAATTAAAAAAGTTAAAATGCTGTCTTAAACTGGTTTAAGAACCTTATGTCGTTCTCAAAATATAACCTGAGATCATTTATCTGGTATTTTAACATGGCAAGTCTTTCTATACCCATACCGAATGCAAACCCTGTATATTTTTCACTATCAATATTGCAGGCTTCAAGAACATTGGGATGAACCATACCACAGCCAAGAATCTCAAGCCAGCCGGTGTATTTACAAACATTACAACCTTTTCCGCCGCATATCCGGCAGCTTACATCCATTTCTGCGGATGGTTCAGTGAACGGAAAATATGATGGCCTCAGCCTTATTTCTGTATCTTTTCCGAAAATCTCCCGGGCAAAAAACAATAATGTTTGCTTAAGATCGGCAAAGGATACATTCTCATCAATATAAAGACCCTCTACCTGGTGAAATATACAATGAGCACGTGCGGAGATAGCCTCATTCCTGAAAACACGGCCGGGAGATATAGTACGTATTGGTGGTTCAGTATGTTGCATTACTCTGACCTGAACAGACGATGTATGGGTACGTAAAAGAATGTCACGTGGATCTGAATCCTCTTCATGATGTCTTTCAATGTAAAATGTATCCTGCATATCCCTGGCTGGGTGTTCAGGCGCAAAGTTCAGAAGGGTGAAAACATGATCATCATCTTCTATTTCCGGACCTTCTGAAACAATAAAACCAAGACGGCCGAAAATATCAATGATCTCATTGCGGACTATAGAGATAGGATGACGGCTGCCGGAAGAATATGGAAAAGACGGACGGGTAAGATCAATCCGTTTTTTCGGGATATCTGATAATGTGAATGAAGCTTTAAGTGCATTGTATTTTTCAGTGGCAGACTGTTTTAATATATTAAGCCTTTTGCCAGTTTCTTTTTTTTCTGCAACAGGAACATTTTTGAATTCATCAAACAAAGTGGAAAAAATACCTTTTTTACCCAGATATTTAATACGGAATTGTTCCAGTTCCTCTGCAGAATTGAAAGTTACTGATGTTATTTCTTTTTCTAGTTGTGATAATTTTTCAATCATAAAAATGCATTGGATTAATTCTTAGTAATTCTGGCTTTTATGATCTTAACATCTTGAAGAGGTTTATCATTGCTGTCTGTTGCAACTGATGCTATACGGTCCACTACGTCCATACCGCTTACCACCTCACCAAAAACCGTATAAGTACAATCCAGACGGGGTACACCACCTATTGTTTTATAAACATCCCTGTGATCCGGGGGAATGGTATAATCTTTATGGGAGGTAAGATAATCAAACATTTTAACGGATGAAAGTTCCTGTATCTCGCCTTCGTTAAGATTTTTTCCATTCAGCGTTGCACTGTCGGCCGTTTCTTTCATAAGACGATTGAACTCGGCCTGCTTGATATTTGAGTTGATACGTTTTTCAGCCTGATCAAGCTCAGAATCATTTAGCTTTACACCCTGTACTATATAAAACTGTGTTCCGGATGATCTCATATATGGATTAATATCATTACCCTCCCTGGCTGCAGCAAGAGCTCCTCGTTTATGAAAATCATATGGATTGAATTCAGCGGGGACAGTATATGTCTGAAGAGAATCAGGAAGTGAGGAAGCGGAAGATTTTGTCAATGGATCTCCTGCCTGTATCATAAAGTCTTTGATAACACGGTGAAAGGATATTCCATCATAAAACCCTGAATTTACGAGTTTAATGAAATTATCACGATGCAGAGGAGTATTATCGTATAATTTTAACTTGATATCACCCATGGTTGTTTTCATCAGGACAAATGTATTTTCATTACCGTTTTGCGAGCTGCAGGAAAATACAATAAGTATTAAGGGAACAAATAGTAATTTTTTAATAATAGTGTTCATTGATAATGTTTTTTGAGTAAAAACAACAAACAAAAGTGAATGCAAAGATATTTAACTTTGAATGATACACGAAAATATTGGTTTCCATTTTAAAATATTTTAGTTAATTGAGGAAATGAGTTCTTTAAAATGATCCTTTAAGGATATATTTGCAGGATTAGAAAATAAAACATAATAATGAATATCAGAATAGTAAATAAATCAAGACACGAATTGCCTGCCTATTCAACCTTAGCATCAGCAGGAATGGATATAAGGGCAAACATCGAAGAAGATATTGTATTGAAACCGATGGAACGACAACTTATTCCAACAGGATTATTCATGGAATTACCTGTTGGATATGAAGCACAGATCAGGCCTAGAAGCGGGCTGGCAATGAAAGGGGGCGTTACTGTTCTAAACTCACCGGGAACGATTGATTCGGACTACAGAGGTGAAGTTTGTATTATCCTGGTGAACTTATCACAGGAAGATTTCGTTATAAAGGATGGTGAAAGAATATGCCAGATGATTATAGCCAGGCATGAGAAGGTAATATGGACCGAGGTGGAATCTCTGGTGGAAACGGAAAGAGGAACTGGAGGATTTGGACATACAGGAAAAAAATAGATATGAAAGTAAAAGTTATTGTAATAGCACTTATTATTCTTCTGGCAGGTGCAGCATGTAATAAGGAAGTAGCACCGGCAGTTTTTAAATCTGAAGATGAAGGACATTTTGATGAAGCTTCATATAGTTATTTTTTTGTTGAAGCAATAAAACAGAAATTACTGGGAAATATTGGTGATGCGTTGAAATATTTCGAACAATGTGTTAAAATTAATCCCAGGAGTGCTGCTTCTTATTATGAGATGGCACAGATAGTCCTTAGTAATGGGGATCTGAAAGACGGAAAAAAGTATATAAAGAAGGCAATTAGTATAAATGAGAAAAATGTCTGGTACCTAACAATGCTTGCGAGTGTATATTACCGGGATAAAGATCTTGACAGTGCGATAATTTATTACCAGAAGGCGGTGAAACTGTTCCCGGAAAGAAAAAACCTTGAGCTGACTCTGGGTAAGCTTTATTCTGAGGACGGGAAATATGATAAGGCATACGATATTTTTAATGGTTTCGATAAAAAATACGGAGTAAATGATGAATCTACAATTTCTTCCATAAAAGCACTTATGGCAGAAAATAAGTATGAAACGGCATTGGTTAAGGCAAAGGAACTGCTTAAGCTCGACCCGGAAAATATTGTATATAATGGTATTCTGGCTGAAATTTACAGAACATTAGGTGAAAATGACAAAGCTAGAGCGGTCTATGACCGAATTCTTGAAAATAATCCTGGAGACCCGCATACACAACTGGCTTTATGTGATTTTTTGTTAACTACGAAGAATTATGATGATCTGTTTCTGGTTCTGAATAATGTAATATTGAATGATAAGGTAACAAGAGAAGATAAGATCTCTCTGATCGCAAGACTTATCGACGCACCGGGTACAGATAAGGATTATAATGACAGGCTTATGAACGCAATTAGTGTTATGGAAGCAAATTATGATAAAGATTACATTATACCCTTATTGAGACCTGAACTGCTTGTTAAAGAAAAAAGAATATCGGAAGCAGAGAATCTTCTTGTGAATATTGTAACTGCTTTACCGGGCGATTATTATGCGTGGCAAAAGTTGCTTCTTTTATACCTTCAGGAAGGTGATTATAAGAACCTTATGACATGGGGTGAAAAATGTGCAACAAAATTTAATACCTCATACCTGGCTAAAGTACTATATGCAAATGGTGCTATGGAAGAAGGTAAGTACAATATTGCACTTGATGAATTAAAAAAGGCTGAGATTCTTGCGGGCAATAACAAGGACTCGCTTGTTCAGGTGATAACAATGAGAGCAGATATATACTACCGGATGAAGGACTATAAGAAGACTTTCGAACTTTTCGATGAAGCAATGAAGTACAATCATAATGATCTGACAGTTCTTAATAATTATGCATACTACCTGGCAGAACAGGACATGAAGCTTAAGGAAGCTGAAGAAATGATTAAAAAAGTAATAGAAGAGGAAGGAAATAATAATACTTTTCTGGACACATATGCATGGGTTTTGTACAAAAGAGGAAAAGCAAGGGAAGCTGCGGCTGTAATGCAGAAAATTATTAGAAGCGGAGATCAGTCAAGTGCCGAGTATTTTGAACATTATGGGTACATTCTAAAAAAAATGGGCAAATGCGACCAGGCGGTTGAGAACTGGAAGAAGGCGATTAAAATAGATAGTACAAAAACAAATCTTGAAAAGGAAATCAGGGATTGCTCAAAGTAATACTAATATCAACATTTCTAATTTTGATAACTGCCTGTTCTGTTTTGAAGAGGAACAAACCTGAATTGTATAATGGAAATGCGGAAGGAACGGGTAATGAGATAGTTACAACACTTAGTACAAGAAATTTGTCTATTAATAATTTTTATATTCAAAGGGCAGATGTTGAGATAAAAAGGGATGGAGAGAAAAATAAATTCGTGACCTCATGGAAATATCAACTGCCTGGAAAGTCCCTGATAAGCATAAGAACAAGAACAGGAATTGAAATAGCAAGAATATTTATAACAAGGGATACAATACTTGTTAATGACAGAATAAACAGAATATTGTATTTTGGCCGACCTGACTATTTGAGAAAAGATTATGGGTTAATACCGGAGTTTCTACCGGTTATTTTGGGCGATTATATAAAAGGAGCTGGTAGGTTCGAGGAAAATATAGGCTGTAATGAGGGGAAAGCCATTATTAATACTGCAGTTAAGGGAATAAAGACAGAATATATTGTTAGTTGTAGAAATGGTAAATTAATTGAAACGGATCTGTATAACGAAATAAATAAAAAGCAGATACAAATGAGATATTTTGATTTTGTGAAAAGAACAGAAGGTATAATGGCAACAAAGATATTTATAAAATATTATGAAATGAATGCTGAAATAAGCATAAAAATTAATAAGATTGAATATCCATGGGAAGGAAAGATTAATTTTATCCCCGGAAAAGGTTATGAAGAAAGGAGACTAGATTAAAAAGCTTCATAAAATCAGGGCGAAAGACGGGTTAATTGTGACAGGCAGAATTAATACAGGAAAAGAATTGATAAAAAATATCATATTATCGGCCATATTAATTTGTTTTGCATGTGGCAGTATTTATGGACAAACAAGGACGGAGCTTGAAAAGAAAAGAAAAAGGGCTCTGGAAGATATTAAATATGTTGACAATCTTTTAAAGAAAACTTCACAGGAAAAAAAGCAAAGTATCAGCGCAGTCAAAATTATTGGAAACAAGCTCAGTCTGAGGGAAGCAGTTATTGGAAACATGAGACAGGAGATTAACCTTTTGTCGCACAGAATAGATCTCAATACATTGGCAATCGAAATGATGGAAAGTGATCTTGAAGTTCTGAAAAATGATTATAGAAAGGCGATAATTAATTCATACAAACTGGAAAAGGGCAATCCTGAAATAGTTTTTATATTATCTGCAAAGGATTTTAACCAGGGATATAAAAGATTAAAATATCTTCAGCAGATAACGAAGTTCAGAAGAAGACAGGCAGAAGTTATACAGGAGCTAAAGGATCAGATTGAAAAAACAAAGAAAAGGCTGGAAAATGATCTGTCGAGAGTCTCAGATCTGAAGGACAGGGAAGAAAGACAAAAGGGAATGCTGCAGACAGAACAACGCAAAATGAACCGGATGGTTCAAACACTGGGAAAGAAAGAAAAACAATTAAGAAGGGAACTCGGGGAGAAAAAAAGAGTAGCGAAGAAAATAGAAAGTGAAATTGAAAAACTTATAGAAGCAGAGAAAAGAAAGGCATCTAAATCTGCGATTACGCCGGAAGAACGACTTATTGGGGAAACATTTGCAGAAAACAGGGGAAAGTTACCCTGGCCGGTTGATAAGGGAATAATAACAAGCCATTTTGGTATCCATAAACATCCGGTACTTAAATATTTGACAGAGGATAATATTGGAATCGAAATTACAAGTTCCGGAATAGTATACGCACGAAGTATTTACAAGGGAGAGGTTGTAAAGGTATTTGCTATTTCAGGTGCAAATATGACGGTTATTATAAAACATGGTAAATTTATGTCAGTATATGCAAATCTTGTTAATGTAAAGGTCAAAGCTGGAGACCAGGTAGATACAAAACAAATTATCGGAGAAGTCTATTCTGACCCGGCTAATGATAATAACAGTATATTAAAATTTATGATATTCGAATCAAAATATCTTGATCCGGAGCAATGGATAACGAAAAATTGAAAGGAACAATGAAACAAATATTTCTTTATTCAGTATAAAGGGAAGCAGCAGAAACGTAAATGTATAAGAGAATTCAGATAGGATCGGAAATAGACAATCTGAGGATTGTTGAAAATATCATAGATGAAACAACAAATGAGATTGGCATAACAAAGGACAGTTATGGTAAAATTCTTGTTTCAGCTCTTGAAGCTGTGAATAATGCTATTGTTCATGGAAATAGATCAAATCCGGAAAAGAGCGTGGACATTGAAATAACACTTATTAAAAGAAATTTAAGTATTAAGGTAAAAGATGAAGGAAAAGGATTCAGACCTGAAGATATTAAAGATCCTACATTGCCTGAAAATTTGGAAGAACTGAGCGGAAGGGGCATATACCTGATGTCACATCTTGCGGACAGGATTGAATTCAGTGAGAAAGGAACTATGGTTACTATAATTTTCAATGATATAATACCTTGAACATTAAGATATTTTATGACGGAGTAAAATACAGGCTGAAGAGCGCAAAAAGGATCAAGCATCTTATCGGTAAAATTCTGGAAAGGGAAGGAAAAATACCAGGAGAAATAAACATAATAATTACCGATGACGAATCTCTCCGTAAAATAAACGTCGAATTTCTCGAACATGATTATTACACAGATGTTATAACGTTTAGTTATAATATGGCCGGTATTATAAATGGTGAAATCTACATCAGCATCAATACAGTAAAAGAAAATTCTTTAAACTATAATGTTAGTTTAAGTAATGAAATATTAAGGGTTATTATTCACGGGACACTACACCTGGCAGGATATAATGACAGTAATGTGAAAGAAAGATCTGATATGAGAAAGCTTGAAAATCAATGGATGAAAGTGATGGAGGAATAATGGATGGATTTTAAGTATGATATTATTGTAGTTGGTGGCGGACATGCGGGGTGTGAGGCGGCTCATATATCTGCAGTTATGGGTGCAAAGACGTTGCTTATAACAATGGACATGACCAAGCTGGCACAGATGTCATGTAATCCTGCAATGGGAGGTATAGCAAAGGGACAGATTGTGAGGGAAATTGACGCACTGGGAGGTATGAGCGGGATTGTTACAGACAGAAGCATGATACAGTTCAGAATGTTGAACAAATCAAAGGGACCTGCTATGTGGAGTCCGAGAGCACAGTGTGATCGTCAGAAATTCACATGGGAATGGAGAAAGGTACTGGAAAGGACAAAAAATCTTTATATATGGCAGGAGATGGCACAGAAGCTTATCTTCGAAGGTGATGAACTGAAAGGTGTGGAAACTGCTTTTGGAACAAAATTCTATGCAGAAGCCGTTATTCTGACAAACGGTACTTTCCTTAACGGTTTAATGCATATCGGATTTAAAAGGATTAAAGGTGGAAGATCCGGGGATCCTGCATCAACAGGATTAAGCGAACAGCTGGAGAAGATGGGATTTACTGTTGAACGAATGAAAACAGGAACAAGTGCAAGAATAGATGGTCGGACTATTGATTTTTCGGTGATGACTGAACAGAAGGGCGATGAAGGAGAAGGAGGATTTTCATATCTGAAGAGTATAGAAAAGCTAAAGGAACAAAAAAGTTGCTTTATTACACATACTAACAAGGAAGTCCACGATGAACTAAGGGCTGGTCTTGAATTCAGCCCTCTTTTCACCGGAAAAATTAAGGGACGTGGACCAAGGTATTGTCCGAGTATAGAGGACAAGATAGTAACATTTAGGGAAAGAGGTTCGCACCAGTTATTTATCGAACCCGAAGGAGAAGATACTGTGGAATATTATATAAATGGATTTTCAAGTAGTCTTCCGATGGAGGTACAGATAAAAGCACTAAGGAAAGTAAAAGGACTTGAAAATGTGGAAATTTTCAGACCCGGATATGCTATAGAATATGATTTCTTCCAGCCAACTCAATTGAAGAAAACCCTTGAAACAAAAAAAGTCGATAATCTTTATTTTGCTGGGCAGATTAATGGTACCACTGGTTATGAGGAAGCCGCGGCACAGGGGATAATGGCGGGAATTAACGCTGTATTGAAATTAAGGAAGAAAGATCCTTTTGTAATGAGAAGGGATGAATCATATATAGGAGTGCTTATAGATGACCTGGTGACAAAAGGAGTGGATGAACCATACAGAATGTTTACCTCCAGGGCCGAATACAGAATATTGTTACGACAGGATAACGCAGACGAAAGGCTTTCACGGAAAGGATTTGAGCTGGGGACAGCAGGAATTGAGAGGATAAATCGACTTGAAGAAAAGGAAAAGCTGGTATATGAAGTTATTAAATATTTAGAGGAGAGAAGTGTTGCACCGGAAGAGATTAATGGTTTTCTCCGGGAACTGGGGACAAATGAAATTCAACAAAAGGTTAAAGCAATTGCCATTGCAACCAGGCCACAGGTGAAAACAGAGGATTTGCTAAATAGACTTACAGGTTCAGATAACACGAAAGTTTTAAATTCAGATAGGTTTAAGGAGATAATCGAATCGGCAGAGATAAGGATAAAATATGAAGGATATATCGCCAGAGAGAAAATTGTAGCAGAGAAAATTAAGCGACTTGAAAGTCTTAGGATTCCGGGAGACATTGATTATAACGAATTGGTTTCTATTTCTACGGAAGGGAGACAAAAACTTAGCAGGATCAAACCTGAAAATATAGGACAGGCAGGAAGAATAAGCGGGGTTTCTCCCTCAGACATCAATATTTTATTAATGTATCTGGGAAGATAATTGTTCCACGTGGAACACTATTTAAAAATCAAAAAAAATATTTATGAAAATTGCAGGAAATCTGGTTGATGTTCACAGGAGGAATATCTATCCTGCGGTTATTACTGTAAAAAATGGTTTGATTGAAAGGATCGAAAAAGCAAAGGAGGTGTTTGAGCGACTGATATGTCCGGGACTTATAGATGCCCACATACACATCGAAAGTTCAATGATAACTCCCGGTGCTTTTGCAATGGAGGCAGTAAGGCAGGGAACAGTAGAAGTGGTTTCTGATCCGCATGAGATTGCAAATGTAATTGGTGTGGAAGGGATTAAATTCATGATAAGGGATTCTAAAAAGGTACCGCTCAGATTTAATTTTGGTGCCCCATCCTGTGTGCCTGCAACAGGATCGGAAACCAGTGGGGCGGTAATAACAGCAAGTGATATAGATTATTTGTTTACAAATGAAAAGTTAGGATACCTGTCCGAAATGATGAATTTTCCTGGTGTGGTTTACAGGGATCCCGAAGTTATGAAGAAGATAGGTATAGCCAAAAAATATGGGAAACCGATAGACGGTCATGCACCGGGATTATCAGGAGATATGCTTGAGAAATATGTATCTGCAGGAATATCTACTGATCATGAATGCAGTAAGATTACGGAAGCCAAAGAAAAGATTTCTATGGGTATGAAGATACTGATAAGAGAAGGAAGTGCGGCGCGTAATCTTAATGCTTTGAAAGACCTCTATATGACAGATCCGGATATGCTGATGCTTTGCAGTGACGATCTGCATCCGGAAATGTTGTTTGAAGGACATATTAATAAGCTTGTAGCAAAGCTTGTTTCGGAAGGATATGACATTTTTGACATCCTGCGTAGTGCTACAGTTAATCCTGCAACGCACTATAGCCTGAAAGCGGGACTGTTGAGGGAAGGTGACCGGGCTGATTTTATTATAGTGGACAGCCTTGAGAAGATGAATGTGAAGGAGACCTGGATAGATGGTGTTATGGTTTATGGCAACGGGAAAGTATATTTTAATTATGAGCCAGGTAAAGGCATTAATAATTTTAAGTGCACACCGATTAATGGCAACGATATAGTGGTTCAAAGAACAGGAGGGGAAATGAGGGTTATTGAAGCTTTTGACGGTGAACTTCTGACACGAGAGATTCTGGTTCCGGTACCTGGAGGGAAAGTAGTGGAACCGGATACAGGAAAAGATATATTGAAGATAGTTGTGAAGGACAGGTATAATGACGGGCCCCCGGCTGTGGGTTTTATCAAAGGAATTGGCCTTTCACGGGGTGCTTTCGCCAGTTCTGTTGCTCACGACAGCCATAATATTATAGCTGTGGGAACAGATGATCAGTCTATAACGGAAACGATAAATGAAATTATCAGAACAAAGGGAGGGCTGGCTGTCTTTGATGGTAGTAAAATTAAATCACTAAAGCTTGATATAGGTGGAATAATGACCACCCGCATGTGTGAAGAGGTAAAGGACGACTACCAGAGCCTGAATAGCCTTGTAAAATCCCTTGGGTGTCAGATGAAGGCGCCTTTCATGACATTGTCCTTTATGGCTTTACTTGTAATGCCGGATCTTAAAATAGGAGACAAAGGCCTGTTTGATGTAAATAAATTTCAGATTACCGGTCTGTTTGTTGATTGACAGCCCCTCTGTCAGCGGAGCTGACATCTCCCGAGTTCAGGAATAAAGGCAGTTGTAGGATTGACAGCCCCTCTGTCAGCGGAGCTGACATCTCCCCTGAAGGGGAGCTAATTCAGTTAAATATTTGGCAGTATTAGCCCCCCTTTCTTCGACCTACGAAGCCAAAGGCGAAGTAGGTAGGGGGTTGGGGGGCTTTAAAACCTGGCAGAAATTAAAATACCACATTCTTCAGGGGGAACGCCCGGGAGGTCTGCCACGCTCTGCATGGGCAAGGGGGATGCAGGAACCGGCAGAATGATTGAATGATGCGAGTTATAAATTAGTAACAACACAATCGTACATTTCTTATCTTTGTCAGGCAAATAATCATATCAAATGCCATCTGAAGAAATGCTTAAAAGGATCGTGTCTCTTCTGCCCGGTAAGCCGGGCATATACCAGTTCCTCGATGTTTCGGGGACTATAATTTACATAGGGAAGGCTAAAAATCTGAAAAAAAGGGTTTCGTCATATTTTACGGGTACACAATCGGGGAAGACCAGGGTTATGGTAAGTAAGATAAGCCAGATACGGCATATTGTCGTGGATAATGAATCGGATGCACTTCTTCTTGAAAACAACCTGATCAAGAAACATCAGCCCCGATATAACATCCTCCTGAAAGATGATAAGACATTCCCCTGGATATGCATTAAAAAAGAACCGTTTCCAAGAGTGTTCAGCACAAGAAATACCATAAAGGACGGATCATCCTATTTCGGTCCGTATACTTCTGTCCTGATGGTAAAGACCCTCCTGGAGCTTATCAGGCACCTTTATAAACTGCGTACCTGTACGTATAATCTTACAGAAGAAAATATTTCTGCAGGTAAGTTCAGGGTGTGCCTGGAATATCATCTCGGAAACTGTAAAGGTCCCTGCGAGGGCCTTCAGGCAGAGGATGATTACCAGGAGAGTATTGTGCAGATAAGGGAAATTCTGAAAGGTAACATATCATCGGTTATGGATCATCTCAGGAAACTGATGAAGGGCTATTCAGATGAACAAAGATTTGAGGAAGCACAGACGATCAAGGAAAAACTCGATATTCTGTCAGGATTCAGGAGCAAGTCGACAGTTGTAAGTAATATGATTCGCAATGTTGATGTATTCGGATTTGCCAGGGAAGAGGATAATGCCTATGTAAACTACCTGAAAATTGTAGAAGGAGCTGTAGTTCAGGCCTTTACAATAGAAATGAAAATTCGTGCCGATGAGGATGAGAAGACGATCCTCGGCTTTGCCATTACAGAGATAAGACAAAGATTATCAAGTGATTCAAAGGAAATTATCATACCTTTCAGGCCAGATATCATGCTTGAAAAGGTAAAATATACTATTCCCAGGGCAGGAGAAAAACTAAAACTTCTTGAACTGGCAGAAAGAAATGCAGTCTATTATAAGCTTGAACAGAAAAAGAAAAAAATGGAACATTCCCCCCAGGTCAGGACGGGAAGAAACCTGGAGAGGATGAAAAATGATCTTCATATGCCTGACCTTCCGGTTCATATAGAGTGTTTTGATAACTCGAATATTATGGGAACAAATCCAGTGGCGGCGTGTGTGGTTTTTAAGAATGCACGACCCAGTAAAAGCGATTACCGTCATTTCAATATAAAGACTGTATCCGGACCAAATGACTTTTCATCGATGGAAGAGATTGTTTACCGCAGATATAAAAGAATGCTTGACGAAAAACAGGGTCTTCCCCAGCTAATAGTTATTGACGGGGGTAAAGGACAACTGTCTTCCGCAGTGAAAAGTCTCGAAAGGCTGCGACTCAGGCAAAAGATAACAATAATAGGAATAGCTAAAAAACTGGAAGAAATATATTTCCCAGGGGACAGTGTACCGATCTATCTTGATAAAAATTCAATCAGCCTTAAGATAATCCAACAACTTCGCGACGAAGCCCACCGGTTCGGAATAACTTTTCATAGAGATAAGAGATCGGCAGAAATGTTGCGGTCCGACCTTGACAGGATTAAAGGAATAGGTGAAAAGACCAAGGAAGCTTTACTCCGTCATTTTGGTACAGTGGAAAAAATCAGGACAGCCGGATATGATCAGCTTGAAAAAGTGATCGGGAAGGCAAAAGCAGCAATTATTACCGAATATTTCAGGAATTAGTCCTGGTTTCCACGTGGAACAATAAGCCCGGCGACTAGATATAATGCACAGACATACAGGCAGATATCATGGTTTGAGGGCATTCTTAACTTCCTGAGAATTAAAAATTTTTTATTGCATAGCCGGGAGGATATGATTATTGAACGTGTAGCTGACGATATTAGGTAAGATAGTATAATGAAATAAAATCGGCGGGGTCAGAAGGTTATTTGAAAATAAATAAAAATGCAATTTCTGTTGAATAACGCTTCGTGAATTTGTCAACCGATAGAAATATTCCGACCAGGAAGGAAGCAATATCAGGGACCCGAACGACCTGCGAATGGCTGAATTTTCTCCTTTATCAATTTTGACTCTTCGCTCATTTCTTTACCTGTACCCTGCATTTTTCGATACGCACCCCGGACCTCTGCAGGTGTAACACTTCACAATAATGGTAACAAATTCGCTTATTACAGATGATAAATATTCCCTTTCCCGTTTCTCCCACGCATTCGCTTATCAGCTTCTGCAGTGCAGGCAAGGGAGAATGGCTGAGATGGGGGTTGTGAAAGCATGCAAGGGATTCACAAAAAATATTTATTAAAATTGTTGCTCAAATTCTGAAGTGTTACACAGGGAGGGGATTCATATGTAAAGACTTTCGGTATATTATTTATTACTCTTCGTTCTCTGCTTCCCGCTCATTGCTCTCTGCTCTCTCATTATTCAAATCACCACCGCCCGACTGAACGCACGACTGAACGACTTAAGTCGGGCCGGATGTCAGGCGGGCAGCACCCGGCACCTTAAGTCCCAATGGCAGACATAACAGATTCCGAAATTCTGTCTGAACCATCTGCCACCAGTCCTTTTACACCGAATGACTCAGCGGCTTTAACATTAGCCTCAATGTCATCAACATAAAGACATTCTCCGGGCATAAGGTTGAAACGTTCAAAGAAGAGCCTGTATATTTCCGGTTCGGGTTTGGATGACCTTGCCTCGGCAGATATGAGTCCTCCGTCAAAATAATTGAAAAAGGAATAGCTGTTTCTTACCTCATCAAATATATCAAGAGGGAAGTTCGACAGGAAATAGAGCTTAAAACCCTGTTTTTTTAGTTCTGGGAGCAGTTTTATATTCCGGCCAAGGGGAAACATCAGATCGGTTCTGAGATTAAAAATACGGGCTATTTCCTCCTTTTTAAGAGACGACTTATGAGATATTGATTCTATAGCATCGGACAATATTATGTCTCCTTTATCAAGCATTAGCCATTCCCTGCTTCTGAAGATATCGTTCAGGATTACAGATTTCAGGTTAACGGGATATTGTTTCCTGTCAAAATACTCTGAAGGCCTGAAACTTATCAGGACATTTCCCAGGTCAAACACAACGTTTTTTATCATAATCAGGAATTCTTCATACTTATTGGCTGACCGGTTGCTTCCAGGACATTCCACCAGAGTTCTCCCCTGATATTAATTTTTTTTCTCTTGGCAACAACAACAGGTATTGGCATAAGAGTAAACTGGTTGTTCCAGAATCCGACAACAAAATCAGTCTTTCCGGAGAGAGCAGCATGAACAGCGTTCTGTGCCAACAGATTACAGAACTTACTATCATTGGCATTTGCCGGTGAGCTTCTTATGATATAACTTGGATCTATATATTTTATTGAATGAGGAAACCCCTGTTTCTTAAATTCTTCAGAGATCTTATTCCTGAGAAATACACCTATGTCCTTATGCCTGATATTCCCCGAAGCGTCCTTATCGTTATCCTGGGTTTCGAAAAATTCCTGGCCGGCTCCCTCTGCCACAACGATAACAGCATGTCGCCTGTTTTCGAGTCTTTTCTTAAGGACCTCAAGAAATCCCTGTGGACCGTAGAGATCGAAAGTGATTTCAGGAATAAGCACAAAATTCACTTCCTGAATAGATAACGCTGCATTGGCTGCAATAAAACCGGAATCCCTGCCCATAAGTTTGACAAGTGCAATTCCATTGAAAGCTCCGATAGCTTCATTATGCGCATACCTGATTATATCATTGGCTATTGAAAATGCCGTCTCGAATCCGAATGATTTCTGTATCAAATCAATATCATTATCAATGGTTTTGGGTATCCCACCCACACTAATTTTGAGCTTCCTTTTTTCTATTTCCTCATATATGGCATGAGCACCGTGCATGGTGCCATCTCCTCCTATGCAGAACAGAACATTGACGTCCATCCTTTCAAGTGTATCCACCATTTCTTCTACATTCTGACTACCTCTTGATGATCCGAGAATAGTACCGCCGGTAAGATGAATGCTGTCCACCATTTTTGCTGTAAGATCGATCACCGGATGGTTGTATTTCGGGATAAGACCCTGGAAACCATACTGTATTCCGGCAATCCGACTGATGCAATACCTGTAGGTCAGCTCATTGACAAGACTTCTGATAACATTATTCAGGCCGGGACACAATCCACCACATGTCACTATTGCTACTTTGGTTTTGGCCGGTTCAAAATACACTTTCTCCCTGGGACCTGCTTTTTCAAAGGAAACAGGCATTACCCCCGAATCTCTAAACTTCAGGAAGTTATCCAGGGAAACATTGTATAATATTCTTTCTTCCTCATCAACAAACTTGAAAATGGGACTTTCAACCCTGCGGTTATACTTCAATGGCGAATCCACATAACCTTTACCTAGGGACGGAACAATAAAATCCTCGTATTTCATTATTTGTCGTTTAGAATAAATACAAGCATAATGGGCATAATCATGCATTTCATAAGCCCAAATTTATATAAAAATTTGATTTATTGTAGAATAAGGGGATCAGATTATCTGTTTGATTCTCCCAATTAGTCCGCATTCCAGCAACACTTTGATCCCGTGAGGATGATTGGGTGATGAAGTGATAATTTCCTTAACAATTCCTTTGGTAAGAAGACCTGTGTGTTTATGTTCAGACAATTCAACCATTACATCTATGCCAGGTTTAATGTCTGCTCTGCGCGTTCCTTTCATAGTAAAAGTATATTTTAAAATCCCACCGGGGGTATATTTTTGTAACGATTCAGGTAAATGATATGCAATAATAAAGAATTTTTACCACTGCTATTCTTAAAAGTGATTTTTGTTGCGAAATAAATTCAGGAAAGGACTGGACACTGTAAGGGTTAATTACTGAGAAGATCCTTTATATCTGAGTCTTATCATATAAAATCCCTTACTTGCTGTAATGAACAGGCTTTTCATGTCCTTTCCTCCAAAACAGACATTTGCAGTCCAGTCCTCAGGCACAGGGATATTACCTAGTTTTTTGCCGTTTTTATTAAAGACAGTAACTCCTTTGCCGGTTAGGTAAATATCCCCACGGTTATCGATAGTCATACCGTCGGACCCCATCTCGCAGAACAGTTTCTTTTCTCCAAGAGTCCCGTCAGAATTGATCTTATACGACCATGTTTTATTATCTCCTATATCGGCCACAAAAAGAGTATTGCAATCGGGTGTCCCTACAATACCGTTGGGCTGAACAAGATCAGAGGCAACCCTGATGATGGTCTTATGGTCGGGCTTCAGATAATATACTGCCTGGATAGCCTGGGGCTGGTCTGAGTGGTTCCACCATGTTCTCTTGTAGAAAGGGTCTGTAAAATAGATGCCTCCATGGCAATCAGGCCAGAGATCATTCGGTCCGTTGAGTACCTTTCCGGAGTAAGTTGAGGGAATAACCGTTATGGTTTTGTCAGGAGCAATACACCAGAGCTCATTTTTCTCATCAGCACAGGCCCACAGGTTGCCTTTTGCATCAAAAGCCAGGCCGTTTGAACGTCCGCAGGGCTGCATGAATGTGGTTAATTTTCCATCTGCACTCCACTCGAGTATCCGGTTATTGGGTTGATCGGTGAAGAATACGTTACCATGAGAATCGGAAGAAGGTCCTTCAGTAAATGAAAAACCGCCGGCAACTTTTTCAAGTTTTGCTCCGGGCCGGGTAATATCATTAAGCGTATCCTGCCCTATACAAGCCGAAGCCGGTATTATTAAAGCCACTATAAGTGCTAAAATCCAGTTTTTCATATGTTTGTTATATATACATGGCCCGGTCAGGAAATTTCCTTCCTGTTTAAGACAGACCTGACTCTTCCAATATAATTATCTATTTGTTCTGGCAATTCAAAGCCAACAATTAACATGTCAACAGTACCAAGTCCCATAACATATTTCAGGGAAGCATCAATTTTACCGGGATCATTTTTAAATTTTCCGTTGCCGACAAGCTTCATACCAATGACTCCCTTTCCGGTCCTATGCAGCTTTTCAATCACCGGTACCACATCAGCAGGATCACTGCTATCCATTGCCTCACCATATGGATTGATCCTTACATGCACTACGTCTACCCAATCGCTTTCGGCACAGGCTTCCATGGCTTCAAGTGAATGAACCGATGCACCGTGAGCTTTTATGATTTTTTTAGACTTCAGGGTTTCCAGTATGTCCATCTGTCTTTTTTGCTGGTCGGTCCATTTCCCGTCGGTCATACAGTGTATCTGAACAAGGTCGATATAATCAGTATTCAGTTCTTTCAGAAATCTATTCACAACTATATTGGCATCTGGCCGTTCAGGTTCCGGTAATCCTCCCTGGCCGACCCACATCTTTGTGCTGATTATATAGCTTGCTCTTGGTACATCTTTTAAAGCTTCAGCAACATACGGATGTGTTCCGTAACTGTCGGCACAGTCGAAAAAGCGAATTCCCTTATCATATGCCTGCCTTATAAGTGTCCTGGCATTACCGGCCCTGGTTATGTTTGATGAACGGTTATAGCCGCTATATCCGGTACCCATTCCCAGAAGAGGGACCTTGAGACCTGATTTACCAAGATCGATTATCAGGAATGGATCTACCGGGAATACTGATGCACCGGCAGGCATAGAAAGCAATTTATCGGTGAGGATCAAACCACCGGCACCAACCGATACTCTTGTTACAAATTGCCTTCGGGTTATATTCTTTTTTCCCATAGGTGTATATTTAGGTTCGATTATCAGTTTATTGTTCAAGGCCCAGTTTTTCAAGAATGTTGTGCGGGGGAGGAATTGGTTTGCCCTTTTTAGATACTGCTCCGGTAACCTTTGCCATGGCACACAGTTTGTTATCCACGGAATTAATAATTTCCTGGCTGAATAACAACCGTGCATTGCCTTGCCTTTCAACTCTCGCAGTAACATAAAAATGATCGCGGCTCTTAAGGGGATATTTATAGTTTATCTCAACATGCGTAACTATCAGATCAATACCTTCATCATGCAACATGGAAAAACTTATTCCACGGGACAACAGGAATTCATGCCTCGCATGTTCCAGATAATGCTGGTAATTGGCATTGTTGACTATACCCTGGAGATCACATTCGTAATCTCTTACAATAAAATATGTACTGAATAAATCGTGACCAACAGTCATGTAACCTGTAACAACTTGGTTAATACTAAATGATTTCCGGTTACAATTTAATAATTAATGAGTATTAATTTTATAAAAGATCATAAGTTTTTAAAAACTGTCTTTTCCTCTCTGCATATAAACCGGATGGCCCATTTCCCTGTCTGACCTGCCGGAGGAAGTCCGCCTCCGGGAGAGAGCCATTGTCCGGCCATATAGAACTTATGTAGCCCGGGAAGTTTCATATCAAGGGTTTTCATAAGATTGCCTGCAGAGGGCATGAATCCTTCATATGATCCCTTCCATACTCCTGTGTATTTTACGTCTGTCAGAGGTGTGGCGACATCTGTAATTTCGATCTGGTCAGTGATTCCGGGGAACCTTTTTTCAAGGAGCTGTATACAATCATTGGCAATGTGTTTCTTCTCTTCCCTGTAACTTTCTTTTCCCATGTTTTTCCATAAGTCCCAGGGTGATTCAAAGCGAAGCACTATCACACTTTTCCCTTCTGGTGCCATGGTAGGATCAAACGCATAATTCATTATGTAATAACCGTATTCTAAACGTGTATGCCCGATGGAAATGTCGTTTGCAGTATAAGTTTCTGTTATAGATTCTGTATGAAATATTTTCTTTATTCCGAACGAAACCTGGACAATTGGAGTGAAAAGCTCCCAGTTCTCATAAGCATCAAGTATTTTATTATCGGTGTATTTGCCACCAAGCATGCCGAATATTGTCGAATGACCATCAGCAGCACTAATAATGTAGTCGGCAGATATCTCTTCACCATCTTCAGTAACAATACCTTGTGCAGCATTGTCATTTACAAGTATTTTTGTGACTTTTTTGCCGGTTGTAAGTTTGCCTCCCAGACTTAAAAATCTGTCAGTCATACGCTTTGCCAGCGGAAGGGATCCTCCAATTAAATATCCTGCATTTTTCTGGTTGAACCAGGCAAGCATCATAATAAATGCAAGAGCAGAGAAATTTCTTTCCCCGTACATGGCATTAAGAAAGAACCGGAGATCTTTATTTTTGAAATTCAGTTTGTTGAAGTATTCACGGCAATCCATTTTACCATATCTGGCAAAAAGAAACATTGCGGGATACATCTTAAAGAAAGATCTGACGAAGCTGCTGAATTTCCTGAGACCTGGAGGATCATTAAAGGGTTCGAGAAGAACTGTTTTTTTCATGTTCCTGCACATACTCTTTATTGCCTTACAGTCCTCGGGGGCTATTCTGCAAAGATATTCCTCCCATACGTCCAGGCTGGTATAAATATAGAATTCCCTTCCGTCGGGTGCTATGATCTTTGTATGAATATCATGGTCGATTATGTTAACATTATCATTAATTACATTCGTTTCCTTCCATATCCGGTTGAAAGGACCAGTGCGTGTACCAACAAGCCAGTGAAGGCAGTAATCAAACCTGTAACCCTTCCTGTCCCAGGCGGTACACTGCCCTCCGGTTGTGGAATGCATCTCAACTATCTCGGTGTCAAAATCATTGAGTCTTCCGTATATGCCGGCAGAAAGACCGGCAATACCACCACCTATAATAATTATTTTCATGCTTATAATCTTTTGAAATTTATGATGTTATTTTATGAATCCGGGGAATACATCCTTGTTTTTAATCCGAATCTATTCAAATGAAGACAGCGTTCCAACAGAATACCGATGAACTGCGGTTCTTACCGGATAAACAGCATCAATATTACTCCGGATGGATATCATGGATGATAATCCATCGGGAACGCCCGCCTGAAGAAATTCATTCAGATTGTTCCTTCGTTCGGTGGTGTTGTGTGGTTAAAACCTGCTTTTAAAGCAGGTTGGCTCGTTATTTGGGAAAAAGCCGGAAAAATTTTCTCAGACCGGCATGAAATTTATGAATACTGTGAGGTTTGTAATGCATCAGGATGCATTCGCCTGTTATATAATTTATGTCAGTATCTTTCAGTTCAGAAAGTGCTTCCTTGCTGTCGGCCATCTGCTGTATCCATATCTGTTTAATGCCTTTCTCCTTGGCTTCTTTTATCACTGCTGCAGTGCGGCCTTTTTTAGTCATAATAATAATGCCTCCAACATCAGGAGGAAGAAGACTGACATTCCTGAACACTTTTTGTCCCATTATTTCATCGGCTTCAGGATTAACAGGGAGAATATTCATGCCCTTTTCTCGTAGCTCTTTAAAGGCTGCGTGGCCGAATTTCTTCGGGTTGCGGGAAACGCCAACCAGGGCAATAGGCTGGGATTCAATAAATTCGTTTATCTGTTTTAGTGTTGTCATGGGAAGAAGGGATAATATATTAGTAAAGTAAAGATAAGCAAAATGAATAAATTAATATATACACCTAAATACCAGTCTTTCAAAATCTTTCAACCGGGAATGTCTTTAAATGCGTAAGTATAAACACTTAAAAAGCATTAAAAAGCGAGAATTTGATATATATTTTTATTTACTTGGTAATGGATTAACCAAAACGGTATCAATATGAAAAGACCAGAAGGTGAAGAAGGTTACCTTTTCTCGCGGAAGTATTCAAATTATGTGTTTTCACTACTTTTTCTCCTTTATATGTTCGATTATATCGACAGAATGGTGGTCACTTCCATGTTTACCTCCATAGAGGCCGACTGGGGAATAACCCATACACAGAGCGGAATGCTGGTATCTGCGGTATATTGGTCCATTGTGATCCTTACTTTCCCTGTATCAATACTTGTTGACAGGTGGAGCAGGACCAAGACAATAGGGGTTATGGCTCTTATGTGGAGTATTGCAACGGCAATTTGTGCCCTAACAGGTAACTTTGTCCAGCTTTTTATGGCAAGACTTCTTATTGGTGTTGGTGAAGCGGGGTATGCTCCCGGAGGGAGTGCAATGATATCAGGTCTTTATCCTATTGATAAGAGGGCGCGGATGATGGGTATATGGAACGCATCAATACCAATTGGCTCAGCGATAGGGGTGTTGCTGGGGGGCATTATCGCCGTTAAACTGGGATGGAAGCATGCTTTCGGAATAGTTGCTATACCGGGTATGATTATTGCAATACTTTTCTTCTTTGTAAAGGACTATAAGACAGTTGATCTTTCCTTTTTCGATAAGGACAGGAAAAGGGTAAAGATGGAAAAAAAGGATATTGTAAGGGAATTTATTTCCAAGCCTTCAATAATCTTTACATATTTTGGAATTGCAGCGGTTGTATTTGTTACAACATCCATGCTGACATGGCTTCCGACATATTTTGAGAATACCAGGGCAATATCACAGGAAACAGCAGGAAAGATGGCCAGTTCAGTGATGGTTCTGGCCCTTATTGGCGCGCCGCTGGGAGGTCACCTGACTGACAGGTGGAGAAAGATACAGCCCAATGCAAGATTACTTTTCCCTGCTCTTTCAACGCTTTTGTCAGCTATTGTACTGTTTATAGCACTGGTTTTAGGAAAGAGCACTCTCCAGTATATTGTTTTCCTGCTGTTTGGCATTCTTATCATCTGTTTTATTTCGGGGGCCGCAGCTGTTACCCAGGATGTTATACATCCCGGACTGAGGGCTACATCCTATGCTATAGCCGTTGTTGTGCAGAATCTTTTAGGTGCATCGATGGCTCCGATAGTGATGGGAAAGATATATGACCTGACAAATATCCAGACAGCCATGTCCTTTTTACCATTTGTTCTGGTTGTTGGTACTTTACTTTTCTGGCTTGGATCAAGATATTATACAAAGGATCTGGAAAAAGTAGAGAAAATTTCCCTCGAAACAGTATAGTTCTATTTTTTACGGGATGTTGTATAGTTAATGAATTCCCGGAAAGACTCCTTTACAACGGATTCCGGATATGAATCGAGAATGGCGTGTGCTTTGTCTCGGAACTGTTTCATTTTGAACTCTGCGTATTCTATACCTCCGTAATCGGAGACAAATGAGATAACTTCAGATATCTCAGCTTTGGTCTTCTTTTGCTTTTTCAAAACACCCAGGATATGTTTCCTTTTTGATGCCGGAGCCTGCTCCAGTGCATGGATAAGGGGGAGAGTAATTTTCTTTTCCTTTATATCGTTGCCAACTTTTTTCCCTGTGAGCCCGGTCCCGTCATAGTCGAGTATATCATCTCTTATCTGGAAGGCAATACCGATATTTTCTCCCAGTTCTTTCATATTTAATATGATATCCGGATCTTCAGTAACTGACCTGGCCCCACAGGCAGTACAGGCAGAGAGCAATGCTGCCGTTTTACTAAGTATGATCTTAAAATAGTCTTCCTCCCTGATATTCATCTTCCTTGCTTTCTGAAGCTGCAGAAGCTCTCCCTCGCTCATCGATTTCACAGCCTCGGAGACAATCTCCAGCATATCGAGCCTGTTCTTTTCAACGCTGATAAGCATGCCTTTTGATAAAAGGTAGTCACCAACAAGCACGGCTATTTTTGAATTCCAGAGTGCATTGATGGAAAGCGCCCCTCGCCTTTCGTTGGCATCATCAACAACATCATCATGTACAAGCGAAGCTGTATGGAGCAATTCTATAAAAGTGGCTGCCACATACGATGATTCAGATGGTTCCCCATTAAGTTTGGCCGTCAGAAAGACAAGCAAAGGCCTCATCTGTTTTCCTTTTCTTCTGAAAATATAGTTGAGAATTATTTTCAAAAGCGGAATATCGTTTTGCATTGTTTTGCTGAAATAGGCTTCAAACTGAGCCATTTCATTAGCAACCGGTTCCTTGATCCTGTCCAGGGCAGACATAGTATAAAATTTCATTCAAAGATAGTAAAATAGCTATTTAATGCTATTTCTTTAACAGAAGGATCGGAATTAAAAGGAAAATATACTGTTATGAATTGTAAGGCAATCAGGGAAACCTCCTTATAAAATACAGATATGCTGAAGCTTCCTGACACTATTAAATATTATCGGCTGTGCTCTTCAGAAGGCCGTGTGTTCGGGATTTTTAGTATATCAACATATTTATATATATATTTGCGTAACAAATATTTTAATGATGGAATTTAAAGAAATTAATCCGGAAAATCTTGAGAAAGCAGCCAGTATGCTTAAAGCAATTGCCCATCCTATCCGGATTTCGATTGTTGGATTTCTGGAAAATGGTAAAAAACGGACCGTAACAGAAATACATAATCATCTTGGTATAGAACAATCGACCGCTTCACATCACCTTGGGATACTTAAGGATAAGGGTATTCTGGTCTCTAAAAGGGAAGGCAAGAATACATGGTATTTTCTTAAGCATGAAAACCTCAGGACAATTCTGAGCTGCGTGAACAGCTGCTGCGAAGAATCCAAGTGAAAAGACCAACCGATTCGGCAGTCATGATAATCCCCTGAACATTTTTTTCTGGAACAGGACTATCGCTATTACTCCACATGTAATAGATGAATCTGCGATGTTAAATACCGGTCTGAAAAAAATAAAGGATTCCCCTGCATTAATTGGTGACCAGGACGGCCAACGGGTGTCGATAATAGGAAAATAGAACATATCGACAACCTTACCGTGAAGGAATGATGAATATCCTCCTCCCGGAGGAAAGAGTGTTGCGACATGATTATAACTATCAGAGAAAATCATACCATAAAATGCACTGTCAATAAGATTTCCTATAGCTCCGGCCAGAATAGCGCTGACCGCGATCACCAGCCCCGTACTTGCTTTTTTTACTATTAATGAGTGAAGAAACCAGCCAATCCCGAAAATTGCAACGATACGAAAAATGCTCAGAATCGGCTTACCAAACCTGCCACCCATTTCCATACCAAATGCCATACCATTGTTTTCAATGAAATGGAGCATGCCCCATTTCCCGAACAGATGTATCTCCTGTCCTATCTCCAAATGCGTTTTGACCCATATTTTAAGTGCCTGGTCAGCAACCAGAATAAGAAATACAAGAAATAACGACTTTTTACCGAGCGACATTCTTCAGTCATTAAAATTTCAGGGGCGAAAAATAGTAAAAAAATCAATCCGTTCCTGATTGTTCTTTATTAAACAGGTCTAATTTTATTGAAAGACGCATGGTTATTGCCAGCAGAATGAATAATCCTGTGTTAGCTGCAAGGTATGCCCAGTCGTTAAGGGACAACAGTATAAAAATGAATGAATATAACATGATCAGCATGATGCTGATAAAAAAGCGACCTTCCCGGTTTTTATCAGTGAGTCAAGAAACAGGATTATCATTCCTGTGGTAGCCACCGATGATATAAGATAAGCCAGATTAATACCGGTACGTTCATTTAACGGGTTCAGTAATGAAAAAAAGAAGACAAGTGCCAGCGATACCAGATTTATTGTAACTGCCTGGTGCCATTTTCTGTTTTCCTGGATTTATAAATTCATGGTCCGGTGTTTTAGTGTTTTACTTTGCAGCACAAAGTAAAAAGTAAAAAAATTATTGTGTTTTAATTATCTCTTCAAGGGCTCTAAGATGATTGCTGAAGGATATCCTGCCTTCATCCGTGATAGAATAACTTGTATTTGGTTTTCTTCCAATGAACTGTTTGTTGATCCTGATGAGACCGTTCTCTTCAAGCGCTTTAAGATGGCTCGCAAGGTTGCCATCAGTCACATCCAGGGCCCCTTTAAGGCTGTTGAAATCATACGATTTGTTTATCATCAGGACAGACATTATGCCCAGACGTACCCTGTTTTCATAAATTTTGTTCAAACTGGAGATAGGAACTTTCATCACTGGTATCTCTTGTACATGGAAACGCCATAAATAAAATGCAGTACCCCGAATCCAAAGCACCAGAATAATATTCCAAATTCCGGAAACAATGTTGCCAGGATGCCTGTCAGGATCTCAATAAGACCCAGGTAAAATACTTCGTTGTAGGTGAATTTCCCGGCATTGACAAGCGCCAGCCCGTAAAACACAAGCATCGAAGGTATAATGAGTTGAAAGTACCCCCTGAAAAAGAATATTGAGATAAGAATGCCGCCAGTCACAAGTGGTATGAGCAGGCTCAACAATAGTCGCCTGGATACCGGGGTCCATATTTTTACCCCGTCTTTTCTCGATTTCCTGTATGAAAAAAGAAGAGATAAACCTACAGCCAGTATAAGTACCAGAAGCGCATCCGCCAGCAACTGAAATTTTAATGTACTCATTTCTACGGCTGTGAGGTTCCTGTAGAAATTACCATTATCAAAGAGATTGTTGTGAAGAAACACGGTAAATGCAATTATCCCTCCGGCAAGAGCCACCAGTCCTGCAAAAATACCTGATAAACCACTGAGTGAAAGAAACCTGGAAGATTCTTCCATTATCTTCCTGATCGTTTTCAGATCTTCAAAATAATCCTGTCTACTTTCCATTTTATATATAAAAAAGTACTTTGAAATGCAAAGTAATATCATTTATTTATCAAATCAAAATAACTGTCAGGTAATTTCTCTTCTCTGTTATACAATAAAGACTATTTGGTACAGATTACATTCACATGATTTGAATCCCAGCAATACCAGTTGGAATCACCAAGATAATCAATGCTTTTGACCCTTCCTTCCCCGGTAGTGGTATTCCATTCCACATCAACATCCGAGAATTTGACACCGTTGTAATAATGAATGCTGTAATAAGCATTAAGGGTGGTGTTTGTCAGGCCGTATTCGATATAGCTGCTCTGGAAGGAATCGGAAGATTTAATGAATGTGTATTTGATAGTTCCTATTGTATCACCTGGTTTGATCCAATCGATCTGTAGTATAGGAACAGGATTTGCATTACTCTGGTATAATATCCACTGGCCACCGGATCCGTCCAGCTGGGAAGTTCCTTCAAACCATACAAAGTCATTGTAAGAACCGGGTTTTGTGATATACATCGTCCATGCCACATCACCTGTTTCTATTTTACCGGTGAGACGAGCCTGGTATGTAATACTTCCAAGTGTGACATCATAACTCCATTGCCAGGTATTGTCACCGGTATATTCGGGTTGCTGGTTAACTGCTATTCCAAAAGAAGCAACCGGAACGGCAAGGGTGGTGCCAATTATTATATTCCATATTCCTGCCACAGTTGCTGCAAAGTTCCAGTTACTGTTTTCAGTTCCCTTCTGCCCGGGTAAAACCTCAAGCGATTTTTTTGCACTGGTAAAATTGCTGAAATCGATTGTCATCGATCCTGCTGGGGGGAGTTCAGGAGGAGTCCCGATATCATGCTTCTTTTTACATCCGCCGGAAAATACGGTTATAAGAATTAACAGCATTGCTGCAGAAATAACTTTTTTCATTTGGTATCAGTTGGTTTTTAATAGAACGATAAAATATTACAGAAATTATATCTTTCAATATATTACAAAGATAATATGTCAGTCGTTAAAGAAGATACTATTAGGTTCTAAATATTTTTCTTTTCGGGAATAATGACCGGTCAGTTAATTAACCTGTCGGAAATAAGGAGGAGCAAAATAAGCGTAAAATAAAGGTCCAGGAGCCTTGAATATTTAGCGGGGACATGATGGGTCGTTTTAGCACTGAAAAGACCTGAGAACTGCCATATAAGAACCAGGGTGGCCAGTATAAGGATTACTTTAAGATATACTATCCTGATAATTTCAAAACAACAGAGGGAAAGTGCCGCCAGGGCAGACAAAACCACTGTGGTAAATATCAATAAATTGACCTTGTTCCTGGGTAGCAGGCCTGTGAGCCGGGGTATGCCGGCTTTCTTATAGTCTTCATCGTATCTGAGTACCAGAAGCCAGAAGTGTGGTATCTGACCCACAAAAAAGAGTATGGAAAGAAAGATTACCGTGCTGTCCAGTATACCACCTCCGGCAGCAACCCAGCCAATGAGGGGAGGCATGGCTCCTGTAAGCGCTCCGGGAATAACAGCAAAGGCAGTAATTCTCTTAAGACCGGTATAAACGCCATTATACCAGGCTACTGCAAAAAATGCCAGGAGTGCAGCTTGAAAGTTTCCGGCCACGTACAGCAGGATTAAGCCCGTAACAAAACAAAAGATAAAGTAAAAAAAAGCATCACGACCGGAAATGTGACGGGCAGGAAGGGGTCGTTTCATTGTGCGGTTCATTTTTGCATCCATATCTGCTTCCTGTATCTGGTTAAGGACCGATGCTGAAATCGCCATCATGAGTATTCCAAGACTGGTGAGCAGTATCCCCGGGGAGATCACGGGACTTAAAAGAAAATAACCGGTGAATCCTGTCAGGCTTACAGGAATCATTATTCTCAGCTTACTAAGGCGGAGGTAATTTTTAAAGCTGTTATCTGAGTTATCACCTTTCATTAAGGGTTTAAAGATATTCAATAATATCTGTGATATTTACAAAAAATGTAACCATCAATATTGTCTTCGTTTGCTGGAAAGAGTGTCAGCAGGCTTTGGAATAACCTGTTCCTTTACTGAAATTTATTTTTTAACCTTTTCTTCTTTATCTGAATACATACCGGCTATCATAAGGGAACCGCCCATTAGGGATATATCTTTTAAAAGGGCTATTATCGACACTGTTTTATCAGCATCAATGAAAAGATGGGGTATGTGAATGGTGATTATAAACAGGAACAAGAGTATTGCAAGCAGAATGGTGGACAAACGTATAAGTTTTCCCGAGATGATACTGATACATGCAGCAATGAGCATTATGCCGGTCAGTATAATCGTATAGGCTCCCAGTGGGATAAATGAAGTCAGCATTCCCACATAGTAATCTGTCATAAGAAAATGATTGATCCCAAACACACCGAATGGAAGGGCGAAGAGAATTCTGCCGATAGTTGTCATGTTTTTCATAAGTCATTGCTGTTTTTACGACTGGAACGCTATTATATTGTTCGACTATATATAAGGACGGACTGTTTCAGAGAGCATAATGACATAGGAATTACGAAAATCTCTTCCATAAATATAAAAAAAAAATAGGAATTGCCACTGATGTGTTATAAATCATAATACGGGATTATTTGTAACTCATTATTGAACAAAGGATAACAATATGTGTTTTCCAATAACACAAAATACAAAATACTATGAAGAGAAGAAATTTTATCAAATCAGTAGGAACAGTTGCTGCAGCTGCTTATGTTGGACCCGAAGCGTTTGCCGGAAGCGGAAGTACCGGTAAGGACGCCGGAAACATAATTCCTGCCGTTACTGAATTTCCTGCCCTTCCATATGCTTATGATGCTCTTGAGCCATATATAGATGCCAGGACCATGGAGATTCATTACGACAAGCACTTCAGGGGTTACTACAATAATTTTGTGAAAGCCATTAAAGGAACACCTCTTGAAGATATGTCGCTCAACGATATTTTTGCCAGTGTGTCCGGTCATGGAGATGCCGTCAGGAATAACGGAGGTGGGTTCTATAACCACAGTCTTTTCTGGAAAAATCTTGGAACTGGTTCAAATGGCCCGTCAAATGAACTTTCTTCGGCATTAACAAAAGCTTTCGGATCATTCGACAAGTTCAGGGAGACCTTTGATGCAGCAGCAAAAACAAGGTTTGGCAGCGGATGGGCCTGGCTTTATCTTACACCTGATAAGACCCTGGCTGTTGGAAGTACCCCAAACCAGGATAATACCCTGATGGATGTTTCACAGGTTAAGGGAACACCACTCCTTGCTCTGGATGTATGGGAACATGCTTATTACCTAAAGTACCAGAACAGGAGGCCGGAATACATTGATGCTTTCTGGCATGTGGTCAACTGGGATGAGGTAAACAGAAGGTATACCGCAGCAATGGCGTAAGTGTCCGCAGGGCAGGGATCAGGTATAAAGAAATCTTTTGATCTTTAACGTAGCAGTCTTCTGGAAAGGCACAGGCTGTAAGATAACCTTATGTATCTGGCTGAACTTGCTTACATTGGCATTGACATATAGGTGAAGTTCACGAAGAATCTCCTCTATCCTGATCTCAAGTTGCCTTGCTACATCTTCCTTAAAGATCCGATACTTCATTTCAAGTTCTTCCATGTTGAAATGAACCAGGGCAACCAGTTTCCCCTTTTTCTGTATCACAAGGGATTCCGTCACATAACGGAAATTGTTTATAACAGATTCAATCTCCTCCGGATAAATGTTTTCGCCACTGGCTCCTATGATCATATTTTTTAGCCGGCCTTTGATAAAAAGATTGTTACTTTTATCGAGAATCCCCAGGTCCCCGGTTTTGAACCATCCATCGGTGGTCAGGACTTCTCTGGTCAGTGCGGGCTCCCTGAAGTAACCTTTCATTACATTTGCTCCCCTGGTCCATATCTCTCCCTCTCCGGTAACAATGTCAGGATCATTAATTTTGAGTTCTATTCCCTCGATGGCCGGACCGGTTGATTCAAACACCGACTTCTGGGGACACGATCCGGCAAGCAGAGGAGCTGTTTCTGTGAGCCCGTAACCAACTGCATACGGGAACCCTGCCTCTATGAGGAATTTTTCCACGGTACGGTTAAGCTTGGCTCCGCCTATCCCGAAAAATTTCAGTTCCCCACCAAATGTCATCAGAAGTTTTTTTCCTGCCACCCTGTTCAGAAGTTTTCTGACAGGAGGTATCCTGTACAGCATCTTCATAAGTACTTTCTCGTTGAATGCCGGCAGGATCTTATTGAAATATATTTTTTCTATTATCAGGGGTACCGTCAGCATCATTGTTGGTTTTATTTCTGCCAGTGCAGGCAGCAGGACGGAAGGGGTGGGTGGTTTCCTCAGATAATATACGGATGCTCCGCATAACATTGGCAAAATCAGGCCAAGGGTGTTCTCATATGTGTGCGACAGAGGCAATACAGAAAGAAACCTATCATTCTCATCTATCGATTGTATTTTCCTTCCTTTCAGGGCATTGAATGAAATGTTCCTGTGCGTGAGCATGACTCCTTTTGATCTTCCGGTTGTACCGGAAGTATAAATGATTGATGCAAGGTCATCCTCATCAACATTGTATACACGGGAGGGAAGAGCAGAAGGATCATAACTGGTCAGGCTTTTCCCGGAATAAACGGTCGAATAATCTTCTATATTGATTATTGTTTCAAGTGTCTCTGAAACATATCCTTCTATTCTTGACAGAAGGGCTGACGAGATAAACAAAGCCCTGGCCCCGGAATGGTCAAGTACATTTTTTACTTCAGCAATCGAAAAATCAGGAAGTACCGGGACAGCAACAGCTCCCATAAAGGTAACAGCGAAATAAGCTTTCCCCCAGTTAGGCATATTATGGCTTAGAATGGCAACCCTGTCGCCCGGCCGGATACCCAGCTTCTCCATAAATGCTGTAAGGCTGTTTATATCCCTGTTTACATCGTTATAGCTTTCAGGCTTCTCCCCTGCGAATGCAAATGCATCCTTCCCGCCAAATCTCCTGAGTGTTTCTCCGAAGAGTGCAGGAAATGTAAATCTCGTATTATCTTCTGCCATTACGCCTAATTATTAAGATATTAATAATGGTCAAAGGTATGTATTAATTGTTATTAAACATGTTTAGAAATATTTAAAATATCTTAAATGTTTATTTGAAAGGCAAAGGTTAAACCTTTATCAACCTTATTACTTAATTTTACATGTTACAATTCATATTGAAAATCATGACATCAGTAATAAGAGTTACAAAGGAGTTCCATTTTGAAATGGCACATGTGTTACAGGATTATGACGGACCCTGCAGGAATGTACATGGTCATTCCTACAGGCTTTTTGTGACACTTTCCGGAACTCCCATTGATGAACCGGGAAATTCTAAAAACGGGATGGTGATTGATTTTGCCGACCTGAAGAACTTAGTGCGGAAAGAGATAATCGATGTCTTTGATCATTGCGTGGTTGTAAGCAGCAGCTTTGACAGAGAGAAAAAGGAAATGTTCACAAAGACATTTGGTAATACGGTACTGGTTGATTACCAGCCTACATGTGAAAACCTGGTGCAGGATTTTGCCTTCAGGATAAAGCCCCTGCTGCCGGAGAGAGTCAAACTTCACAATCTAAGATTATATGAAACAGCAAACTCATTCGCGGAATGGTTTGCTTCAGAAAACGAATAATAACGGTATGCCTGAAAATCAAACAAAAAAACTGTTCCTCCTTGATGCCTATGCCCTGATCTTCCGTTCTTATTACGCATTCATCAGGAATCCGAGGATAACTTCGAAAGGACTCAATACTTCAGCTGTTTTTGGTTTCCTTCTGACCCTGGAAGAAGTATTGCAAAAACAGAAACCGACTCATATTGCGGTGGTTTTTGACAGGCCTGAACCAACCTTCAGGCATAAGATGTACAGCGAATACAAGGCTCATCGCGACGAGACGCCGGAAGATATCAGAAAAGCGGTACCCTATATCAAACGTCTTATAGAGGCTTACAGGATACCGGTAATTGATTATCCTGGTTTTGAAGCCGATGATGTTATAGGCACTCTTGCAAGGAAAGCTTCTGTTGAAGGTTTTGTTACCTATATGATGACCCCGGACAAGGATTATGCACAGCTTGTATCGGATAATGTGTTTATGTTCAAACCATCGAGGAGCGGAAGTGATTCTCTTCTGTGGGGGGTGGACGACATAAGAAAGGAGTTCAGTGTTGAAACTCCCGGCCAGGTTATAGATGTGCTGGCTCTCATGGGCGATACTGCAGATAATATTCCGGGCGCACCGGGCGTTGGCCCTAAAACAGCAATGAAACTGATTTCGGAATACGGAAGTGTTGAAGAACTGTTCCTGCATACGGACGAACTAAAAGGGAAATTAAGGGAGATAATTGAGAATAACAGGGAACAGATTGAACTCTCAAAAAAACTGGTTACCATAGAACAGGATGTCCCTATAGATCTTGATGCATCGGCTCTTATAATGGAAGATCCTGATGCAGAAAAACTCAGGAAGCTCTTCAGCGAACTGGAGTTTAAAACCATAGCCACGAAAATACTTGGCAACCTGGGCCATCAGGAAAAACAGGAAGAACAAAAACAGCCTGCTCTCTTTAAGGATAATTCGGGTCAGGGTTCTCTTTTCGGAGACCACGAAACAGCCACTGTAAATAATCTTTCAACAATAGACAATACCGGCCATAACTATATTTTAGTTGACAGCAGGAGCGACCTGGCTGGTTTTGTTATGCAATTATCACGGCTCCGTGAATTTTGCTTCGATTCTGAAACCACGAGTCTCGATTCACTTGAAGCAGAACTGGTAGCCCTTTCCTTTTCATGGGAAAAAGGGAAGGGCTACCTTATACATTTTCCGGGATCAAGGAAAGAAACTATTTCAATCCTGGAGCAGCTGCGACCTGTTTTTGAAAACAGTGAAATACGCAAAACAGGACAAAACATGAAGTTTGATATTCAGGTCCTTGCCAATTACGGTATAGAGGTAAAAGGTGCCCTTTTTGACACCATGATAGCCCATTACCTTCTGGAACCTGATATGAGACATAATATGAACCTGCTTTCCGAGACATATTTGTCGTACGAGCCCATCCATATCGAATCCCTTATAGGGGAAAAAGGCAGTCTTCAGAAAAATATGCGCTCTGTTGCAGTGGACAGGCTGAGGGAATATGCTGTTGAGGATGCGGATGTGACATGGCAGCTTAAGGATCTGTTTGAGCCAAGGATAAAAAAGGAAGGACTGGAAGACCTCGCGGAAAATATTGAGATGCCCCTGATAAGGGTACTGGCTGCAATGGAAAGATATGGTGTAAAACTTGACCTGGAGGATCTGAAAGCTATTACAACCGGTCTTAGAGACGATATAATAAAGCTGGAAAAGGAAATATATGCACTTGCAGGTACAGAGTTTAATATTTCATCGCCCCGGCAACTGGGAAATATACTGTTTATCAGGTTAAAGCTTGATGATAATGCGAGGATGACCAAGACCAAACAGTTTGTCACCAATGAAGAAATACTTCAAAGGCTTACCAGTAAACATCCTATAGTTAACAAGGTATTGGAATACCGGGGACTTAAGAAATTGCTGACAACCTATGTGGAAGCATTACCCCAGCTTGTGAATCCACGGACGGGAAGAATACATACATCCTTTAATCAGGCTGTTGCATCAACCGGCAGGTTAAGTTCAAATAATCCGAACCTGCAAAACATACCGGTACGGGATGAAAGAGGTCGTGAGATCAGGAAGGCATTTGTCCCTGAAAAAGGGCATATCTTCCTCTCTGCGGATTATTCGCAGATCGAATTAAGGCTGATGGCCCACCTTAGTAAGGATGAGAGTATGATAGCGGATTTTTTATCCGGTAATGATATTCATGCAGCCACCGCCTCCAAGATCTTTGGTGTAGGTATCGATGAGGTTACCCGGGAGATGCGTGGTAAGGCCAAAACAGCAAACTTTGGCATTATTTATGGTATCTCATCATTCGGACTTGCAGAACGCCTTACAATTGGCCGTAAAGAGGCCAAAGAGCTTATTGATGGTTATTTTGCATCTTATCCGGGAGTAAAACTCTATATGGATGAAAGTATTAAAAAAGCCAGGGAAAACGGATATGTAACAACTATGTTCGGACGCAGACGATATCTTCGTGACATCCATTCCCGCAACCAGGTAGTCAGAGGTAACGCGGAACGAAATGCAATAAATGCTCCCATCCAGGGTACTGCAGCAGACATAATTAAAATAGCCATGATAAGGATATATGACAGGATGATATCCGGGAAATACCTGTCTAAAATGATCCTGCAGGTTCATGATGAACTTATCTTTGAGGTGAAGAAATCTGAACTTGAAAAGCTGAAAGAAATGGTTATTTATGAAATGTCGCATGCTGCAAAACTGGATATACCATTGATGGTTGACTGGGGAACAGGTAATAACTGGCTTGAGGCGCACTGAGTGAAGGACATTTAATGTAATCGATATAAAGATGAAAGTAGAGGTTTTGTTTTTCGGAGTACTGGCAGAGGTAACAGGTACATCCTGTAAACATTATTATGGAGTGAAATCGACAGGTGACCTGGAGTTAAGGATACGGGATGATTTTCCGGAAATAGCACATTACAGTTACAGGATGTCGCTTAATAATGCCTTAACAGATGATGATAAAGTGCTGAAAGACGGTGATGAGCTGGCGTTAATGCCTCCGTTTGCAGGAGGGTAAAAAATATCAGTAATTTTAACTTTATGGAAACAGGGTATCTCATTGCAGGTCCTGTAACACAGGAGCTGATATCACAGTTAATTGAAAAAACAGGAACACGGACCGGCTCGGGCGGACATTCGGTTTTCCTGGGACAGGTAAGGGCAGATGTCGAAAACAGTAAAACAGTGACGGCTATAGACTATTCAGCCTATGAGGGTATGGTAACCGCTGAAGCCGATAAAATTAAGGATGCGATCTTTGCCGGGTTTAACGATGTGACATCAGTGGATATTGTTCATTCCACTGGTCTGGTCAGGACAGGAGAGATATCACTTATGGTCCTTGTTTCTGCGGGACACAGGAAACAGGCAATGGAAGCATGTGCCAGGACTGTTGACCTGGTTAAGGAAAAGCTGCCCGTCTGGAAAAAAGAGATCTTCGATGATGATTCCCATGAGTGGAGATGAGGTCATCTCAACACACATGCCAGTGAAAGATCATTACTTGTTAGCCGGCAGGTTAGGATCATCTTTCTTTGTAACTACAACTGCATTCTCATCACCCTGAAGGATTGAATCATAATTCTTCCTGTTGCTCAGTACATCAACAGCTTTGGCGACCTGGTCATCGTCCTTGAGTGCCCATTGGATCTCTCCCGACTGGTAGAAATATCTGCCTATTATTTCATCCTCGATAAGTTCGGTGATCTCTCCTTTAAAGAGATTAAGGTCCTTATCGAGACTATGTGATACATCTTTTTCAAGGGTTTCGAAAATATCCTTGTTCATAGTATAATATTTCTCCTTTTTCGCATTTTTAATCAGTTCATTAAGGGATTCCTCAGTACTTGTTTTATAACTGAATTTGCGGTTGACAAGAAAATCACGGAAATCGGTATAATCCTTATCGGTGAATTTAAACTGATCGAGGGATTTAATGTCAGGATGCGACCAGTAATACCGGGTTGCGAAGTCGAATATATAGTATCGCATATACAGTTCACCGGAGATCTGGCTCATGGTTTCAGGTTCTATTTTGACATCGGGTGTTATACCTCCTCCATCTTTAACTATTCTTCCGTGCTTGGTTTTGAATTCGGAAATAAGGGAATCGGGAATTATTCCCACACTTCCGTCAGGATTGCGGTGTGAGAAATCGACGGCCTGTATACACCTCCCGCTTGGTATGTAATATTTTGCTGTGGTAACTTTCAACTGGGCGTTATAACTAAGAGGGCGTGTAATCTGCACCAGTCCCTTGCCATATGACCTCTGTCCAATGATGACTCCCCTGTCAAGATCCTGTATAGCTCCGGCTACAATCTCGGATGCAGAAGCTGAGCCCCTGTTTATTAAAATGGCAAGAGGAATTTTATCATCCACAGCAGGCTTGGTGGTCTTGAAATCCTCATCAAACTGCTTTACTTTTCCTTTTGTTGACACAACCTCATTTCCAGGATCAACGAAAAGATTCACAGTAGCTACAGCTTCTGTCAGCAATCCGCCCGGATTACCTCTCAGGTCAAGAATGATCTGTTTTGGATTCCGGTTTTCAAGCTTGAGGAGTGCCTCCCTGACATTCTCACTCGCTCCCTGGGTGAAACCTGTAAGTTTAATGTAGCCTGTGTTTGAATCTATCATACCAAAATAGGGTACGGGGGGGATAACTATCCTTTCTCTTTTGAGTGTAAAATCCGACAACTTTCCATTACGGTTTATTGTAAGGACAAGTGGAGTTCCGGGGTCGCCTTTCAGCCTTTCACTGACACTGTCTGTCGGAAGGCCTTTTAATGAAAAGCCATTGACTTTTGTGAGGATGTCTCCGGCTTTAATTCCGGCGACATCAGCAGGGAACCCTTTATAAACCTGGCTAATGACTACATAGTCGCCACTTTTACGAACAAGCGATCCAATACCTCCGTATTTGCCTGTGGTCATGAAACTAATATCACCTGCTTCCGATTCCGGGTAATAGACCGTATAGGGATCAAGAGAAGCAAGCATATCATCAATAGCTGTTTTTATAAGCTTGTCCGGATTGATTTCATCAACATAAAAAGTGTTGAGCTCCCTGAAAAGGGAATAAAAAATGTCGAGGTTCTTGGCAATCCTGAAATCTCTTGTTTCCTGTGTAATAAGAAAACTGCTGCTGATGCCTGTAACAATCACCAGAGCCAGGACAATAATAAATTTTCCGGTACGTGTCTTTTTCATAACTGTTGAGCCTTAAATTTTTGCCCGACGAAAATATAAAGAATAATCGGGAAGTGATTTGATTAATAAACAATTATAATAATTTTAACATTCTTTTGTGTTTTCCTTTATTTGATAGATAAGCTTTTTCAGTATATCCCTTATCGACTTTTCAAGCGTGAAATAATCCAGGATTTCTGTGCCTTTCAGAATAATAACAACAGCAACCTCAATATGTTCTGTCTCAAGATAATTATACAGTATATGCTTGTTTTTCCTGTATGCTTCCCTTATTCTCCTCTTTAACAGGTTTCGTGTAACAGCATGGCGGAAACCTTTTTTTGAGATACTGAATGCCACCTGGGCCGGAGAGGGAATCGGAGAAGAAGGGATGCCCCAGACAACCTTAAAACAGGAATTATGGACTATATTCCCCTGTTCAAAGAGGCTTTTAATTATTTTATTGCTGTACAGCCTCTCAGACTTACCAAATGTCTCCCTTGCGGCTTTCATTTTATGAATACAAATTTGGCAATCCCTGAAGAGTTGCTAAAAGAAGTGTATGTTTGGAATAGTTAATTGAATGCTATTTCATATTCTTGTTATACTCTTTCAGGTATTCATCCAGTGCCATTGTCATGGAAGGAGCTTTTGGATTCGGTGCATCAATATCAAGCCGGAGCCCTTCATTTGCCACAGCACAGGCTGTTGTCGGTCCGAAAGCTGCTATTTTTATTTCACCCTGCACAAAATTCGGGAAGTTTTCTTTAAGAGACTTAATCCCTGACGGGCTGTAAAATACCAGGACATCATAGTCGAAATCCTTCTGATCAGAGAAATTAGAACTTATAGTCCTGTATAAGGTACCTATGGCATATTTGATGCCGTTCTTATTGAGCAACTCAGGTATCTCTGCATTATGAGGTACTGAAAGCGGTACAAAGAATGAATCTTCCTTGTGCTTTACTATCACATCGATAAGATCCTGAAATTTAGCCTTGCCATGGAAGATCTTTCGTTTTCTGTAAACTATGTATTTCTGAAGATAGTATGCAACATTTTCCGTAATGCAGAAGTATTTCATAGTATCCGGAACAGTAATTCTGAGTTCATTGCAAACCCTGAAAAAATGATCTATTCCGGTTTTACTGGTGAAAATCACCGCAGTGAAGTCCAGGATATTGATTTTCTGCTGACGAAAATCTTTTGCCGATACTCCCTCTACCTCAACAAAAGGTTTGAAATCAACTTTGAGATTATATTTTCTTGCCAGTTCGAAATATGGGGATTTCGGATTGAGAGGTTCTGGCTGCGACACTAAAATTTTCCTTATTTTCAACGCTTTACAGTTTTAATTTAACCCTCAAAATTAATTCCCGCCAATTTTAAATAAGCCCCGTAAAGTATTTGACCAATGCCAATACAGGCAGGATTTCCAGCGCACAAAGGTATAAAATCAAATAGAAAATAGAAATATTACGGTTTAGAAAAATTATTAGAAGTCTCGTAACACGAAGAATATACATTAATCCCAGAATTGTTAATCCGGTAAAGAAAAATACCGCGGAGGGTAAGAACGTGGTATATGAAATTAATATTATAATGAAAAAAATGAGAAGAGCACCGACCCTGTACGACAGGTATACATTTACCAGGTACACCCTGAATGTATCTCTTTTTCCACTTATATTCCCTGTTAAAGTACAGATGAAATGCCTGGATGTTACTCCTGCAATTATAATGCCTGTGCAAAAAAGCCAGGCCAGCAATTTACCAGAAACAGGAAGATCAATATTATAGAAGACTGCCGCCATATAACCGAAGAGCCCCAATACAGTAAAGGAAACGAGGTTTAATATTGTTGACTGCCATGTGAACAAATTATTGAGATCGCGAGAAGACGGGTCAGTAATCCCCCTAAAAAGAAAAAACCTTGCAACATTCCTGAACAGGCCTGCAGAAGAAGATCTGACGATTGAATACAGAAAGGCCATGCTCATTATGACAAGTATTATCCAGTCATCATGAAATGCATGGGCAGGTAATTTTTCGCCGGGGTGAAGATGGGCTGCAAGAGATGTCCTTTCTGCCTCCTGTTCCTTTTGTATTTTCTTAACATACCTTATAGGAAAACTGCTGACCGGGTTAAACCCGGGCTGCATAATTAAATTGGTTGTATCATAAAAAGTAAAGTTGTAAACACTACTTTTCGTGCAAACCGATGTGGTGTCGGTAATATGTACTTCCCGTACTCTCCTGTCCGGCCTGGCAATCTTTTTAACAGTATCCTGGCGGCTGATCGTATCTCTCCTGGTAAGGGTATCACTTTTGATAATTGTATCCTTCCTTACCTGCAGGCTGTCGTTGGTAAACAACGAATCACGCCGGGCAGTAACAGTGTCCTGTACTGTCCTGATCTGTATTTTCAGTGTATCCTGCTGCATGCCAGGGGATGGGATAATAATCATTTTTGTGCGATCAAAGCACAAAAATAGTGATTATTACCTGAGATATCTTAATCAGGACGAATCTGCCTGTCAGAAATGATCACTTTCACTTCCTGATATTTCTGTAAGTATGTTATTTGCAAGCCTGCTTGCACCGAGACGAAAGAGTGAATTATTGAGCCATTCCTGCCCTGGCCCTGATGCTACTATCTGGTAATAATTTATAGCATCCCGGGCTGTCGAAATGCCTCCTGCAGCTTTAAATCCCACTTTTATTCCTGTTTCAGAAAAGAAATCAGAGATTGCGCGGCACATCACATAGGCAGCTTCATGAGTTGCGGAGACCGAGGTCTTTCCTGTTGATGTCTTGATAAAATCCGCCCCGGCATCCATAGCTATCATTGAGGCTCTGTATATATTTTCATAATCACCCAGCAGGCCGGATTCGACAATAACCTTTAATGTTTTATCTCCGATTGCTCCCTTGATCTCACGTATCTCATCGGCTACCTGTGCAAAGTCATTGCCAAGGAAAGTGCCAACAGATATTACCATATCTATCTCATCAGCTCCTGCTTCAATTGCCATTTTACATTCACTGACCTTGATGCTTCTGAAGGTTTGTGATGTGGGGAAACCCCCTGCAACAGAGGCAATTTTAACATTTTTTGCCTTCAGCTTTTCATGTACCAGCGAGACATAATTCGGGTAAACACAGATAGCTGCCACATTGGGTATATTTGAAAACCTGCCGGAAAAACTGTTTACCTTCCCGGTGAAATGAAGTATCCTGCTCCTGTTGTCGCTGGTATTAAGACTGGTCAGGTCTATCATGTTCAGTATCTTCATCAACATATGCTTATCAGCCCCGTTCTCTGATTCGCCAAATGCTTTTTTGAGTCCCTTTTTAATTTCCGTCTCGGAAGGACATTTATTGATCAGTTTTTGATATAGTTTTGTCATAAATTTACTGGTATGTTAAATTTATAATAGGCGATATGAAAAAAAAGAACGGGGTCAATATAACGCTTTTTGTTATCATAATTATTTTTCTTACTGTTTTAAGTTGCTCAAAAACGGATAAAAAGAATATTTCAGGTGTCCTTATGGAGACTGATCGCGATTTTTCGGCCATGTCGGTCAAAGATGGAATGTACAGGGCTTTTTTATTTTATGTTGCTGACGACGGGGTTATTCTGAAGAATAACTCTTTTCCCATTAAAGGGAAGGAGACCCTGATAAAGCGTTTTGCCGGGGAGAGCGATGCCAACTTCACACTTAGCTGGGAACCACTTTACGAGAAAATATCAAAAAGCGGTGAAATGGGGTATACATACGGGATATATACCAATAAGGATAAGATTACAGGGGAAATAACAAAGGGTACATATGTTACCATATGGTTGAAAGACTCATTCGGAAACTGGAGATTTGTACTTGATACAGGCACCCAGGGATTATCAGATCTGGCTGAATAATATAAGCTGTTCAGGTGGTCTTGTTTCGTGCAAGTGAAGCAAATATGCCGATAACAGACAATACGGAAAAAATTACAAATCCGGTCCTCATCGCTGACATAAGCGACGGATAGGTCGCGCGTGTTATTGATGCACTGCCGATAAATAAGGAGATCAGCATCATCGCTATTCCCATGCTCATCATCTGTCCTACCATCCTCATGGTTCCGACCACACCCGAGGCGACTCCCAGATGACATTTCTCTACGGAGCTCATAATGGCATTGGAATTGGGAGATGAAAAGAGTCCGAAGCCGATGCCAATCAGAACCAGCAGAAGAACTATTAAATAACCGGGAGTGAATTCCTCAACAAAGCAGAAAAGAATGAGACCGATTGCTATCAGTGCCATACCTGCTGAAGCTATCACCCCAGGATTTTTCCTGTCGGATAATTTTCCGGCCAGTGGCGACAGGATGGTCATAGCCACAGGTTGTGAAATCATTATAAGACCTGCCGTCTTTGAATCCAGTCCCTTCAGATACTGAAGGTAAAGACTGATAAAAAAACCTATTGCACTGGTAGCAGCATAGTTGATAAGTGCAGCCAGTCCTGAGAAAGCAAAGATCCTGTTGTGAAGAAAAAGCCTGATATCAAATACAGGATTGCCGGTCTTTTTTTCTACTAACAGGAAAACTACTGTAAAAATGATACCCAGGGCAATGAATATCCAGCCTGACACTGCTGGCAGCCTGGAGAAACCGTACATAAGGCCTGCGAGGGAAACACCGTATATGAGGGATCCTTTCCAATCGAATCTTTCTCCCTTTGCTTCCGACCACTCAGTTTTGATCCGGGCAGATATCAGGATAAGTGAAATGATGCCAAAGGGAAGCAGGAATGCAAAGATATATCTCCACCCCAGATAATGTGTCAGTAATCCGCCAACAACCGGTCCGGACGAAAGTCCGAGATACGTGGCTGTTATGTTTATACCCATTGCTTTTCCCCTTTCTCCGGGTTGAAACACGGATGTTAGGATCGCAAGACTTGTACCAAAGATCATCGCACTTGATATCCCCTGCAATATCCTCAGTATTATAAGGGATGTGATATTTCCCGTAAAGACAATTAATAAGGTGGTGAGCGAGAACAATGACACTCCTGTTGTAAATATTTTTTTTCTGCCTTTGATGTCGGCCAGCCTCCCGAATGGCAGAAGGAACATCGCGGCAGAAAGAATAAAACTGCTGATCACCCATCCAAGTTCAATAGCACTTGCATGCAGGTCTTCTTCTATGGCAGGAAGAGCCAGGTTTAAGGCAGAACTAAGGAAGGGGGTCATAAAAGCTGCGAGGGCCGTGACAACTAAGACACATCTCTTTAATGATTTTTCCTCGTTTTTGCCGGCACTCATAAGCCTTTTTGTTTTCTGGTTATGCTTCTTATACTGATTACTATATGCAATTGTTTATTCCCTGTCTTTGGTATCGATAATAATTGTAACAGGCCCGTCATTAATCAGCGCCACCTGCATCATCGCACCAAACTCACCGGTGAATACAGCTTTCCCGGTTATCCGGGAAAGCATATCATTGAAGCTGTTGTATAATGGTATTGCCACATCCGGGGAAGCTGCCTTGATATATGATGGCCTGTTGCCTTTCTTTGTTTTGGCATGGAGGGTAAACTGACTGACAACAAGGATATCTCCTCCGGTATCTGTTACAGAAAGGTTCATAACACCCTTTTCGTCATCGAATATCCTTAACCTGGCTATCTTTCCTGCCAGCCATTCCACATCCTGTAAATCATCTGATTCCTCTATACCGGCAAGAATAAGGAGGCCTGAACCTATTTTTGATCTGGTTGTTTTGTTTATTGTTACCGATGCTTTTATTACCCTTTGTATTACAGCCCTCATAACAAGTATTATTGTGCTGATCAAATATATACAATCATATTCAGAAAAACGGAGCATAATATATTTAATTATCTTTACACAATTATATTGAAAGATGGATTTTTACACAATAATTGCCATAGCGCTGGGATTATCTTTTGACACTTTTGCTGTGTCTCTCTCCTATGGTGTGGTAAGGAATCATATTATTTTCAGGCAGGCTTTCACTGTAGCGTTTATACTTGCAATATTCCAGGGGGGACTTACGGTAGCCGGCTATTTCCTGGGCGAAATATTATCGGGCCGGTTGAAGGCATTTGATCACTGGATAGCCCTGGTCCTGCTTTCTTTTCTGGGGTTCAAGATGATAATAGAAGGTCTCAGGAGACATCCCGAAGAGGGGAAAAAGGATTTTAACAGCCTCCTGATCCTGGTAACCATAGGGTTTGGAACCAGCATTGATGCATTCGCCGTTGGCATCAGCTTTGCTATCCTTGATGTTATGATATGGCAGGCAGGTGCATTAATAGGTTTTGTTACATTTATTGCCTCAATGGTAGCCATACGTATCGGTAAATCCGCAGGAGAAAGACTGGGTAACCGGGTTGAGATCCTGGGAGGTCTGATGCTTATTGTCATAGGCCTTAAGATCTTAATCGAACACGTATTTTTTTCATAGCGTTTTTTTAATTGTCCTGATCCCGAATACCGGACCTGCAGTATTTCCAGAATGAGCCACGAATTTAACCGTCACCACTGATCTCCCTGCAGTAATATCACCGGGTATATCATACTCCAGTGTCAGGAACTGGCCGTCTTTCTTGTTTGATATGTTTTCGGTTGCTATTTTCCTGTCATTTATAAGAATATCAAAAGTCTTGGCGCCCGGAAAACCACCCCAGTATTCCACTATCAATGCATTCGGAATATCCGGTTTGACCTTAAGGTTGAATGAGAACCATCCGCCCCTGGCTTCACGATATGTCCTTTTCTTGAATGTACCCGGACCTGTTTTTTCTCCCTTGAAGTTATGATTACGCTCCGGTTGCATCTCCCCTGGCTGGACATAATCTATCTCAGCCTCCTTCATTTTTCTGAACCGCTCCCTCTCTGCATTATATTCTTCCTGTTTTGCTTTCCAGCCCTCTTCGGTGAAAAGATCCCAGTATACAGAATAGCGTCTTTTATAGAATGTGTAGAAGGGTTTCATAACAACATCCCTGGGCCTTCCGGTGTTTACCGTTGTAAAGGTATTGGGGCTTCCTTCCACGGGCTTCATCCATGAAGACGGATCCCTGTTTCCTGTCATCATTACAGGAACATACATTGCATCTTTCGATGCAGGATCATTTACAGGACCAAGATCACCGGCAAGAACCAGGGGTCCGTACATTACGGCAACCCGGTTACTATCATCAGGCATTGGCTCAAGCCGCAGGGAGAAAGGAATGCTTATGTCAACGACATCACCTGTTTTCCACATATTGGTAACGGGGATAAAGGAACCGGGATGCTTCGATACCTTTTGTTTTTTTCCGTTTACAGATATTTCAATCCCTTTCTGGGCCCAGTAGGGGTACCGGATCATTAGTGTGAGCATGGCCGGTCCGTCACAGGTGAATATCAGATGGGAAGATTGTTCTTCGGGATAGGACGTTTCCTGGGTAAGAGTTATACCTTTTTGCTTCCATCCAAGACTCGAAGCTATATACTGGAAGACATATAGTTCACTATTGTTATGGTAGTAAATATTCCGGCCGTATTTGGCATGATTTTCCATCCCTGTTCCTATGCAACAAGTGAACCAGTAAGGATCCTGGAAATCCTTGAAACCACCCATGTCAAGCGACAGGTTATATGTAACATTCCCTGTTTCAGGGTTCTGTGAAGCCAGAATATGGTTAAAGAGAGCCCTTTCGTAAAAATCAGCCACCTTTGCCGCTGCACTCCATTCAAAAAGGTGTTCCGATAATTTAAGCATGTTGTAAACATTACACGACTCTGTTGTGCCTTCATCAAGGCGGTTCCTGAGCTGATCTTCCGGGCCGAAATATTCATTATCTCCGTTGCCTCCTGTAACATATGAATGGTGATTTACAACAGTATGCCAGAAAAATTCAGCCGCACCCCTGTCGGAAGTATCTCCCGTCAGCTCGTACAGGCGAGAAAGGGCGATCAACTTTGGTATGTTGGTATTACAGTGTCTGCCGGGGAGTACATCCTTTCGCGCTTTCATTGAGTCGAGAACAACCCTGTCATAGAAGATCTCCGAGATCTTAAGATAACCGGAATCCTTTGTATCAGCATAAAGATCAGCAAGTGTTTCACTGATACCTCCGTATTCGCAGCGAAGCATGTCCTGGACCTGCTTGTCAGTGAGAGGCATCACAACTGTCCCCACCCAGTCGGCAAATCGTTTTTCAACACCGAGAGCTGTGGTGTCCCCACACAGATGCCAGGCGTCCCTGAGGCCGGCCATTATCTTGTGTAATGTATAGAAAGGTGACCATAATCCATTCAGATCAAAGCCATGGGACCGGATGTCCCCTTTTGCAACCTCCTGTTCAAGTATTTTCTGTCCATTTGTAAAAGCACCTATATATCCGTCACCATTAGCCTCCTGTACCTTTTTCAACTCACTGACAATATATCTGACCCTGTTCAGGAAGGCCGAATCACCTGTAGTTCTGTACATCATGGAACAGGCACTCAGGTAGTGCCCAAGGCTGTGACCGGCAAGGGACTCATTCTCCCATCCCATATAATGTGCTGCTTTAGGTTTTAACCCGGCTTCTGTGTAAAACCTGGATAAAAGATGATCGGGATCGTAATTAAGAAGTGTCTTCCCGTCAAGCTCTGTAGCATGAAAGAACGGGCCGTTCAGCAGTGTCACTTCAGAAAGATGAAACGGCAATACCTTAAAAGATACAACTTCCGGCCCACCTGTTTCCATTTGTTCTTTTTCCGTTCCGGAGCATCCGGTTAATAACGTCAGTAGAACAGGGACAGCTATTACCAAACTTAGGACAGCCGATTTTTTCACAATAGATACGTTTAATAATATTAATTCTTAAATATATATAATCAGGAATAATATTTCAGAAAGGTATCATCTTTCTTTTTCTCCTGTCAAAGACTGCCATTTCACTAAAACCGGTGAATCTTAACAGATCATAAGCTTCATCAAAATACTGTCCGATACGTCTGGGCATATGAGCGTCGGAATTAACACAGACATGCACATTTTCCTCCATGAATATATGCAGGTATTTACGGTCGGGGTAGAAATCAGCTATCGGCCGGTTCCTCCCGTTTGTATTCAATTCAAAAGCCACGTCATGTTGTCTCATTGCACTGGCCAGTTTGCGGTAAAGAGGTTCAGGATCAGATGATGGTTTATAGCCAAAGATCCTGATAAGATCACAATGACCTATTATATCGAAAAGTCCTGAAGAAGCTGCTGCAATCACCGTATCAAAATATTCCCGGAAGAGCAGATCAATATTTTTACCTTCATAGAATTCAGGTCCAAGGTCAACCGTTTTATCTCCCTGGTAATGTACTGAACCAATTATGAAATCCAAAGGAAGCGGGTCAAGGAAGTTGCGGGTTTCTTCCTCCATCCCCTTAAAATAATCAACCTCCAGCCCTATTTTTATCCTTATTTTATCGTTTTTTTCGCGCAGTGCTTCCAGATGACTGATATAGGTCATTACCATGGACGGGTCCATATTCCAGTCTTCCTGTTCCCGGAAAAGCGTAAGATGGTCTGAAAATCCTATTTCTCTTATTCCTGCGTCTATTGCCGGGCTGATATAATCTTCAGGAAGTGACCTGCCGTCGCTGAATGTAGAATGTATATGATAATCTGTTTTGTGAACCATTTTCAGCGAAAAGGATTATTACAAAAATTTCTTATAAAATAGGGTCAAAATTGGTAATAAAAAAACGTAATTGTTAAAAAGTGAACATTAAAATGGTAATTTTGTGAAAATTTTTTATCGTGAGCGAAACGAAAAAACCTTGTATTTGTTCAGAATGTGAATTCAGGGATGTGGTATTTTCTTACCTTGATGATGGTTCCATAGATGAGTTATGTTATAACAAGGAGGAGCAATTTTTCCGTAAGGGGGAGGTAATAAATCATGAAGGTGAAAAGATCAACACATTCAAATACCTTAAAAACGGTCTTGTGAAACTTTACAGGAGAGCCTCGACGGGAGAAGAACAGATAATCACTATAACCCGGCCGTTTGAATTTGTAAGCAATATGAGCATCTTTTCAGAGGAAAGATATCAGTTTTCAGTATCTGCTCTTGAAGATTCCGTTGTGTGCAGCATCAAACTATCCTTTATCAAGGAACTATTCATGAGGAATGGAGGGTTTGCTATGGGGCTGCTTACCAAAATCTCAATAATAAATGATAAAATTATAAGCCAGACACTCGATATCAGGCAGAAAAATCTGGTTGGCAGGGTAGCTTATGTCCTGCTTTATTTCACGAACGATATTTATAAATCCAGGGTGTTCGACCTGCCGGTTTCAAGAAAAGAAATTGCTGATTATATCGGCATGAGTACGGCCAATGTAATACGTACCCTGTCTGAATTCAAGCGGGAAGGGATCATCAGAATATTCGGGAAGACCATTGAGATAGTGGATACCTCAAAACTTGAGGTTATTTCCAAAAGAGGATAGTCATTCCCGGGAATACAATTTCATAATAAAATAGCACAGAACTGTTTGTCTGAATGATATTCCGGTGCTACATGTATCTAGTCCCCGCAAGGGCCATTCAGAATATTATCAAGTGCTTCAGTAAGACCGGGAAACATGAATTTGAATCCCGAAGTGGCAAGCTTTTCCGACGATATTCTGCTGCCTTTCAATATAATACTGGCCATTTCCCCCATAGATACTTTAAGTAAAAAACCCGGCACGGGCGGATGGAAGAATGGCTTATGTAATGTTTGGGCAAGCTCTCTCATAAATTCGGTATAAGTTGTGAATGCGGGGGACACCGCGTTGTAGGGCCCTGCCATATTATCATCCTGTAATGCTTTTAAATAAGCGTTGCAAAGGTCGTTTATATGTATCCATGGCATATACTGCTTTCCACTGCCCAGGATCGGAAAAATGCCCTTTGAAGCAGGTTTTAGGAGCCTGGCTAGAGCACTGTCATATTTCTCCAGCACCATTGCTGTTCTTATTTTTACGGTTCTGATACCTGATTTACTGAAAAGATCAGCAGATTCTTCCCACATCCGGCATACAGTACCTGTAAAATCCTTTGCAGGAGGATCTTCTTCCCGGAATATTCTGTCTGTTGTAATGGAGCCATAGTAGCCTGCTGCTGATGCAGAGATAAAGGCTTTAACAGGAATGTTGTTTCCGGTTATCACTTCATGAATCAGACTGGATGATTCCACACGGCTTAACAGTATCTCTTTCTTCCTGATATCGGTCCAGTGCTTTTCCCCCAGGCTTGCGCCTGCCAGGTGGATAATATAGTCAACTCCGTCAAAGACCACTGGATCCAGAATGCCATTATCGGGATCCCATCTGTATACCCTTACCTTGCCAAACTGATTGGATTGCCTGGAAAGATGCGAAACCCTGTAGCCTTTTGACAGTAACAGTGAAGTAAGATACCGGCCTATTACTCCCCTGCCTCCTGTAATCATTACCAGGGGGGAACCGGTCGAAGATTTATGAGTTTGATTTTCAGGCATAATGTAGGCGATGTCGTTTTGTTGAAAATAATATGTACAATGAACAATTAATGCTATCTAATATAACAAACAAATCGAAAAAAAGATCAACGTATAAGAACCAGGCAATTATAAAAAATGGAAAAAGAATGGATTTGCGTCGAAAATATAACTTTTACCCATTATTTTTTTAAAAAGATATTGTCATATTTGTGGCTTTGTTTAAAAAATTAATTTGCCTGGGATAAATACACAGTATAATCAATTTATAATATTTAATGAAGAACAGTAAAATGAAAGATGCAGTTGCAATTTTATGTGCAGGGGGCCCGGCGCCCGGAATTAATACAGTAATAAGTTCCGTTACCAAGATATTTTTACAGAACGGATATACAGTACTCGGGATCAATGGCGGGTATAAATCACTTTTTGCCGATGAGCCTTCATATGATTATCTCGATTTCGATTTTGCTGACCAGATATACAGTCGCGGAGGATCAGCCCTTAAAATGAGCAGGCATAAGCCCAAGGATGATGAGTTTAAGGATGATTTTTTCAAAAAGAACAATGTAAAGCTTCTGGTTACTATCGGAGGAGACGATACTGCTTCTACAGCAAACAGGCTTACAAAGTTTTTAAAGGAAAGGAAGATGGATGTCAAGAATATCCATGTTCCAAAGACTATCGATAATGACCTGCCTTTACGCGAGGGAATACCTACATTTGGGTATCATTCAGCCAAGGAAGAGGGTGTACGTCTTGCCACAACAATATATGAAGATGCACGTACCAGTGGTAACTGGTTTGTTGTCTCCGCCATGGGCAGGGAAGCCGGTCACCTTGCATTTGGGATAGGAACCGCCTGTCATTATCCTATGATCATTATCCCTGAAATATTCAATAAGACCAAGATCACATTCGACAAGATCACCAGGCTTGTAATATCATCAATGGTAAAAAGGAGACTGCTTGGGATAGATTATGGTGTGGCCATAATTTCTGAAGGAGTCTTCCATTTCATGAGTGAGAAGGAGGTCATAGAGACCGGGATCAATTTCACTTTCGATGATCACGGTCATCCCGAACTTGGCAACGTAAGCAAATCCCATATTTTCAATATGCTCACACAGCAGGCTCTTAAAGGACTCAGGATTAATGTGAAATCACGACCCAACGAGATGGGTTACGAGCTCAGGTGCTGCCGTCCGATAGCCTATGACCTGGCTTACGCCACACGGTTGGGTCTTGGTGTTTACAAGCTTTTTAAAGCAGGACTGACAGGATGTATGGTTACTTCTGACTCGACAGGCGGTATTTTTCCATTATTCCTGAAAGATGTGGAAGATGAATCAGGAAAGGTAAAGCCAAGACTTGTAAATGTCGATTCTGAAAAAGTACAGATGATATTCAGGAATAATCTTCACTATATCACCAAGAAAGATTACAACGGAGCAAGGAAATATGTTAAGAATCCGGAGGAATACGATTTCTTCCGTATCCTGGAATGGGACGAAACAGCTCCTGAGTTTCCAACCTGAAACAGGTTTGCCGCCGTACGGGATTCGTTGTTTTTCTCAAAGGTTTTCTTTAATTTTATAGTCGATTTGTATTCAACTAATTCCAAAAGTTACTGTTATGGCAAATCAGAAAAAAAAGGGGGTAATTGCTATCCTTACCGGGGGAGGTGATGTTCCCGGGCTTAACCCGGCTATACGTGCGGTTACTATCCGTGCAAACAGGGAAGGTTACAAGGTTATCGGGCTTCGAAGGGGATGGGCAGGTATTACTGAGATTATCAGGGATACCAAAGCCGATAACAGTAACAATTTCCAGATACTCACCGACGATATAGTAAACAAGGCCGGTCGTACGGGGGGTACATTTCTGCATACATCGAGAACACGCCCAAGCCATATGGACAGGGAGAGTGTCCCGGAACATCTTCAGGATACCTATAACCAGGAGATCAATGATCTGACTCCTGAAGTAATTAAAAATCTTGAATGGCTGGGAGTGGATTACCTTATACCGATAGGTGGGGATGATACTCTCAGTTACGGTGTTTACCTGTATAAACACGGGGTGAATGTAGTTGCAATTCCCAAGACAATGGATAACGATGTTCCCGGTACAGATTATTGTATAGGATTCAGTACCTGTGTCACCCGTACAATTCAGATGACCAACAGCCTCAGGACCTCAGCCGGATCACATGAGAGGCTCCTGGTACTCGAAGTTTTCGGTAGATATGCAGGCTTCACCGCCATGCTCCCAACAATGGCAGGAGCTGCGAACAGGTGTGTTATACCAGAGTATGAGTTTGATATAGACCAGCTTACAAAACTGCTGGTTGAAGACAGGAACCATAATCCGAGTAAGTATTCCGTTGTTCTTGTTTCGGAAGGAGCTATGTTCAAAGGCGGAAATATGATTTTTTCCGATAACGAAAAAGATGCTTATGGTCATGCCAAACTGGGTGGGATAGGAGAACTTGTTTCAACAAAGCTGAAAGAACTTTCCGGTAAGCATAACAACGGAAAAACGATTAACATTATTAACCAGAAACTTGGTTATATGGTACGCGGAGGTGACCCCGATGCCCTCGATTCCATTGTACCCATGGCATATGGTAATCTTGCCCTTGATCTTATTCTCAAGGGAGTACACGGACGTATCGTCGTACTTAAGAACGGAAGATATGATAATCTGTCAATCGACGTGGTTACATCATCAAAGAAAATCGTGAAGGTTACGGATTATTACAATACTGAAAGACTGAGACCTTTTTATCACAGCTTTGAAATGAGACCATTTCTGCTGATGGCTTCCGATAACTGATTTAATAGATTTTCCCGTTCAGAACAGTTACTTACGGAAATTATATACCGCAAATTTCCTTAATTTTGCCGGAAACGGATTTCTTTTGGAAAAAGGACTTGTAGTAAAATCAACAGGCAGCTATTATAAAGTTCTCCGCAAAGACGGACAGATAATTAATTGCTCCGTTAAGGGAAAGCTGAGAATTAAGAATATTAAAACAACAAACCCTGTGGCTGTTGGAGATAATGTGCTTTTTGATGTTGATCCCGTAACAGGTTCCGGTGTAATTGCCGAAGTGTCAGCCAGGAAAAATTATATCCTTAGAAAATCCTCAAATCTTTCCAGGCAGTACCAGATAATAGCTGCCAATATCGATCATGTATTTCTGATGATCACGATAATCCATCCGGAAACCCCTCCTGAATTTATTGACAGGTTTCTTATTACAGCAGAAGCATACCGTATTCCGGCTACCATAATCATAAACAAAACGGACCTGTATGGTGAGAAGGAGACAGAAAAGATGGAATACCTTGAAAGCGTATACACAAAAGCAGGATACTTATGTATAAGACTATCACTTAGAGAAGGCACAGGAATCGATATTCTGATCCCGTCACTGAAAGATAAAATAACACTTGTCTCGGGTAACTCGGGCGTTGGAAAGACGACATTACTGAATTCACTTGATCCGACATTGCGTCTAAAAACAGCTGAGATCTCCGGCTATCACAGGCAGGGGAAACATATTACCACCTTTCCCGAAATGCACCGGATGCCTTTCGGAGGTTTTGTTATTGATACACCCGGTATAAGGGGGTTTGGGCTTGCCGATATGGAGAGAATTGAAATATATCATTTCTTCCCGGAAATATTCCGTATTTCCGCAAATTGCAGGTTTACCAATTGCCTTCACCTTGATGAACCGGGCTGTGCTGTGCGGGAAGCCGTTGAAAAGGGGGAGATTGACTTTATGAGATACCGAAGCTATATCAATATAATGGAAGACGAGGATCGCAAATACAGGTGAATTGAAAAATATTGTTTTTAAGAGTATCTTTATAAGCCAGGCCGACTAACAATTTTTGAGATGAGAAAAATCCTTGTAATGGTATATTCAGCATTTCTACTGATAATGCTCACGAATTACATTTATTATAAGAGTCTGTATGAGAAACAGATAAAATATATTACCGAATTGCTTAACCGGCAGGTTCAGATACTGGGTATTTCTGTCGACAATACCAATAATTCGTTTGCAAGCGATCTGAATCAGGTCATATTTTCTATTAATCCGACAGGTTTCTTCAGTGATTCCCAGGTCAGGAACCGTATAACGGAAAATATGAAACTCTTCTTTTCAAAATACCAGAATTTTGTTACGGGTATAAAATATTACGATAGCAATAAAAATGAATTTACTCTGAAGAAAGATGCCGAACCACCCGGCGAATGGCTTGAAAACAGCTATTCCCTGCATTCACAGCCGGAGATCTTCAAAACAGAAAGGCTTATTCATGAAAACAATACTTATAACTATTATTTGCCTGTTCTTAACAACAGTACAAATGAGATAACAGGTAATATTGTTGTTTCAGTTGACTACCAGAAATTTTTTGCTGATAGTTTCTCTGAGTTTAACCTGAAGGAATACCAGTGGCAGTGGGTGGTCGGTGATTCGGGAAAGATACTTTATGATAATATTGACAAAAAAATAAAGTACCTGCATTCAGACAGGATAGTAAGCCGTCTTGGCAGTGAATCTACAGGGGATACACCATTGAGTGCAGAAATAGATGGCACACGTACAGACCTTATTTCAGCCTATTACTCTACATCGCTGCTTGGGAGGGATCTTGTGCTTGTCTTTTCTACCAAGACAGACCTGTTCCAGAAATATATTATTAGGAACTCTCTTTTCATTGTACTCTGCACACTGTTCCTCATACAGATAATAATCTGCCTTTTCTGGAGATATTTCAAATCCCAGAAAAAAGAGATGGAGCGGCTCAAATCGTCGGAGGCAATGCTCTTTAAGCTGATAGAGGAGATGCCTGTCGGTATTATTATTCATAATAAGGCGAGGGAAATACTAAAGGCCAACAAGGTTGCTGCAAGCCAGTACTCCTACGGCAACGAGGCAGCAATGAAAGGGAAGATATTTCCTGAGACTTCTGCCCCGGAGGATAGTGATTATTTCTCCAAGAATCTGGGGGGAACCTTCAAACGCGATCAGTTTGTTATAATCAAGAAGGAAATCGGTGAGATAGTGCTATTCAGGAACAGCATTCCCGTGATGTTCATGGGAGAGGATGCAACAATGGAGATACTGATAGATGTTACCATGCTCGAATCGGCCAGGCAGCAGGAGGCAAAGGCAAATGTCGCCAAGACGGAGTTTCTTGCAAGGATGAGTTACGAGATAAGGACTCCTCTTAATGGGATAATAGGAATGACAGATGTTCTGTATAAGTTCAGTCTGTCGCCCGAAGTACTTGAAATAGTCAACCTTCTGCGCCGTTCAACAGAGGTCTTGCTTAATATAATCAACGATATTCTGGATTTTTCAAAGATTGAATCGGGCAAGATGATTCTTGATGAGATTCCCTTCAATCTGCATGAAGAGATTACTTATTGTTACGATCTCGCCCGGACCAATATGCTGCAGACCAGGGCGGAACTGAACATTACGGTGGATGAAGATGTCCCTGAAAGTATTATTGGTGATCCTTTCAGGTTGAGACAGGTCATATCAAACCTCCTTAACAACTCAGTGAAGAATACTGAGCAGGGGGAAATCAGGCTTAGATGTATGATGAAGAGCAATGACAAGGGCCATATTACTCTTGGATTTGAGATTCAGGATACAGGTAAGAGTTATGATAGTGCCAGTCTTAAGAAAATATTCGGTGAATTTGTCAACATGGAATCACAACCGATAAGGTCGGATGATGAAATCAATTTCAGTACTGTACTTGCACGGCAACTGGTTGAACTAATGGGCGGGGAATTTCATGCTGAAAGTCCTTCCGGGCTGGCAGGGGAAGCAGGCATCAGGATAGAATTTACTATTGTAACGTTTTCCGATGATAAACAGATTAAAGACCTTTCCCTTGAAATAATCAAGAAATTTGATGATATCCGTACCCTCGTCATAACAGGCTCACAGATACGCGATGAAGAGATCCTGAGTGTTATGCACAAACTGGGACTGATTGTCAGGGTTACCACATATATGAAGACTACTGTCAACCAGATACGGGAAAATATGAGCTATCCGAAGGAAAAATACAACCTTGTGATAATTTTTGACGATGAGAACTTCGATGGATTTGAACCTGCACGGGTGATCTGGGAAAACAAACTCTCAGGCCATTTCATTATTTTGATGATAACAAGCAATGACCGGAAGGGCAACTATATGAAATGTATAACATATGGCATTGATAATTACCTTATTAAACCTTTCGATACCAGCGACCTGATAAATGCCATAAAAAGCAGCTTCCCATTCATTGAGGATACATACCATCCATCCGGAGAGGTAACGGAACAGAATGAACTGAATGTACTGGTTGTCGAGGACAATAAAATGAATCAGAAGGTAATAGGTATAATGCTAAAGAACCTGGGGTATCTTTTCGATATTGCTGAAAATGGATATGAAGGCTACACGATGACAAAATCAAAGAAGTATGATATAATATTTATGGATCTTATCATGCCCGAAATGGATGGATTTGAATCGGCACAAAAGATACTCGAATATGATAAATCGGTGCTTATAGTTGCCTTCACAGCTGATAATATGCCTGAGACAAAGAGGAAGGCAGAGATGTCAGGTATCAGGGATTTTATATCCAAACCTGTAAGGATAGATGAACTGAAGAAATTATTTGCCAGGTATTTTTAATAACTGACAGGGAGGGAATACGGGATTGACCAGGAAATCATACTTATATTATGGGTGTGGAAAAAATTGATGTGGAAGGATTTCTGAGACTGTCGGAACATATTCCTGTTATTGATGTGCGGTCACCTTCAGAATTTTCAGCGGGACATATACCCCGGGCAATAAATATACCTCTTTTCAATGACGAAGAACGTGCAATAGTAGGGACAAAGTACAGGAAATCAGGAAGGATACAGGCAATATTTGAAGGCCTCAGAAAGGCCGGACCTGAGATGTCATCAAAGCTTGAGAAAGCAATTAAGGTGTCGGGGAATTCTGAGCTGCTCGTTCATTGCTGGAGGGGTGGTATGAGGTCGGAGGCCATGGCATGGCTTTTTTCCCTTGGAGAAATAAAAACACATATCCTGAGCGGAGGATACAAAGCATACAGGAACTATATCCTTGCCGGTCTTTCAGAGAAAAGAAAAGTAATAGTCCTGGGAGGCATGACAGGGAGCGGCAAAACACAAATACTTGGAAATATAATAAAAAAGAACTGGCAGGCCATTGATCTTGAGGGCCTTGCCTGTCATAAAGGATCGGCCTTCGGAGCTCTTGGACAACCGCCACAGCCTTCCACCGAGCATTTTGCGAATATGCTGTTCGATGAATGGAAAAGGACAGACAGGGATCAACCAATATGGCTTGAGGATGAAAGCAGGAACATAGGCTCTGTTTTTATGCCTGAACAGTTCTATAATAATATGCAGGAAATGCCTGTGGTGACACTTATGATGGATGTAAGGACCAGGATGCCACGCCTTATGGAAGAATATTCAGTTTACCCTCCCGGTGAACTCAAAGATGCAATTATGAGAATAAGCAAAAGACTGGGAGGAGATAATACCCGTGATGCCATTAAGGCTGTCGATGATGGAGATATAGCTAAAGCTGTTGAGATAACCCTTCATTATTATGACAAGACGTATATGTATGGATTACAAAAGAAAGACAGTAAGAAAATCATTTTTGTGGAAACAGATACTGATGATATTGAGATCAACACCGGAAAGGTGCTTGATGCAGCCCAAACGATTAAATGGTAATTCTGCAGATCACTGTCTTTTTATATCCTTTGCATCCACCCATTTATAGACTTTGTCGGACCTTCTCAGGAAATCAGGCGTCATGATAGAACAGAACTCTCCTTTACGGGCAACATCCGTAGCTGCGAGGTCAACTCTTATCTCTCCCACAGTGTATTCAACAACACCTGTTGTAGGTCCTGTTATAAGAATGGTATCACCATTAGCAAGATCTCCGTTTTCCAGCTTTATCTCAGCTACATTAAGCTTACGGAAATAGTTCGTTATCTTTCCAATGTACAGTTTCCTTTTAGTGGCATTGGAGCCATAGGTATTGTTCCATTCTCCCAGTTTCTGTCCAAGGTAATAACCATCCCAGAAGCCCCTGTTGAACACGGTGGCAAGCTTTTGGGTCCAGACATCCGACTTCTCCCTGCTGAAAGTTCCATCAATAACAGCACTGACAGCCTCATTATAACATTCGGAAACAGTTCTGACATATTCCGGCGACCTGGCCCTGCCCTCTATCTTAAGGACTCTCGCTCCTGAATCAATAAGCCTGTCGAGGAACCCGATAGTACAAAGGTCCCTGGGTGACATAATGTATTCATTATCTATCTCCAGCTGGTACCCGGATTCCTTACCGGTTATAATATAGGATTTACGGCAGGTCTGGTAACATTCACCCCTGTTGGCGGATTTATTATGTTCGTGAAGACTGAGATAACATTTACCTGATATTGCCATGCACAGGGCACCGTGTACGAACATTTCTATTTTAATAAGTTCTCCCCCGGGTCCGCGTATATCCTTTTCCCAGATGGTATCATAAATATGTCTTACCTGGTTCAGATTAAGCTCCCGTGCAAGAACGACAACATCGGCCCACTGTGAATAAAACCCAAGGGCTTCAATGTTGGTTATGTTAAGCTGTGTCGACAGATGTACTTCGATACCCCTTGCAAACGCATAATTAATGACAGACAGGTCAGAAGCAATAACAGCTGTTACCCCGCTTTCCACTGCTGCATCGACTATACTGTGCATCTGTTCTATCTCATGGTCATAAACAACAACGTTAACAGTAAGGTAACTTTTCAAGCCATGATCCTTGCATATACTTACAATCTTACGGAGATCTTCAATGGTGAAATTATTCGATGAGGCAGCCCTCATATTTAGTTGTTCCACCCCGAAGTAAACGGAGTCAGCACCGCCCTGTATTGCAGCCATGAGCGACTCATACGATCCCGCGGGAGCCATGATCTCTATGTCTTTCCTTTTCATAAAAGGCTGCAAATATAACAATTAGATTTAATTCTTTTTCATAACGATCCTGATGGTTGATCCCTTACCAACTTCAGAATGTCTTACAAAGATATGTCCGTGATGATACTCCTCTATAATGCGGCGCGCCAGGGAAAGACCTACTCCCCAGCCTTTTTGTTTTGTTGTGAATCCCGGGTTGAAGATTTTTTTAAAGGCTGATTTGGGAATGCCTTTACCGGTATCCGTAATGTCTATGATCGCGTGTTTTTCATTCTCATGGATACGGAAAATAATATCACCTTTCCCTTCCATGGCATCGATGGCATTTTTGGCAACATTTTCAATTACCCATTCAAAAAGAGTCGCGTTTATTGGCACCAATACCTCGTATTCAGTATCGAAATCAGTGATGAATTTAACTTTGGAAGATGACCTTGATCTGAGATACGTAACGGTCCGTGATATAACTGTTGTAATATCTTCACTGGCCAGGGAAGGCCTTGAGCCGATTCTTGAAAACCTTTCGGTTACTTTTTCAAGTCGCTGGACATCGAGGGCCAGCTCCCGGGTTATTGATATACCCGGGTACTTATGCTGAAGTATCTCTATCCATCCTGCAAGAGATGACGTGGGCGTGCCAAGCTGGTGAGCCGTCTCCTTTGACATACCTACCCATACTTCGTTCTGATCGGCTTTGCGTGAGGTACTGAATGCAAGGTACGAAACGAGTATGAACAGAATAATGATAGCTAGCTGTATATAAGGGTAATAAATCAGCATGGTAAGGATTATACTGTCCTTGTAATATATGTAATTATAATGACCATTTCCCAGGTCAATGACAATGGGTTCATTCTTCTCCTTCATCTTTCTGAACCTTTTTTTAAGGTATTTCTGATCATTTATCTTCGATTTGTCGAAGTTCAGGGATGAGATAATATTTTCATTTTCATCGGTAAGAATGACAGGAACATTGGTGTTGTTGTCAATAATGGTTGACAGGAAATCAACATCCTGGTTGGAATCAGAAATTGAGATCAGCTTTACCGCCTGGGCCCATAATTCAACATTCTTCCTCTCTTCCACCTTAAGCTTGGAAACCAGGTGATCTGTATACACCAGGGATACCATACCTATCACAACTGCAAATAGCAGGAGGAAGAGTTTACCCAGTGTCTTGTGGCGGAATGTATTCACAGGTTTATTTTTTCTTTTTCTTAATAACGGTATCCGGTACCGAATATGTTGTATCACTGTCGTCCCATTGTATTCTGATCTTGCTCTTTTTTTCAACAGGTTTTGTTTTGATGGTGGTGTCTTTACTATACCAGCCGTATTCCTCGTTAAGGATCGTTTTTAGGTTCTGCCTTTCTTTCCTGATATTATTCTTCACCTCACTGCCAACAGCTTTAAGGTCGTATGAGACTTTTATATCATCAGGTCCTTTATTAACAATCTTAAGTAACAGTGATGTCCTCCCGAGACCATCATCCTCAACAGCTCCGAACTCCGTTACCGGATTCCTGCTTTTTTTTCTCTTTTTGCTTAAGATCTCTGATAACCTTACTTTTACATGGTATTCAAAATTATTATCGAAACTGTGTTTCCCGTTTACAGAAAGATCAGCAGCAGATGATCTTACGTCCATCTGGGGTATATAAAGTATATTGTTCCTTATAAAGAAATCATTTTCAAGCTGCTCAAAATGAATGTTTTCCAGTTCTGATAACTCAATAAACGACGAAAGCTGTTTTACAGGATCAAAATCTATCAGAGCTCCTTTTACAAGAGTATATTTTCCTTCTGACGTAAGTTCCTTTATCTTTGGATTCATATACGGGTCGAAAGGGAGCATAAGTGACAGTGATCCGGAAAGTGTGCCTGCCAGGTTTTCGGCTTTAATAAAATTCTGGCCGAAATTATTAAAGCTGATGAATGCTTTATGGATGTCAATATCCTTAATCATAAAGTTGCCCCTGGTTATTACGGATCGGTTAATGTTCTGATTAATGAATCCGCTTCCTGTAACATAGCCACTAAGTGTATTCATACCCACTGATTTGAATGTGAATAGCCTTGGTCTGTATTCAAGTGTGCCGGATAACTTTGAGCATGATATTTTCCTGTATGAAATGCTGTCGATACTAAAATTGATATTAAGATTGATATTATCGGGCAGCCTTACTTCCGTGTTATTCCTGTTATTATTATTAACTGCTGAGACAGAAGGGAAAAAAGCTGCCGGAATAAAACGGTCCATATAAACATCAGCCGTTGCGGTCATTTTAAGGGGCAATCCGGCAAGCCATTCGGGCAGGTTTGTAAAATCACCATTAATTTTTATTTTCTGCCCTTTATATACCAGGCTTAATCCTTCAGCTTTTATAACTCCTGAAAGAGCAAGGGAACCATTAATATTCCCCAACACGAGACTATCATTATTGAAGCCAATATTTAAACCGTTGAAAATAATTGTTCCTTCAGGCTTTAACCTTGCCACATCTTTAATGCTGATCTTTTTGTCAGGATGGTAATCCGTTTTAAGTGAGAGATCAACATCGGCTGAACCTGCGGCTGATGATAACTCTTTTATATTGAAATACTCCTTCAGCTCAGCCGGGTAAATCCTTCCCTTAAGGGTTAGATCCGTCACAGGCCGCCTGAAACCGGTTACTGAGAAAGAGCCTGTATATCTTCCCGATCCCAATGTCCATTCCATATTTTTTAATGAAAATGATGCGGTCGAAGAACTATTAGCCGCACCGTTCGACAGGAAGCCGTTTAAGGAAATATCATCTGCCACAAAGTGTGGTTCACTGCAAATGATCCTTCCTTTCTTAAGAGAAAAACTTACTTCCGTATGAGGGTAATTCCCTGAAGAGACGGGTCCTTTTATCGTACAATAGGCAGTAAGGATTCCGGAAGGATTATATTTTGCTGCAAGATCGTTGTATTTTTTTGGAAGATACCTGCTTATCCTTTTCAAATCTATTTTTTGACCAGTTATGGCAAGGTCGAGAATATTTCCCTTCAGAACAGATCCTTTAAGTTCGAAATCATAATCATTGGTTGACAGAGTCCCTTTGCTGAAGGTAATTCCATTTTCACTGCTCTGCATGTCAAGGTCGATATCTGTTTTTACCGGTCCGTCAATCGTTGTGCGTCCGAGCACAAAACGATCAATATCGAGATGAGCCAAAGCAATGAAATTTATATTGTCTCCACTGATCCTGCTTTTTAGTTTTCCGTTTTTAATATTTCCGGTGACAGACAACCCTGCGGACCGGTTATCGTAAAAGGCCATGATATTACGAACATTGATCTTTTCAAGATCGATAGTCAGGTCCCTGTCTCCGCTACCTGTTTTTGTCCCGGATATGTTCCAGTTGACGAGACCCGTATTATCGGTATACAGGTTTAGTTTTCCGTTCCGGGCAAAAATGCTTTCAATGGTATAGTTGTTCCTGATAATATCCGTTAACCTGAATTCGACAGCCAGGTTGTCTGCTTCCAGCAGAGTATCTGTATTATTGGTGTACATGGGAGAGGCTTTAAAGCTGTCGGAGGAATGAACAAGTACATCCTTTAACTCAAGTGACGCCTTGGGGAACCTGTGCAGAAAGGAAAGCTTCAGGGATTTATATTCAAATTTTGTGGAAATACTGTTGCTAAGTGACTTCAGGACAATATCAGCAACTTTATCCTGAAGTAATAAAGACGCGAAAAAAAGAGTCAGTGTAATGGCTAAAACCAGTAGTATAGCCAGTTTAGATATTTTTAAAACAAGTTTCATAAGTATAAAAACTCTCAACCTGTTAATATACGGCGGATAAAGTTAATTTATTATTCGCTGATCAGAAAAGATATGTCATCGGCCGTATCATATTCAGCAGGAGCGTAACCTTTCCTGAACACTCTTAACTTGCTTTTCCCTTTAAGGCATAGATGATTATCCTCCAGGACAAGCATTGTTCCTTCCCTCAGACCAGCAACATATACTCCGGGGTTGGCTTCAATGAATTCCTCAATTCTTTGTTCTCTTGTTTCACCCGCATGACCACCGGGATGATTATCAGTGAAGTGGGGATTTATCTGGAAAGGGATTAGGTTAAATGCTTCAAAAGAACCGGGAAATACAACCGGCATATCATTGGTGGTCATTATTGTCGGACAGGCCATGTTCGACCCTGCACTCCAGCCTATATAGGGTGCTCCCCCGATCACTCTCCTGCGGATTGCATCCGCCAGGCCGTTTTCCCTTATCATCTTAAGCAGTTTAAAGGTGTTGCCTCCCCCCACAACAATTGCCCGGGCCTCATTAACCGCCGCAACAGGTTCTTTAAACCGGTGAATGGAAACAATATCATGACCCGTCTCAAGAAATCTTTCCCTTACCTTTTCCTCATAAGCATCAAAGGAAAATGTTACTGCCGCATATGGTATGAAAAGAGCCCTGACAGATTCCGAACCCAGAAATTCCTTTATATCATTCCTCGGATAATAAAGATACGGTTCTCCTGCATTGGTTGAATTGCTTATAAGTAATAGTCTCATATGAATAATTTTTATATACGGGCCGGTCCTGCCTGTTCCGGCCGGTTTACGTTACAATGCTTGGTTGCTTTATGGATTATGTTAATGACTTGATCTTGTGGTTTTCAGGGTTGTTATTTACGGTAAAAGTACGGAAAGTATTATTAAAAATATCTATCAGTAGTACCTTGCCTGCTATTACATGTCCTGACCCGGTTATCATCTTTATCACTTCATTGGCCATAAAAGAGCCTGTTATACCCGGCAGGGCACCGAAAAGACCCACTTTTGAGGGTAGAGGATTTTTATATTCCTTTTCCCTGTGCTCGGGGTTAAAGCACCTGTATGTTGGTCCTCCCATATAATTGAATACAGATACCATTCCCTCAAATTTATAAATTGATCCGTGTACCATTGGTTTGTCAAGGATAACGCATGAATCGTTGATAATATACCTGGCACTGATATTATCTGTGGCATCTACAATGATATCATAGTTTTTCAATGTTCCAAGCGCGTTTGATGCTGAGAGTTTAAGGTTTATTATCTCGATATCGACAAATGAATTGAGCATTTCAAGGCGGTTCTTTGCTATAATGGATTTCAGCTTGCCCACATCCGTTGATCCGTAAAGGACCTGCCGCTGCAGGTTGGTTTCATCCACTGTATCGAATTCAACAACTGCCAGCTTCCCTATTCCAGCAGCCGTGAGGTATTGAAGTACCGGGCAGCCAAGACCTCCTGCTCCAACGACCATGACCTTTGCTTTCTTAAGCATTTCCTGGCCTTTCAGGCCTATCTCCGGGATCATTATCTGCTTATTGTACCGTCTTATCTCCCTGGGGGATAAATATTCCGAATCCATATCTTTCCAACAGTTTGGTACAAATATACATTAAGGCTTTGCTTCCGGCAAAAATAAAAGGGACAGTCTTAAAAGCCTGATTTTTTACCTCCTGGTCCCCTAAAGGAGGTTGTAGAAATCTGATATTCATTGAGACAGCCTAATGGGTAATAATAACAAAAAAAGGCTGACCCTTTAAGTCAGCCTCGCTGTTCTGATTTGATTTAATATACAGGAATGAAAATATCAGTCGTTAAAGGTAAACGCGATACCGATCTCGAATGGATACAGGTCATACCCACCGGGGGCTTTACCATCCTGGAACAATGGCGTTGCATAGTATGTTCCGAATATCTCGAAGTTACCATATCCTACCCTTGCAGTTGCACCGTAACGGAGCAGGTTAAGACTGAAATCTTTATATGATTTGATTTTCGGACCTTCCTCAAATACCATTTTTGAATGAGAGGCAATTTTAACAGCGCCTATCGGACCGGCAGCTATATTAAGACGGTGATGGTCGGTAGGCAGTTGTATTTCAAGCAACAAAGGCAAATAGAGGTAGAGTGTTGATAGCTTTGACTTTTTCAGTGTGCCGGATGGTATTAATTCTTCAATAACGCCGTAGGGATCTTTCTGGATATTGTTATCACCGTCAAACCTGTAATTGTTCCAGTTAAGACCCAGGCCGGTAACAAGGCCTATATGTCTTGCAAATCCTATGCTAAGCTGTGTAAAATTGATGTTGAAGCAGAACGATTTGCCCGAATTGAGCGACATATATGCTATATCTGAAGGTACGGAAAAACTCTTATCAGAGGTCATATAATTATTGAAGCCGAACTCAATTCCTGTCCAGTGGCCCCTGAATCTTCTGGCCCTTCTGGCCCTGAAATTATCCTCGTCATCAAAATTCCAGTCGCTGTTGTCTGTTTTTTCTTCATCATTACCGGAATATTTCTCAAAACGGATCCTGGGACCTTCAAGTGATTCGAGAAGCCTTATCCCCCTGTTCCCTACTTTAAGATCATAGGAAGAATCACGTTCCTCAAACTTAACTTTGTCGTTCCCCAATATCACACTTGCTTTTTCCTTTTGGCCGGAAGCAGTTTCTTTTTTATCCTGTCCCTTTAACGGTGTAGCCTGACATAGCCCCGTTATTATTAAAATTGCCGACAGTATCATTATTGCTTTCTTCTTCATGGCTGAATAATATTTGTTTGGTTAAATGTTACAATGATGGGACGAAGAAGGGTTACGAAAAGTTACGGGAGGGGAGAGCCTTTTTTTACAGGTGCATTAAATTTGAGTACTTTAGAGCTGAAATAAACCGAACTGATTTCTCCGTTTGCGTCTTTCTTTTCATTAAGTGCCATTTCCCAGCCAAGAAGCTTGTTTAGTCCAGTGATACCGGCTTCTGCAATCTCATAAGCTTTAAGAGGAGCATCAGATGAGGCCTTTTCCCTTAATATTTTTTCCCTGAATGTTTTTGCAATGAATTTGCCGAGCCTGCTCCTGTCCTCATAATCATCATCAACTGCCGTAAGGGCCGGTGCTCTGTATGCAACGAGCTTACCGGAAGTGAAACTGACAGACAGGTCAATATCAGA
>Ga0315535_1000011_pt1 | contig 105949 bp, 88 predicted proteins | sample SalMarSW160220MG_2_FD_203092 | JGI IMG/M metagenome (GOLD analysis project Ga0315535, IMG submission 203092) | Salt marsh sediment microbial communities from the Plum Island Ecosystem LTER, Massachusetts, United States - Salt Marsh Sediment SW1602-20 ... | reverse complement strand
TTTACTTCAGGGTCGGCCCACAACATTCGGTCTTCCTGTGAGAATTGCCAGGGAGCTCCGTTGTTTTCGATGTTGGAGAAGATGGAATTCAGTTCCCCCGGTGCAGCCGACTCCTCCATCACCAGGTAGCGGCGCATCCCCACGATCATGGCAGGCTGGTTGATGTTGATCGGACATTCCCGGGCACAGGCATTACATAAGGTACATGCCCATAATTCCTCCTCAGAAACATAGTCTCTGAGCAGGGATTTGCCATCTGAAAAGTCTGCGCCGTTCTTCAGCAGGGCAGGACCTTTCTCTTTCATACGGGCCCGCACATCCATGACGATCTTCCTTGGAGAAAGCTTCTTCCCCGTTATATTGGCCGGACAAACCGAGGTACAGCGTCCGCATTCAGTACAGGCCAGGGAATCCATGTAACTCTTCCAGGAAACATCTTCCACATCCAGGATGCCAAATCGCCCGGGAACCTCATCCACGGTCGTGTCTCCCCCGGGAGGAGATGCAAATGCCTGGTTGGGATCCATCATGATCTTCACCTCTCTGGTGATGCTCTCCATGGTATCCAGTTTGCCCAATGGATCCAGGCGGCTCAGGAATACATTGGGTACAGACATAAACACATGGAAGTGTTTGGAATAGGGCAGGTAATTGGCAAAAATAAAAATCAAAAGGATGTGTACCCACCAGTTTATCTGGTACAGAACCCTGTTTCCATGAACACCTTCATCAATCCATCCTGCCAGCACATTGCTTACCGGGTAGATACCCGATTGTGTATGGCCCGATTGAGCCGCAGCATGTATATAGAAGGTATTCATCCCCAGCAGGGAAACCATCAGCAGGAAGATGATGGTCAGGGCGATGTTGGCATCCAGGTGGGAGATATGCTTCATCTCAATTCCGGAAAACCGCTTCACATTCAGAAATATCCGCCTAATGAGAAATACAAGAATAGCCACTGCGATCACCAGTGCAAAAACATCCCCTGAAGCCACAATGATGGTATAAACCACCCCCAGGAATGAGAGTGCCCGTTCTGCCCCTGTTAGTCCATCGATCACCATTTCAATGCTTCCGATCAGAATCACCAGAAATCCCCAGAATACAAGGGCATGCAAAAGTCCAATGACAGGCCTTCTGAAAATCTTGGTTTGCCCGATGGCCACTTCCATCATCAGCCCAAAACGGCGACCGATCTGTTTGACAGGAAAATCCTTTCGGGTGAGTTTGAAATAACCAATAAATCTGCGCGTGGTGTAGCCAAAAGCCAGGAGCGTGACCAATAAAGCAACCAGGAAAATAATTTGTTTCTCCATCAAATCAGGATTAATTGGCCCTATTGTGCCTTGGCGGCTTTTATCTCTGTGATCAGGTCAGGGAGCACCTTCAGTGCATCCCCGACGATTCCGTAATCGGCCGCCTCAAAGATGGGAGCATCCTTATCTGTATTGACTGCTACAATACACTTGGAGGAGCTTACACCAGCCAGGTGCTGAATGGCTCCGGAAATTCCGAATGCAAAATAGAGATTGGGCGCAATGATCTTACCGGTCTGCCCCGTATGCTCCTCATGGGGACGCCATCCTTCATCGGACACCGGTCTCGAGCAGGCCGTGGCAGCCCCAAGCACACCGGCCAGCTCCTCAATGGGTACCCAGTTGTCACCGGATTTCATTCCGCGTCCGCCCGAGACAACCACATCTGCATCGGTGAGCAAGAGCTTGCCCTCCTGCTTTTGTACATCCTTAATGGTAGTTTTTGCAGTGCCTGCATCCACACCATGATCAAACGATTCCACCGCAGCAGACCCTCCGGCCTCCCTGATCTCAAAGGAATTCTGGGCCAGGGTCAGAATGGCTGTGCCGGTGGTAACCTCCACTTTGCCAAATGCTTTCCCGTTGAAAACCTTTTTTCTCACCACCAGCGGCGATACTGATTCGGGTAGTGCTGTAACACCCGATACCAGTCCGGCCTTCAGTCTGACTGACAGGCGGGGCGCAATGGCTTTGCCTGTGTTGTTGTTGGCCAAGACCAGCACAGTGGCCCCGGTCTTCTCCATGGCAGCGGCAATGATATTTGTATACACCTGGTTATCCAGTCCCGCAGGTGCGGACGAGGCATTCAGGACACTGGTTGCCCCATAGGCACCCAGGTTTGACAGTTCATCCTGGTTCACATTCCCGATGGAGAGTGCAGTCACACTTCCGCCTGTCATTTTCGCTACGCTTGCTGCATAGGATACCAGTTCAAAAGAGATTTTTTTGAATTTGCCATCCCAGTTTTCGGTATAAACTAATACTGACATATGAAAAGAGTTATTGGGTTAGTGGGTTATTTGCACTAAGTACTGAGTACTGAGTACTGAGCACTGAGCACTTCTATAGGACCTTCGCTTCATTCTGAAGAAGATTTACCAGCTCCTTTACATTGTCGGCATCAATCATTTTACAGGGTGCCTTGGATTCGGGCATCACATACTCTTTAAACCTGGTCAGAGATTCAGCCTCAACAGCCGCCAGAACCAGGAGCGGTTTCGTACGGGCCATCATGATCCCACGCATGGCTGCAATCCGGGGCTCTTTGGCGATTCCTTTCTGTACCACCCCAATAAAAGGAGCAGGAACGGTTACAAGCTCTTTTCCTCCATCGATATCACGGGTTATCACAACTTCACCATTTTCAAATGTTAGTGAAGATACAGCTGAAACAGAGGGAACTCCCAGCATCTCGGCCAACATTCCACCTACGGCTGAGCCATTGTAATCGCTCGATTCGATCCCGCAGAGGATTGCTCCATAGGTTCCGCTCTTCACAACTGCAGCCAGCTGGGTAGCCACCTGGTGAGCATCACCACCCACACAATCCACCCGGATTGCATCATCAGCACCGATGGCCAGCGCCTTTCTCAGTGTAGGTTCCACTCCGGCTCCTCCTACGGTTGCCACAGTCACGTGATCTACCGGATTGGAGGCATCTTCCTTGATCTCCATGGCCCTGGTCAGTGCCAGTTCATCCCAGGGATTGATGATCCACTGGACCCCATTTTCATCAATGGAGGTGTTGTCGTTCGAAAACCTGATTTTCGTTGTGGTATCCGGGACATTGCTTATACAAACGAGAATTCGCATATCTAGATATTTAAATAACCTGACAAATATAAAAGAATTCTAAAAGCACCCCACAAAATACGGGTTATCTAAAATCAATACAAAATACCGTGTGTAGCAGGACTGCTCAACGCTGACTTGATGATCCCTGTGGCGGGTCAATGACGACCAGCCAGGAAAAGGGATTGTTGCTTTCCAACAGTCAGTTTTACAGTTTAAATTCGGAAAAAAGTTCTAAGAAAAAAGAGGATTCTAGCCGGTTTCACTGATCAGGAATAACCTTTGAGAATCGATCACAGTAATGTTCCTGTTATCGAGTTTGATCATACCCTCCTTTTCAAATTCTTTCAGGAATTTGATTACACTTTCCACTGAAATGGAAGCGAAATCGGCGATTTCCTGCCGGGAAAGAAAACTAAAAACATGCTCACCTGCAAACACTTCCGAGGCAAGGTAAAGAAGCGTGTAAGCCAGTTTGCCGCGCATCTGCTTATAGGATAAACTGGAGATAATCTCCATGAGATGGTTTTCTGAACTGTAGTTTTTGGATGTGATCCGGAATCCGAATTCAGGGTTTGTTTTTAAAAGGTTGATCAGGCTCTCCTTTTCGATCATCAGAAGATTTGAATCCTTCAGGGTAACTGCCGAATAAGGGTAGACCTTTTCACCGAACAGGCTTGAAAAGGCAAGAAAATCACCACTTCTTGCTATCCAGAGATTCTGGACTTTGCCTTTTCCTGTCTGAAGGTACACCTTGACAAGCCCGGACTGGATGAACAGTACATGGGGTGCAAACGCGCCCTGTTTGAAAATGGTTTCCCCCTTTAAATAGTTGATCTGGGTACGGTTTTCACTCAGGGAGGCCAGCTCCTCTTTTGAAATGAGCTGAAAACAGTCAGGCTCATGTTGCATGGCATAGCCATCCTGGTTGACATCTTTATTCATGGCCCAAATTTAATTGAAAACATGGAAAATGACAGGAAAAAAGCTATCATCTCCGCTTGCTTCAAATAAGGCCGGATGATAAAATATGACGATCTTTGCAGCGCTAAAAAAAGAGAAACAACCACAAAATCAAAACGAGATGAAAATGTTACATACGAATTTGCACGAGTTCGAAACCGCCGCCGAGTTGGAGAAGTTTATTTCCGAGAATGAAAATGTCATGGTATGCTGCGGACGCATGGGGCCCATGTGTATACCCGTTTATGATGTCATGGAAGAGTTGGAAGAGGAACGCAAGGATATCAAATTTGCCGTAATGGCCTTCGATTCACCAGATGCTCATATCATACGGAATGCCCCTGAATGCAATGGCTTCATGGGTCTGCCTTTTACCATGTACTACAAAAACGGGAAGGTAGCACATGCTACAAGCAGCATCCAGAACATGCAACAGGTAGTCTCCGTCCTGGACTCGAAATTCGGTGCATAGACATGGATGAAATTTTTGATTTGATCATCGTAGGTGCCGGAGCAGCCGGATTATCTGCCGGGATTTACAGCTCCCGCGCCCGCCTTTCCACCCTGATCCTGAACGAGGGGGCGGTGGGAGGACAGATGGTGCTTACCGAAGAGATCGCCAATTATCCGGGGGTGGAAACCACCAAAGGCTACATGCTGGCCAATACCATGAAGAATCAGGCAAAGGAGTTCGGATGTAAGATCAAATCGAACCTGAAGATTAAATCCTACAACCTGGAGGGAGAGATCAAGCACATTGGACTGGAAGACGGACGGGAGTTCCGGTCCAGGGCAGTGATCCTCGCCCCGGGAGGAAGGCCAAGGCCGCTGAGTATTCCCGGCGAGGATGCCTTCAGAGGAACAGGTGTCTCTTATTGTGCCACCTGTGACGGAGATTTTTTCACCGGCAAACAGGTGATCGTGGTAGGAGGCGGCAATTCGGCACTGGAAGAGGCGGTGGCCCTTACCCAGTATGCCGGGAAGGTAACCATAGTCCACCAGTTCGATCACTTCCAGGCCTTTCAGCACGCTGTTGACCAGGCCAAAGCCAATCCGAAGATCAGATTCATCATGGAAACCGAATTACGGTCTTTTACAGGGAAGGGCGTGCTGGAGGAGGTAAGCATGGAGCACCTTCCCTCAGGAGAAATATCGTCAATGAAGATAGACGGTGTATTTATTTTTGCAGGCTACATGCCCAATACGGAAGACCTGGAGGGAATTGTGAAGTTGAGCGACCGGAAAGAGATCGTTGTGGATGAGGGAATGAAAACCAGTGTGCCTGGAGTTTTTGCGGCGGGAGACTGCATCGTAAAACGTTACCGGCAGGTGACTACCGCCGTGGCCGACGGAACCATCGCCTCCCTGAGTGTTGCAGAATACCTGAGGCAAACTACTATGAGTCAGGGAATTTAATCATACTGGTTGAAGATTACCGGGAATTGCACGGTCATTATCCTGAACTGGTAAAGATAGAAAATATCTATGCCACAGGAGAAATCCGCAAATGGCTTCAAAGAGAAGAAAATATGTATATTCCGGGCCATACTGACCCCTATTCCGAGCATCCGTTTTTTCCACTCTAACCATGCATGCATCTTTATCACTGCTAAATTTGAATTCTCCACACACAGCGAATTCCCCATCTGGATCTGTATAGATAAGTGGGTTATTGAGGGCATAGGTATACCTGTTGAAACTATTGGGATATCCAGTAAGCTGAACATATGGATCTGGACTCAGGAATCTACCAAGGACAGGATCATATACCCTCCCATTCATGTTGATCAGGTTGAAGACAGTCAGATGCTCATGGCCCGTAAACCCTCTGCCAGCAAATAGATTACCTGAATATTCCTCATCCCAATTGCTTGGGTCTCTCGGGATTCCCCAGGCACTGGAGATGTAATTTTCAACTGAATTTGTGGAGGTATTTATAATGGTTGTCAAAGAACCCAGGTGATCGGAGAGTACATAGTACATCGTATCATTCCCCGAACCTTGCTGCACAAAGATAGCAGTAAGTCCATTACCGCCACTGATATAGTGGTACTTTTTCAACCCCGTAGAAGTGGAGTCCTCCTCATAATCCTCATTAAACCTCCTAAACTTTTCTGTAGTTCCATCTCTCGATTGGACGGTCTTAATTCTCTGGTTTCCAAAACCGTATGTGAAACCAATGCATAATGGAATCCCTTTGTTTTAGGCAGCTTCATGAATAAACCCTGTAAAAAAAGCCACCCTGGCATAATGCCTTGGTGGCTTTTTTATTGACTAAGAAAAACGCTTTAAGCCTGTCCGGTGGGACCACCGAAGTTCATCGGCATATTGGCCGGTCCTCCGCTGATGGCGCCTGCCGGACCCTCAATCTGCTTGATGGGCCCATGTGTTTTCTCATACTTCTCCACATTATCTTTCAATGCGTGAAGCAATCGTTTTGCATGCTCCGGAGTCAGAATAATCCTGGATTTTACTTCCGCTTTGGGAATCCCGGGCATTACCCTCACAAAATCGAGAATAAATTCTGATGATGAATGGGTAATGATCGCCAGGTTGGAGTAGGTGCCCTGGGCAATGTCCTCCTTCAACTCAATGTTGATCTGGTTCTTCTTGACTTTTTCTTCCATTTTGATCCTTCTTTAATCCCTGGAACGTTCTGCAAATTCCTCTTCTTCAGTAGTCTCAGTCTGTCCTGAGGTGAGCCTTTCGTACTCCTCCCTGGAACCAACAACAAGGTTGTTGTAGATCCTTGAGCCGGTGCCGGCAGGGATCTGGTGACCTACGATCACGTTCTCTTTCAGACCGTCAAGAATGTCAACTTTACCGAAAATGGCCGCCTCGTTAAGTACCTTCGTGGTTTCCTGGAAGGATGCGGCAGACATAAAACTGTTGGTCTGCAGAGCAGCTTTGGTAATTCCCTGCAGCACTTGTTGAGAGGTTGCAGGAACTGCATCCCTGGCTACAATCAGCTTCAGGTCTTTGCGCTTCAGCACCGAATTATCATCCCTCAATTTACGGGCAGTAAGAATCTGTCCGGGTTTGTAATCCGCAGCATCGCCCGGATCAATCACAACCGCCTTCCCGTAAATCCAGTCGTTCTCGTTCATGAAGTCCCACTTGTCAACCACCTGCTTCTCCAGGAATTTGGTATCGCCCTGGTCTACGATCTCTACCTTTCGCATCATTTGACGCACAATGATCTCGAAATGTTTGTCGTTGATCTTCACACCCTGCATCCTGTAAACTTCCTGAACCTCGTCCACAATGTACTCCTGTACTTTGGTAGGACCTTTGATGGCCAGGATATCTGCAGGAGTAATGGCTCCGTCAGAAAGGGGTGTGCCCGCCCTCACGTAGTCGTTCTCCTGTACAAGGATCTGCTTGGAAAGCGGAACCAGGTACTTTTTCACTTCTCCTGCTTTGGAGGTAATGGTGATCTCCCTGTTACCCCGCTTGATCTTTCCGAACTCAACTTCACCATCAATCTCAGATACCACTGCCGGGTTGGATGGATTCCTTGCTTCGAAAAGCTCGGTAACCCTTGGCAGTCCACCGGTGATGTCACCGGATTTTCCAACAGCTCTCGGTATTTTCACCAGAATCTCGCCTGCTTTTACCTTATCGCCTTCGTTCACCGCAATGTGCGCTCCAACCGGAAGGTTATAGTTCTTCACCAGTTCACCTTTGGTATCAAGAATCGTGATCAGCGGGTTTTTGGTACGGTCCCTGCTCTCCACAATCACCTTCTCCTTAAATCCGGTCTGTTCATCAGATTCCTCACGGTAAGTAATGCCTTCAATCACATTATCAAAACTTACTGTACCTGCAACTTCACTAATGATCAGTGCGTTATATGGATCCCACTCACATATCAAATCACCCTTGCTCACCTTTGCTCCCTCTTTGATATATAGTTTGGAACCATAAGGAATGGTATGCGTGGTTAAAGCGATACCCGTATTCTTATCCACCACCCTCAGTTCAGCCAGACGCCCGATGACGATCTCCAGCTTCTTGCCGGTTTCGGGATCAGTGGATGTAACTGTACGCAGTTCCTCAATTTCCGCCACGCCATCATACTTGGATATCACATTGGATGCCGATGTAATGTTTGATGCGGTTCCACCCACATGGAAAGTTCGCAGTGTCAGCTGTGTTCCCGGTTCACCGATGGACTGCGCAGCAATCACACCTGTAGCCTCTCCCATCTGTACCATTCTTCCGGTAGCCAGGTTACGTCCGTAACACTTGGCACAAACACCTTTCTTGGATTCACAGGTCAATACCGAACGAATCTCCACCTGCTCGATGGGCGACTCTTCGATCACTGCAGCTATATCCTCGGTGATCTCTTCACCGGACTCAATGATCAGTTCCCCGGTCAGAGGATGGTATACGTCATGAACAGTGGTTCGTCCCAGTACCCTTTCATAAAGGGTTTCCACTACCTCTTCATTCTTCTTAATGGCCGATGCCACCAGTCCGCGAAGGGTTCCGCAATCCGGTTCCTGGATGATCACATCCTGTGAAACGTCCACAAGACGACGGGTCAGGTAACCTGCATCAGCAGTCTTCAGAGCCGTATCCGCGAGTCCCTTCCGGGCACCGTGGGTTGAAATGAAGTACTCCAGTACGGACAATCCTTCCTTGAAGTTGGAAAGGATCGGGTTTTCAATAATTTCAGATCCTGAAGAACCCGATTTTTGAGGCTTGGCCATCAAACCCCTCATCCCCGACAGCTGACGGATCTGCTCTTTTGATCCCCTTGCACCCGAGTCCAGCATCATATAGACAGGATTGAAACCCTGCTTGTCTGAACTTAGCTGCTTCATCAGTGTCTGGGTCAGGCGGGCATTTATATGTGTCCAGATATCAATGGTCTGGTTGTAGCGTTCATTGTTGGTGATCACGCCCATGTTGTAACTTTCCATCACCTCATCCACCTGGGCATAACCATCTTTCACGAAGATCTCCTTCTCGGCCGGAATGATCACATCGTCCAGGTTGAAAGAGAGGCCTCCTTTGAAGGCCATTTCGTAACCCATTTTTTTGATGTGGTCCAGGAACCTGGCTGTCTTGGCTGTTCCGGAGACCTTCAGCACATGGCCGATGATTTCACGAAGCGACTTCTTGGTGAGCAGCTCATTGATGAACCCAATCTCCCTGGGAACAAACTCATTGAACAGCACACGACCCACTGTAGTCTCAATGATTTCGGTTTCACCATTCTCAGCACCCAGTTTGGGAATCCTTACCTTGATCACCGCATGGAGGTCCACACGTTTCTCATTATAGGCGATGGTCACCTCTTCGGATGAATAGAAGGTCATGCCCTCTCCCCTTACCGGCTCGCCTTTCAGGCTACGCTTGGCTTTGGTAATATAATAGAGCCCCAGAACCATGTCCTGTGAAGGTACCGTGATGGGAGCGCCATTGGCAGGATTCAGAATGTTATGGGAGGCAAGCATCAAAATCTGTGCTTCCAGAATAGCAGCATTTCCAAGTGGAAGGTGCACAGCCATCTGATCCCCGTCAAAGTCAGCATTAAAGGCTGTACATACCAGCGGGTGAAGCTGTATGGCCTTCCCTTCGATCAGTTTCGGCTGGAAAGCCTGGATTCCAAGCCTGTGCAGGGTTGGTGCCCGGTTCAGCAACACGGGATGTCCTTTCAATACATTTTCCAGGATGTCCCATACAACAGGATCCTTGCGGTCCACGATCTTCTTGGCAGACTTTACCGTCTTCACAATACCACGTTCAATCAGTTTTCTGATGATAAACGGCTTGTAAAGCTCAGCAGCCATGTCCTTGGGAAGACCGCATTCATGCAAGTGCAATTCGGGGCCCACCACAATCACAGAACGGGCAGAATAATCCACACGTTTACCCAGCAGGTTCTGACGGAACCGTCCCTGCTTTCCTTTTAAACTGTCGGAGAGTGATTTGAGCGGACGGTTGGCATCGGTCTTCACCGCGTTTGCCTTCCTTGAATTATCAAACAATGAATCTACAGCTTCCTGTAACATCCTCTTCTCGTTACGGAGGATCACTTCGGGTGCCTTGATTTCAATCAGTCTCTTTAAACGGTTGTTCCGGATGATCACCCTGCGGTAGAGATCGTTCAGGTCGGAGGTGGCAAAACGCCCGCCATCCAGGGGTACCAGGGGCCTGAGCTCTGGCGGGATCACAGGTACCACCTTAACGATCATCCACTCGGGACGGTTGATCCCTTTGGAAATACGGAAAGCTTCAACCACCTGCAGGCGTTTTAAAGCCTCGTTCTTACGCTGCTGGGAAGTTTCGGTACCAGCCTTGTGCCTGAGTGAATAGGAGAGTTCGTCCAGATTGATCCTGGAGAGCAACTGGTGCAATCCTTCAGCACCCATCCCGGCAATAAACTTATCAGGATGATCATCCTCCAGCATCTGGTTCTCCTTGGGCAGACTCGCCAGGATATCCAGATACTCATCTTCAGTTAAGAAATCAAGATAGTTCACTCCATCTGCCTGCTTGATACCGGCATTGATCACTACATAACGTTCGTAATAGATAATGGAATCAAGCTTCTTGGTGGGCAAGCCCAGCAGGTATCCTATCTTATTTGGAAGTGAACGGAAATACCAGATATGTGCCACCGGCACAACCAGGGAAATATGGCCCATCCGCTCGCGGCGAACCTTCTTTTCGGTCACCTCAACACCACAACGGTCGCAAACGATCCCTTTGTAACGGATCCTTTTGTATTTACCGCAATGACATTCGTAGTCCTTTACCGGGCCAAAGATCCTTTCACAGAAAAGACCGTCCCTTTCGGGCTTATAGGTTCGGTAGTTGATGGTTTCAGGTTTCAGGACCTCTCCACTGGAACGCTCCAGGATCTCTTCCGGGGAAGCCAGACCAATGGAAATCTTTGTAAAATTACTACTCTTTACTTTGGTGTCTTTCCTGAATGACATATAAATCTATATTTATCGTTTCTAAAACTTGTTCTGACAGGCCGAAGCCATATTGCAGTATGTTTATACCAGGTTCACGCTCAGTCCGAGTCCGCGCAATTCATGCAACAGCACATTCAGCGACTCCGGAATTCCGGGCATTGGCATCGGTTCTCCTTTAACGATGGCTTCATAGGCTTTCGCCCTTCCTATCACATCATCCGATTTAACGGTCAGGATCTCCTGGAGAATGTTGGCAGCACCAAATGCTTCAAGTGCCCAAACCTCCATCTCACCAAAACGCTGGCCACCAAACTGGGCTTTACCACCCAGGGGCTGCTGCGTAATCAGCGAGTAAGGTCCGATGCTCCTTGCATGCATCTTGTCCTCAACCATGTGGCCCAGCTTCAGCATATAAATTACACCTACGGTAGCCGGTTGGTCAAATCTTTCACCGGTTCCACCGTCGTAAAGGAAGGTCTTTCCATACCTGGGGACACCGGCCTGATCGGTCAGCTCATTGATCTGTTCAATCTTGGCACCATCAAAAATAGGTGAGGCATATTTCTGATCCAGTTTGAGCCCTGCCCAAGCCAGTACGGTTTCGTAAATCTGGCCCAGGTTCATCCGGGAGGGAACGCCCAGCGGGTTGAGTACAATATCGACCGGGGTTCCGTCTTCCAGAAAGGGCATGTCTTCGGATCTTACGATCTTGGCCACAATACCTTTGTTACCGTGACGACCAGCCATCTTATCACCCACAGTGAGTTTCCTCTTCTTGGCCACATAAACCTTAGCAAGCTGGATAATTCCGGTAGGAAGCTCATCACCGCTGGTGAGACTGTGCTTTTTCCGCTTGTACAACCCGTCGATCTCCTTGAACTTGATCACATAATTGTGCAGCAGGTCGCGGATCAGGTCATTCTTGTGCTTGTCTGTGGTCCACTTCAGGGGATTCAGGTTGGCAAAATCCAGTTCCTGAAGCTGCTTCTGTGTGAACTTGGTTCCCTTTGGAATAATATCAATGTTCAGGAAATCCTTCACACCCTGTGAGGTTTTGCCGTTCACCAGCTCAAACAGTTTATCAATCAGCTGACCTTTCAGCTCGGTGATATCTGCCTGATAGGTGTCGTCAATCTTCTCAAGGATCTGTTTGGTTGCAGGTCTTGATTTCCGTTCCTTCACAGTACGGGAGAACAATTTCTTGTCGATTACCACACCGTATAGTGATGGTCCGGCTTTCAGTGAAGCATCCTTCACATCACCAGCCTTGTCACCGAAAATAGCCCTGAGCAATTTCTCTTCCGGAGAAGGATCAGATTCACCCTTCGGTGTAATCTTGCCAATCAGGATATCTCCGGGTGAGACCTCCGCTCCAATTCGGATCAATCCATTCTCATCCAGGTTCTTGGTGGCCTCTTCACTCACATTGGGGATGTCAGAGGTCAGTTCTTCAAGGCCACGTTTTGTATCACGTACTTCCAGCAGATACTCATCCACATGGATGGAGGTAAATACATCCTCCCTCACAAGCCGCTCTGATACCACGATGGCATCCTCGAAGTTGTATCCTTTCCAGGGCATAAAGGCCACCATCAGGTTTCGGCCAAGGGCCAGTTCACCCTGCTGGGTGGCATATCCCTGGGTCAGTATATCTCCTTTTACAAATTTCTGCCCCTTCTTCACGATGGGAGTCAGATTGACACATGTATTCTGGTTGGTCTTCCTGAACTTGGGAAGTTTATAACGCTTCACATCGTCGTCAAAACGCACAAAACGTTCTTCATCACTGTGTTCATACCTCACTAAAATCTCGTTGGCATCCACAAATTCAACCACACCATCCTCCTCAGCCCTGATCTGGAGCCTGGAATCACGAACCACGTTCATTTCAATTCCGGTGCCCACAATCGGGGCCTCCGGGTAGATCAGCGGTACAGCCTGACGCATCATGTTTGAGCCCATCAGCGCCCTGTTGGCATCATCATGCTCCAGGAACGGAATCAGTGAGGCAGCAATGGAAGCGATCTGGTTCGGAGCAACGTCCATCAGTACCACATCATTCTTCTCTGCCAGAGGATAATCAGCTTCATACCTGGCCTTTACCCTGGGATTCACAAATGTGCCATCCTCATTCAGCGGTGCATTGGCCTGAGCAATGAGTTTGTCCTCCTCCTCTTCAGCACTGAGATAAACAATACCCTTGTTGGCAAGCTCTACCTTTCCGTTCTCGGTCTTCCTGTAAGGAGTCTCAATGAAACCAAGATCACTGATCCTGGCAAACACGCAAAGTGAAGAGATCAGGCCGATGTTGGGACCTTCAGGGGTTTCAATGGGACAGAGTCTTCCATAGTGGGTATAGTGCACGTCACGCACCTCGAAACCGGCACGCTCCCGGCTCAGACCACCTGGTCCAAGAGCAGACATACGGCGCTTGTGTGTCATTTCCGCCAGCGGGTTGGTCTGGTCCATAAACTGAGACAGCTGGTTGGTACCAAAGAAGGAGTTGATTACCGAAGAAAGCGTCTTCGAGTTGATCAAATCGGTGGGGGTAAACACCTCGTTATCACGAACGTTCATCCGTTCACGAATGGTCCTGGCCATACGGGCCAATCCCACGCTGAACTGATTCATCAGCTGCTCACCCACTGTACGTACCCTTCGGTTGCTCAGGTGGTCAATGTCGTCCACATCCGTTTTGGAGTTAATCAACTCGATGAGATATTTGATGATCTGGATAATATCTTCACGGGTCAGTACCCTTTGATCTGTATCGGTATTCAGTCCCAGTTTCTTATTCAGCCTGTAACGTCCCACTTCACCCAGGTCGTAACGCTTGTCAGAAAAGAAAAGTTTGTCGATCACATCCCTTGCAGTAGACTCATCCGGCGGCTCAGCATTCCTCAGCTGCCTGTAAATATGCATCACTGCTTCCTTCTCCGAGTTACACGGATCCTTCTGCAGGGTATTGTATATGATTGCAAAATCGTTGATATTGGGTACATCCTTGTGCAACAGGATGGTTTTTGTACCCGAATCGATGATCTCATCGATGTGCTCATTCTCAAGAACAGTTTCACGATCGATGATCACCTCATTTCGTTCAATGGAGACTACCTCTCCGGTATCTTCATCCACAAAATCCTCGATCCAGCTCTTCAGCACACGGGCGGCCAGTTTTCGGCCTACCAGCTTTTTCAAACCGGTTTTTGACACCTTCACCTCATCGGCCAGACCGAAAATCTCCAGTACATCCTTGTCACTTTCGTAACCTATGGCTCTGAGCAGCGTGGTGACAGGTAATTTCTTCTTCCTGTCGATGTAGGCATACATCACATTGTTGATGTCTGTTGCAAACTCGATCCAGGAACCTTTGAAAGGTATGATCCTTGCAGAGTAGAGCTTTGTCCCGTTGGCATGCACGCTCTGTCCGAAGAAAACTCCCGGCGAACGGTGCAACTGGCTTACTACCACCCTTTCGGCTCCGTTGATGATGAATACACCCCGTTCGGTCATGTATGGGACTGTACCCAGATAAACATCCTGTATGACCGTATCAAAATCCTCATGTTCAGGATCGGTACAAAACAACTTAAGCTTCGCCTTCAGGGGAACACTGAAAGTAAGCCCCCTCTCCACACATTCGTCGATAGAGTATCTGGGCGGATCAATGGTGTAATCCAGGAATTCCAGAACGAAATTGTTCCTTGTATCGGTAATGGGAAAATTATCATGGAAAACCTGGTAAAGCCCTTCGTTCTTCCTGTTCTCAGGGGTGGTTTCCATTTGAAAGAAATCTTGAAAAGATTTCAGCTGAACTTCCAGAAAATCAGGGTATTCCAACTGATTCTTTATGGAAGCAAAACTTACTCGTTGTTGATATTTGCTTGGCATTGACATCGCTTTTTAATCCGAGGATTAATGTGATAATATAAAATTGCAAAAAGGCTTAGACCCCCGAAGGTACGGGGATCTAAACCTGTAAGTGGTTAGTGCGATTGCCCTATTATTTAAGCTCAACTTCTGCTCCGGCTTCTTCTAATTGGGATTTAAGAGATTCTGCCTCATCTTTGCTTACACCTTCTTTAATAGGTGCAGGGGCAGAATCAACAACAGCTTTGGCTTCTTTCAGGCCAAGTCCGGTGAGTTCTTTTACTAGCTTCACAATCTGCAGTTTTGCTCCACCGGGAGCTTTCAGGATTACATCAAATTCGGTTTGCTCGGCAGCAGCAGCAACGTCACCACCAGCAGCGGGACCGGCAACTGCAACTGCAGCAGCTGCGGGCTCAATACCATGCTCTTCCTTGAGTACAGCGAGCAATTCATTTACTTCTTTGACGGTCAGTTCAACCAACTGATCAGCAATTTTTTTAACGTCAGCCATTTTTATTGATTTTAAATGTGTTTAATTTTCTTTTTCTGATAATGTAAGCAGAGCGCCGGTCATTTTTAATCCGCTCGATGCGAGTGCAGACACCAGGTTTCTGGCAGGTGACTGTATCAGCATAAGCAGGTCTCCCAGCAGCTCCTCTTTGGATTTAATGTTAGAGAGCGCTTCAAGCTGATCATCTCCGATATAAATTGATTCTTCCACAAAGGCAGCCTTAAGCAAAGGCTTCTCCATGGTTTTTCTGAACTCCCTGATCAGTTTGGCAGGTGTATTACCTGTCTCACAGAACATAATGGAAGTAGAATCTTTTAATATATCGTAGAGATCATTAAAATCGCCGTCTGACTTCTCCATTGCCTGTCGGAGTAATGTATTCTTGACAACCAGCAGACTGATCTCCTTCTCAAAACACTTCCTTCTCAGTTTTGATGTCTGCTCCGCATTCAGGGAGGAGATATCTGTGAGGTAAAAATGCTTGGTAGCATTCAGCCTTTGTGCCAGGTTCTCAATGATTACTTCCTTTTCTTCTCTTCTCATCTTATCGAGACTCTTTAGCGATTATTATTCTTCAATAGCCTTAGGATCTATCTTTACTCCGGGACTCATGGTACTGGACAGATAGATACTTTTGATATAGGTTCCCTTTGCTGCAGTTGGTTTCAGCTTGATGACCGTGTTTACAAATTCACGGGCATTCTCAGCGATCTTTTCTGTAGGAAAGGATACTTTACCAATAGAGGTATGGACGATACCGTATTTGTCAACCTTAAAATCGATCTTTCCCATCTTCACATCCTTCACAGCTTTGCCGATTTCCATGGTTACAGTACCACTTTTGGGATTTGGCATCAGGCCCCTGGGACCCAGCACACGGCCGAGTTTACCAACCTTGGCCATCACGGGGGGCATGGTGATGATTACATCTATATCGGTCCAACCTTTTTCGATCTTCTCAACATAGTCATCAAGCCCAACGTAATCGGCTCCGGCCTCTTTTGCCTCATCTTCTTTCTCCGGAGTACAAAGAACAAGTACCTTGACATCCTTTCCCGTTCCGTGGGGAAGGGTAACAATGCCACGCACCATCTGATTGGCTTTCCTCGGATCTACACCCAAACGAACATCGATGTCAACCGATGCATCAAATTTGGTAGTAGTCATCTCCTTCACAAGCTGTGAAGCCGCACTCAGGGTATAATGTTTGTCCTTATCTAACTTCTCAAAAGCTAACTTCCTGTTTTTAGTAAGTCTACTCATCTTTCAATACGAATTAATTGTTAGACGGGAATGTGCCTTTTACGCTAATTCCCATACTCCTTGCGGTACCGGCAACCATTTTCATAGCAGACTCCACGGTAAACGCGTTCAGGTCGGGCATCTTTGCTTCAGCAATCTGGCGAACCTGATCCCAGGTTACGCTTGCTACCTTCACCCTGTTTGATTCGGCCGAACCTTTTTTAAGTTTGGCCATCTCCAGCAGTTGCACTGCCACAGGGGGTGTCTTCACGATAAAATCAAAAGACTTATCGGAATAGACGGTAATGATTACTGGCAACAGTTTCCCGGCCTGCTCCTGGGTTCTGCCATTAAACTGCTTGCAGAACTCCATGATGTTGACACCCTTGGCACCCAGCGCGGGTCCCACGGGAGGGGATGGATTAGCAGCTCCGCCCCTGATTTGCAACTTGATTAAGCCTTCTACTTCTTTTGCCATTTTTAAATTGATTATAGATATACTTACCGCTTACAACATCCGTTGACAACCATACAGGAAGCATTCAATGGACATATCATTGTCTGGAAATTGCAATATTTTTAACTTTCAACTTTTATTAATATTTAGGTTAGATCAAACTATGCACTGAGCACTGAGTACTGAGTACTGAGTACTACTAACCTTCTTTTTCCACCTGCATAAAGCTCAGTTCCAGCGGTGTCTTACGTCCGAAGATCTTTACCATCACTTTGAGCTTTTTCTTTTCATCATTTACCTCTTCAATGATCCCTGTAAAACTGTTAAAGGGTCCGTCAATCACCTTCACAGACTCTCCTACAAAGAAGGGCACGGTGATCTCCTCATCGCTTGCGGACAGTTCATCCACCTTGCCAAGGATCCGGTTCACTTCAGAGGTTCGCAGGGGTGTGGGCATCTGTTCGCCTTCTGAACCCAGGAAACCAATGATGTTTGGTATATTTCTGAGAATATGTGGGATTTCCCCGGTCAGTGTGGCTTCAACCAGCACATATCCGGGAAAATAGTTACGCTCCTTGCTGATTTTCTTTCCGTTCCTGATCTGATAGACCTTCTCAGTAGGGATCAACACCTGCGCAATATAATCCTGCAGGTTTAACCTGCTGATTTCACTATCAATATATTCTTTGGCCTTCTTCTCTTTGCCACCAATGGCTCTGAGAACATACCACTTTTTTTCCAGATCGCTCATGGATTATGTTAATTTATAGATGCCTTCAAGGATCTTCTGAAATGAAATATCCATGGCGAAGACAATCAGCGCAAAAATCAAAGATGCAATCATCACAACAAGCGCACTGCTCTGGAGTTCCTTCCATGTAGGCCAGGTTACTTTGTGAACCAGTTCGTTGTAGGATTCTCTCAGGTAATTAATTATTCTCTTCATTTCAGATCATATTTGCACGGGAGGAGCGACTCGAACGCCCGACACCTGGTTTTGGAGACCAGTGCTCTACCAACTGAGCTACACCCGTGTACATCATGCGTCAAAATAGAGAAGCCGGGTCCATTCAAAACGACCCGAGCTCCCTATGCAGTAAAGGATGGTATTATTACTCCTCTATCTTAATAACCTGACCGGCACCAACAGTCCTTCCGCCTTCGCGAATAGCAAAACGCAGACCAACGTTGATGGCTACAGGGTAGATAAGCTTCACGGTGATTTCCACATCATCACCAGGCATAACCATTTCAGTTCCCTCAGGAAGATGAATCTCACCGGTTACGTCCAGTGTCCGCAGATAAAACTGGGGACGGTAGTTGTTGTGGAAGGGGGTATGGCGTCCGCCTTCTTCTTTTTTCAACACGTAAACCTGAGCCTTGAATTCAGTATGCGGAGTGATCGATCCGGGCTTAGCAATAACCATGCCCCTTTTGATCTCCTTCTTGTCTACACCACGAAGCAGCAAACCTACGTTATCACCTGCTTCACCACGATCGAGGATCTTGCGGAACATCTCCACACCGGTTACAACAGTCTTTCGGCCTTCGGCACCAAGACCAATCAGGTTCATCTCATCACCGGTGTTTACTACACCTGTCTCGATCCGGCCTGTTGCTACAGTACCCCGACCTGTGATTGAGAATACATCTTCAACGGGCATCAGGAAAGGCTTCTCGATATCACGGGGAGGAATGGGGATGTAAGAATCCACTGCGTCCATGAGTTCCATTACTTTATCTTCCCATTTCTCTTCACCATGCATTGCACCCAATGCAGAACCGTGGATTACGGGAGCATTATCTCCGTCGAACTCATAGAAATCGAGCAATTCGCGAACTTCCATTTCAACCAGTTCAAGAAGTTCAGGATCATCAACCATATCAACCTTATTCAGGAAAACGACAATCTTGGGAACATTCACCTGACGGGCCAGAAGGATGTGCTCCCTGGTCTGAGGCATAGGACCATCATCTCCTGCAACAACGATAATGGCACCATCCATCTGAGCCGCACCAGTTACCATGTTTTTTACATAGTCAGCGTGCCCGGGACAGTCAACGTGCGCATAGTGGCGGTTTGCTGTCTGATATTCAACGTGAGCTGTATTGATTGTAATACCACGCTCCTTCTCTTCAGGTGCATTGTCAATAGAGTCAAAATCTCTGATTACAGAGAGACCCCTTTTTGCAAGGACCATCGTAATAGCAGCGGTCAATGTGGTTTTACCGTGGTCAACGTGACCAATAGTTCCAATATTGACGTGCGGTTTGGACCTATCAAATTTTTCCTTAGCCATAACTTTGTTTAATTAATTTGCTACTCGTTTACGTTATTTTATTTTTATCAATTATCAGAGCCAATGCCGGGAATTGAACCCGGGACCTCTTCCTTACCAAGGAAGCGCTCTACCCCTGAGCTACATCGGCTTACTCAAGGATTGAGCGGGAAACGAGGCTCGAACTCGCGACCCCAACCTTGGAAGGGTTGTGCTCTACCAACTGAGCTATTCCCGCTTAATACTCCAGGGAGTAAGTTAGTGGGGAGAGAAGGATTACTCGAAACCTTCGTTTCTCGTGAACTCGCCTTGCAGGCTCGGTTCGAACCTCCATTGCATGCTAACAAAAACTCCACCGTATAATTAAGAACTCAAGTGGGGAGAGAAGGATTCGAACCTCCGAAGTCGTACGACAGTAGATTTACAGTCTACCCCAGTTGGCCACTTTGGTATCTCCCCTATCTATCATTAAATAAATTACACCTCTAAAATAATCAGAGCCGATGGAGGGATTCGAACCCACGACCTGCTGATTACAAATCAGCTGCTCTGACCAACTGAGCTACATCGGCATACAAAGAACGTCAATGAAATATACCCTCCAAAATCGGTTCGCAAATGTATGAATATTTTATTTAGTTCACAAAAAAAAATGTCTCTTTTTTAGAAGCCATAAAAAAAGCTGCCGAAGCAGCCTTTTTTACAGGTTTTTATGGCTATTTCTTCCTGATTTTTGTCTTTCGTTTCACCAGTTGTTTCTTTAATGCGACAATGGACAGGTCGGTGGCTTCTTCAAAGGTCTTGCATTGTTTTTTCGCAAATACGGTCTGGCCCTTCACATCAAGCTTGATCTCAACCAGTTTGTTCTCCCTATCCATTGTATCCTTATCCAACCTGAGAAAAATCTCAGCACCCATAATGTCATCGTATACAGTCGGCAGTTTCTTGACCTTCGTATCGATGAAGTTCAACAGTTTCTGATCAGCATCGAATCGGATTGAATGCATCTTAATATCCATAGGTACCTCCTTCTTTTATGCCCTGGGATGGGCCTGATTATAAATAGACTTTAACTTTTTAAACGTGATATGAGTATACACCTGGGTGGCCGAAAGGTTTGCGTGACCAAGCAATTCCTTGATGGCATTCAGGTCGGCTCCCCTGTTAAGCATGTGTGTGGCAAAGGTATGCCGAAGCACATGCGGACTCTTTTTATCCAGTGTGGTGACCATGGCCAGATATCTCTTTACGATCCTGTAGATCATGGAATCATATGCCGGACGCCCCTTATCTGTGACGATCAGTGCTCCCACCCCAGGATCTGACACCACTCCCGAACGCAGCTCCAGGTAACTGTCAATGGATTTCAGCAGCTCATCATTCAGTGGCACCATCCGCTCCTTATCCCTTTTCCCTTTCACCTTTACACTCTTACCTGCCTGGTCCACCGACCTGACTTTTAATCCGATCAATTCGCTGCGCCTCATTCCGGTGGAATAGAGCAGGTCCATGACCAGCCGGTTCCTCACCCCCTCAAAATCATCACCGAAAGAGAAATCATCCATAAGGGTTTCCATGTGGCCCTCCTCCACAAAAACAGGTGTACGCTTGTTCATCTTTGGTTTTAGTACCCTGTCCAGGGGATTGGAATCCAACGCCCCCTCTTTGATCAGATATTTGCAATAGGTTCTCAGGGCGGTCAGCTTGCGATGGACCGTCCGGGGTGAGATCCCGGAATCCATCTGGGATACGACCCATTGCCGGATGGTCTTATAATGTAAATCCATGCCCTCTTTGCCGTTGTCCTGGCAGAAAGCATGGAATTGATTTAATACGGTTTTGTAAGCTCTGATGGTATGGAATGCATACCTTTTCTCGGCCTGCAGGTATATAAGAAATTCGTCGATCCCGGTCATAGGCAGCTTTTCATCCTCTGCCAAAACCCCGTTAATTTAGTCTTCTTCCCGCTGCAATTGTTGAATATAGACGGCTTTCAGCTTCTGCTGGCGCTTGGTTATGGACGGCTTGGTGAACGCCTGACGGTTCCTAAGTTCCTTAACCACACCAGTTTTCTCAAACTTACGCTTGAACTTTTTCAGTGCCCTCTCAATATTCTCACCCTCTTTAATGGGAATTACAATCATTTCAATCTGTTTTTAATTTCGAGCCGCAAATTTAGACATTCAGTTTCTAATATTCAACTAAACCCGGTGATTTTTTAATAGACCGAAAATGACAGCTGTAAAAGTATATGAATTAAAACGGAATTTTGACAACATTATCCTCTTCCACATAAAGATATAAAAAAAAAGAATTGCAAGGCAATTTACCTGGTCAAATTATAAATCTGCCAGGCAGCGGACCGATGTTCCCATTCTCTTGGAAAGATTTCCCAGCCATATCTGGGATGACGTGTTGCTCAGGTATCGAATAGCTACACCGTTCATATATTCCGTAGTGGAACAGAAATATCCATAACTGCCCATTCCGCTGAAATTGCCTGATAAGCTCCTGTTACCTCCGGGTAATGCTATAAACCCGCTTTCATTACTGGCACCTGAATTTGGACTCACCCAATGAGAAAACCCCTGTTCCTTGAGCTTCCCTCCTTCATCAGTCCCCCTCCAGCCCGTAAGTTCAAGCCAATATGGGGTCATTCCCAGTGCCTGCTCCAGGATCCTCCACTCGCCATCACTTGGTATATGCCAGCCATCGGGACAAGCCCCTTGTATTCCACTGGGTACCTGTCCACTGGTTGTGGCCCCGTTAAGTGCTGCAGACCAGGAGTACAGGGCACCATAAATATCCTTGTTGGTCGCCTGGTTATTGTACCAGCAATAACCTTTCCCCGTATCATCCAACAGGTCCCAGTCCAGGGTGCTCTCCACATTGGGAATGACACTTCCGTCTGCATACCGGGTGGTCTTCAGGTTCTCCGCCATCCAGAACTGGTCACCGATCTGAATGGTATTGTACACATTCCCATCTATATCTGTTACAGTATCTCTATAAACAACCTTGGTTGTAAAACTTACTTCATCGCCGTAGGCCGTCCCCACGCTGTTGATGGCGTATGCCCTCACGTAATAAATGGTATTGGGTTCAAGACCCGATAATGCGCTTTCGAAAATACCTGTACCGGTCCCGTTCAGGGTGGTATCATCTGAAATGGTCGGGCCGGTGGAGGCACTCCAGCATACTCCCCTTGCGGTCACTTCCATTTCCCCGTCATAGCTTACCTCTCCTCCTCCTTTGGCTGTGCTGTCTGTGAATTCAGTAATGGCCAGGGTTGTTACCGAAGGGCGAACAGGCATTCCGTCACCTTGAACACACCGGACTGAAATTCCATTGGCCTTGGAACGCTCCTCTAGAGAAACAGCAGCAGCATCGAAATTCAGGGCACGGACCCAGGCGTTAGAATTACTAAATTCGCTGGCTGACCAGAAACGGGTGGTTTTCCCTATTTCGTCTGGACCACCACTCCCCATATAGCCTGCGGGGAGGGCAGAGAATCCACTGGAGTTGGTAGCTCCTGTATTTGGGAGATTCCAGTGACTTGTACCTGCCTCTTTCAGCTTTCCACCTTCAACTGTTTCTTCGCGATTTGTACTCTCAGCATAAGAATCCGTCATTCCCAGATAGATTTCCAGGTCCTTCCATTCGGAGTTGCTAGGTAAATGCCACCCATCAGGACATACTCCCTGTATCCCACTTGGATTAGCTTGGCTTCCACCCGCACCATTCATGGCTGCGGCCCAGGTATACAGCCCTCCATAAATATCCCTGTTCTCCATGCTGTTATCATACCAGCAGTATGCTTTCCCTTCTGGTCCTAAATCTGACCAATCGGCATTATCCCCACAATAAGGGAGGTTTATTCCATCGGCATAGCGGGTGGTTTTCAGGTTCTCTTTCATCCAGATCTGCTCACCGAACCGGATAGTCTGATATACATTACCATCAATATCTGTAACAGTTGCATCGCTGGCACTCAGGGTTCTTAGTTGAAGTTGCTCTCCATAGGTGGTCCCCTCACTATTGGTGGCAAATGCCCTGACATAGTATGCTGCATACGGGGCAAGTTCAGTGATTTTACTGTTAAAGGTACCTGCACCCATTCCGTCTTCGGTATGGTTGTCGGAAATTGTCGGATTCGATTTGGTTCCCCAGCATACCCCACGCAAAGGTTCTGCGGTTCCGCCTACAGTAGTGACCTCACCTCCTGTATACACAGAATTAGCAGTTACTCCATAGAGTGTGCCTGTAGTAACATGCAGGAAACCATCCGGCTCAAATTTCTTGCATGTCTGTAATGAAAAGAGCAACACTGCCATCCCCAAAAACAGTGGGGCAGAAAGCATGATGAATGTTCTTTTCGATCTGCTCATCATTTTTTATTTCCCGCGTTTCAGAAAAATGAAGTCTCCGCCTTCATTTCCCACATTCTGAATCTCGCCATACTGGGGAAGTACACTGCTGTTACTGATAACTGCCATTCTGAAGCTGTTGAACAGTTCTTCTGAAGAGAGGTAGGTCTCCATGTTTTCATCCAACTGTTTGACCAGGTATTTCACAAATGCACTTTGGTCCGGAACTTCTGTCATGGCTCCGCTGGTCATGGCCTTCCGGCTGGGAATCTCATAGATACGGTCATACACTACTTCCATATCGAGGGTCACCGACCTCGATTTAAAAATTGAGCCGGCAAAACAGGCATCCGTAATCAACAGGGTGTGTTTTGAACGGATGGCCTGCAGGTAGTCCACCAGGGTGCTGTTTCTGAACCAGTCAGCAGTGGTTTCACGTGTGGCATCGGATGGCAACCAGTAACCGATTGAGGCATCTTCATCCCAATAACCATGGCCGGCATAAAAGATCAGCAGGTTGTCCTCTCTGGAAACCTTACCCCGCATGGCATCCAGTTCCCTGATGATATCACTTCGTTTGGGATTTTTCAGCATGGTGATGTTTTCCGGATCAAAGGTGTAGTTTGTTGTCAGGCTGTGAAAGATACTTTGTGCATCCCGGATGGGATTGTCCAGATCTGGAATACCCGGGTCTTTGTAAGAATCAATTCCGATGATCAGGCCAAAGTATTTCGAATTCTTCTTGATTTTATCAGCCAGCGTAAGCACCGGGGGAACATAGTCCACGTAAAATACGAGCTCCTGCATGTTGCTGTGTTCATCCATGGATTTCACCCGAATCAGGTTTTCACCGGGAACCAAAGAGACTGAACTGGCAAACATCCCGGTGTGATCGACCAGTTTAATATCTGTATTAACAGAAACAAATCTGATCTTGCTTGCATCATTAACCTCCCCAATCACTTCTACTTTGTCAAGCTCCGTGATAAAATGTTCTCCTGCTTCAGGAGATGGCGAAAGGATGCTGATAACCGGGGCCTCCCGGTCCGGGGCATTGTTCAAATGAAACACCACGGTTTTACTCTCTGCTTCCTGTGCATGAAGAAACCGGCAAGCAGTGAATAATACCAGCAGCATTATAATCCGGATGTCCTTGATGTGTATGCTTTGTTTCATGACCGCTAAAACTTATAGGTGAAAGCCAACATGGGGGCACTGGAAACGGGATCAATTCTCGGGTCAACAAATATTCGCCTGTTGATATTGGATGACATCCTCAGGTCTGAAGTGCCAATGATGGTCCAGACCAGATCGGTTACCCATACTGCCATGGCAGTATAGGCGAGTGCCTCCGAAATGTTGTCCTGTTGCAATGACTCCTGGTACAAGGCATATTTTTCATCATAATCAGTCAGATCGTTGATTCCGGCATAGGTATTCACCGCTTTTCTGTTCAGAATGACTGCACCGGCTATACTGCCGTAGCCTGCCACCCCTTTGATCCAGTGAGGACCTCCCCTGTACCTGGATAGTCCCAGACCGGGAAACAATGCCGATTGTAAAACAAGTCCGGTCCTGCTGAACTGTTTCTCATTTTTGGAAATATTTTTCTCAGTGATTTTCTGGGATTCTTCTTCCGGCTCTTTGATGTCAGGTTCAACAACAACAGGTTCGGGGGGTGGGATGGCCTTCACATACACCTTCACATAGATCTGGGCATTCATCTCGATCTTGTCAACTTCCAGGTCCCATGCAATGCGTTTACCAGTTCCTCCATTTACCATCTTACCCACATCACCTGATAAAGATGCCGCATTGATCCTGTTCCCTTTTGAATCAGTAACAATAAGCTCAACAGTGAATTTCTCCGAAGGGGTACTGTTCAGGATATCATATGAAATAAGGATGGTGTTGTCCCTCAGTTCCAGCCGTGGATCGGAAACCCGGATCTCCTGGCTGAACATTGAAAAGGTGCAAGCAATCCATATTACTCCGAACAGGAATGTAAGGATTTTCCTCATGCCGGGAACAATTGAATGCCTTTAAAGATAGCAAAATCGGGTCATACTTTGCTCATGTACTTTTAACTAGACTCCTGATTCAACCCTACCCGGCCAGATCTGGTGCTGTATCTCCATCTGCATGATTGCCAGGACGACGTCCATTTTTAAGCGAAGAATTTCTAACGATCAGCTTGTGCTCCAGTACCACGGTTTTTGTGATCCCGTTATTCTCATGATTCAAAGAATCGATCAGGGTGGCGGCGGCTACCTCCCCCATTTCTACACCGGGATAGTGAATGGTTGTCAGGCTGGGCTCAATCACTCTGGAGATAATGACATCGTTGAATCCCACCACCGCAATATCTTCCGGCACTTTAATTCCCTCCCTGGTCAACCGGCAAATAATCGAAACGGCAGAAGTATCATTGGTGGCGAAGATTCCATCCGGCCGGCTTTTCATCTGCAAAACCCTGTCAACGGTTCGTATCCCTGATTCTTCATCCAGTTTGGTCACAAAAACATATTCCTTTTTATAGGGTATCCCATGATTCTTCAATGCCTGCCTGTATCCCTCGTGGCGTTCAGAATACACACTGCTCATCAGGTTATCGCTAACGAACATGATCCTTTGGCAACCCTGCTCGATCAAATGATTTGTTGCATCATAGCCGGCTTTTGAATTGTCTATCACAATCCTGGTTAGCTGATAGTTAGGGTGATCCTTGATGCGGTCAAAAAGAATGACAGGGATCCCCTTTTTCATGAACATATCAAGATGGTCAATATTGCATGTATCACAGGCGAGTGAAACCAGTAAACCCTCAACCCTGCTGTTGAACATCGTTGAAACGTTTGCTTTCTCTTTTTCAACGGATTCCCTTGACTGACTGATAATCAAATTGAAACCCTTCCGGTTCACCATCTTTTCTATCCCAGAGATTACGGCAGACTGGAAGGCACTGTCGAGCCTTGGAAGGATAACGCCAATGGTATTGGATTTGTTCTTTCTCAGGTTGCTGGCAAAGGTATTTTGTTGATAGCCCATGGCCAGTGCAGTACTCTGGATCTTGGTAATGGTACTCTTGCGTATGGCCGGGTTGTCTTTCAATCCCCTGCTTACGGTTGAAGCAGAAAGATTCAACGCTCTGGCAATATCATAAATGGTAACTTCTTTTCGGCTGGCCATAAAGGGGTAAATCAAAAAATATGTAACGATATAAAAATATGAAATTTAATTAGAAAATTCATGCAACCGATTGCATTTTCACTAACTTTAACAGTCAAAACAACAACAATGAAATATCCAGGAGAACATTCATTTCAATGATCATCCTTTTTACCGGATTGCAGAACATTTTGATACCTGTATACAAATAACCCATAAAAACAAACCTGATGGAAAGAAGAAAATTCATAAAAGCGACTACAACTGCGGCTGCAAGTACCATCGTTATTCCCACCATAGTCCCATCCATGGTTTTTGGCAAAAGTGCACCCGGTAACAAGATCCAAATCGGTCAGATCGGTTGCGGCAGGATTGCGAGGGGGCATGACCTGCCCGGAGTCTTGCAGTATGATATCGCAAAGGTGATCGCTGTCAGCGATGTGGACAGCAACCGGATGGCAGACGGAAAGAGACTGATCGAGGAGTTCTATGCGAAGAAAGAGGGCAGTGACAAAACAGTTGACGTAAAAATGTTCAGCGACTATAAAGAGATGTTGCTCAAGCCTGAGATCGATGCCGTGATCATCAGCACACCCGACCACTGGCATGCACAACCTGCCATTGAAGCTGCACTGGCAGGAAAGGATATCTATCTTCAGAAACCCACCTCACTGACCATCGCAGAAGGACGCCTGCTCAGTAATATTGCACGGAAGAAAGGAACCATCCTTCAGTTGGGGACACAGCAGCGCTCCTCCAAACAGTTCAGGATTGCCGCTGAACTGGTCAGAAACGGCAGGATCGGAAAACTACACACCGTAAAGGTCGGATTACCAGGTGATCCCTCCGGTCCCGAAGCGGAAGAGATGCCTATTCCCTCCAATCTGAACTATGATATGTGGCTGGGAGAAACCCCATATGTCTATTACACCGAAATTGGCGTTCATCCGCAAGTAGGCTATGACCGCCCCGGCTGGCTTCGCCGCGAACAGTTCGGAGCCGGTATGATTACGGGTTGGGGACAACATCATTTCGATTCCGCTGCATGGGGAATGGATACAGAATTTACCGGGCCGGTTTCCCTGGAAGCAGTTGCCCAGTTTCCGAAATCAGGATTATGGAATGTCCATGGCGATTTCATGGTGAAAGCCGAATATAAAAATGGCATCACCATGTATACCAGCGGAGGATTCCCCAATGGAATAAGGTATGAAGGAACCGACGGATGGATCTTTGTATCGCGGGGCAATTACCAGGCAACCGCCAGCGATCCCGTCGCAAGGGAAAGAAGTGCCATGGCCCTGAATGCAAGCGACCCGGCCATACTGGAATCCGAGATCAAAGAAAACGAGATCCATTTGTATGTAAGCGAGGAACAACACGGCAACTGGCTGGATTGCATCCGGAGCCGGAAAGATCCCATTTCTCCCATAGAAATTGGTCACAGGGCTTGCAGCGTCTGCCTTTTGAGCCATATTGCCATGAAAATTCCGGGAACCCTTCAGTGGAATCCCAAAACGGAGAAATTCATTGGTAATGAGGCTGCCAATGCCATGTTGGCCAGACCCCAGAGGGCTCCGTACGGAACGGACTATATTCAGATATGATCCTCCTAAGATATCCAACTGGCTTGTGGGACACCTGCCCGGGATCAATGGTGAACTTTCATCATTATGCAATAGATTGCGCAGAATAGGTGAATAACATTTTCTGAACAGGAAATATGGTTATAAACCACTGTTTATCTGTAATTTAATGTATTTGTCTTAATGAAAACCCCCTTCATCAGGCATGATTTGGATCAATTTGAATGGGGCATTTATGAAAATTATATTCAATTATCCTCCTTAATTTCCAAATTTTTTGTAGTTTTCTGCAACCGATTGCAGCAATGAGGCAAACGGGGTGTAGGAATGGCAAGACCCGGTGAACGATCCGAGGGGAATTTGAGAAGAATTTGGTCAGCCCAAACGGAAGAGTAGAAATTACAAACTAAACCTATTCATACCTACCAAATCTATTATTACCAATCTAAACCTACATCTATGAAAAAACATCTTCTTATTTTATTGTTTGGAGTAATCTGTTCGATCTCATGCATGCAACTGCTTGCCCAGGAGAGGACAGTTACTGGAACGGTTACCGACGGGGCTTCGGATGAGCCGCTGGTCGGAGTAAATATTGTTGTCCAGGGCACCACCACCGGGGCAATTACCAGTTCGAACGGTAGCTACTCTATCAGGGTACCCTCTGTCGATGCTGTGCTGGTCTACTCCTTTGTAGGCTACGAAGTAAGCTCGGTTGAAGTCACCAACCAGACTGTGGTCGATGTGGCCCTTGTGCCCTCGGCTGTTGGCCTGGATGAACTTGTGGTTGTCGGTTACGGTACCCAGCGAAGGGGAAGCATTACCGGTGCCATTGTTTCCGTATCTTCTGAAGAAATCCAGGAGCGACCGGTTTTGAATGCAGGTCAGGCGCTGCAGGGCAGGGCCACCGGTGTTGTGGCCTTGGGTAATGGGGGTAGCACCCCCGGTACCGATGTGACCATCCGGATCCGTGGACGCAGGTCACTGACCGCCACCAACGAACCTCTTTTCGTCGTTGACGGAATCCCATGGGAAGGGAGCATTACAGGCCTTAATCCCAGGGATATCAAATCCATAGAGGTCCTGAAGGATGCCTCGGCCACCGCCATCTACGGATCGCGGGGTGCTAACGGGGTAATCCTGATCACCACCTACCGGGGCGGAAACATGCCCACAACCATCTCCTATTCTGGATATTACGGTATCACCAGTGTGCTTGCAGTGCCCGATCTGATGAACGGAGAACAATATTACAGGCTGAAAGAGGTAGGCGGACGTGCCTTTACCCAGGATGAACTGGATGCCTATGCAGCCGGTGTCTCCACCGACTGGGTAGACCAGGTGATCGAAAAGGGCTTCCAGACCAACCAGCAGCTGAGTATCCGGGGAGGGAGTGCCAAGACCGGTTTCGCCCTGTCGGGAAACCTTTTCAAGGAGCGCGGCGTGATCTCCCTGCAGGACTATACCCGGAAGACCTTCCGGGTGAACCTGGACCACCAGGCCACCAAAAGGATCAAGGTGGGTACCTCCACACAGGTGCTCAAGGGCATCCAGAACCTGGGTCCCAATACCTACGGGGGCGCAGTGAACATCTCACCACTGGCCGAACCCTACGATTCCGAAGGGAATCTTGTGTACCGGCCGGGGGCCGACCCGCTGCTCTGGAACCCGCTGGCCGATTATGAAGAAAATATCAGCATCGATGAACGGGAATCGTTCAGGGTCTTCAGCAATATATTTGCGGAGATCAACATTCTGAAGAACCTGAATTACAGGATGAACTATGGTCCCAGTCTGAGCGAATACAGGAGGGGCCTTTTCCAGGGGAGCAACTCCAGTGCCCGCCAGGGAGGGAATGCACTGGTCCGAAAGGAACATGTAAGAAAGTTCGAGTATACCTTTGAGAATATCCTGACCTACAATTTAACTACGGGTGACCATAACCTCAACTTCACCGGTTTGTATAGTATTCAGGAATCCAATGCTGAAGAAACTTTTATAGAGGTGGAGGACCTACCCTATGAATCACAGCTCTTCCATAACCTGGGGACGGCTGAAATAGTGGATGAAATGGGAAGCGACCTCTCCCAATGGGGCATCATGTCATTCATGGGACGGGTGAACTATGATTTGAAGGGGAAATACATGATCACCCTGACCGGAAGGTATGACGGTTCGTCCAGACTGGCTGAAGGCAACAAGTGGGGATTCTTTCCTTCGGCAGCTGCCCTGTGGCGGATCAGCAGTGAAAGTTTCATGCTGGGACAGGACCTGTTTAATGATCTTCGACTCAGGGTCAGTTACGGACTGACCGGTAACACCGGCATCGATCCTTACCAGACCAGGGGCTCCCTTTCCAGATCCTATTACAACTTCAATGGAAATTCAGGTCTTGGTTTCAGGCCGGGGACGCTGGCCAATCCTGACCTGAGATGGGAATCTTCGGCCACCGCCAACCTGGGTATCGACTTCGGGCTGATGGAAGGCAGGATTGCAGGTAGCTTTGAACTCTACCAGACCCATACCACCGACCTGCTGCTGGAAAGGCAGTTGCCCATCACCTCCGGTTTTAACTCGGTATTCGAAAATGTCGGCGAAACAAGGAACAGGGGCTGGGAACTGGGTGTGACATTCAGGAACATTGCCAAAGGTGATTTCAGCTGGTCAACCGACCTGAACCTCTTTGGCAACAAAGAGGAGATCCTGGACCTCTATGGGACGGAAGAGGATGACGTAGGGAACAAGTGGTTCATCGGTGAACCGCTGACCGTCTGGTACGATTATGAGAAGATCGGAATCTGGCAGCTTGGAGAAGAGGACGCTGCCTCGGTGTATTCCCAGTTCCCCGGTGAAATTAAAATCAATGACCTGGATGATAACGGCATCATCAACCAGGATGACAAGATCATCCTCGGTTCGGACATGCCAACCGTTACCCTCGGTTTGGGGTCCCGTTTCGAGTACAAGGGGGTTGATTTATCCTTCATGCTCCTGGGTGTATTCGGGCATACTGTCTACAACCAATACCTGAGAGACAGGACCACCCTCCAGGGACGCTATAACAACCTGAATGTGGACTACTGGACCGAGACCAATCCTACCAATGATAATCCCAAACCCGATGGCTCAAGGGAATACCCCCTGTACGAGACCACAAGATGTTACTACACGGGAGATTTCTTCAAGATCAAGAATGTGCAGCTGGGATACAACCTTCCGAAGACACCGCTCGCCAAGGTGGGAATCAAGAAGCTGCGAATCTACCTGAACCTGGACACCATGTTCATCTGGTCGCACCTTCAGAAAGGCCTTGATCCGGAAGTATATAATTCTGATATCGATGAAAATACCGGACGTGAGTATGGCGGCAGGATAAGATCTGATGTTCCTTCGACCCGTATGTACTCATTCGGGATCATGGTTGATTTTTAATAATGGATGCTAAAACTTGAGAAAAATGAAAAAAATAAAATATCTATTATTAGTAGTTGCCGTTGCATCGCTCACCGGGGTTTCATGCAATGTCCTGGATGAAGAGATCATCTCGGGAGTTACTGTGGATACCCACTACAATACCCCGGACGGATTCAGGGATGCAGTGAATGCGGCATATGAAAGGTTCCGCGACTTCTACGGCGATGAGGCCGGCTGCGCGGTTACTGTTTTCGGAACAGATGAATATACCAACGGCGGACACGGGGGTTTCCAGTACTTCAACAAGTACATTGCTGGTTTGGATGGTGAGGCCGATTATATCTGGGATCCCTGGCAGGCGTTTTATGAGGGGATCAATACCTGTAACGCAGTGATCGGCCGTGCACCGGAGGCTGATATTCCGGATGCTGAGAAAAAGGTGCTGGTTGCCGAGGTCAAGTTCCTCAGGGCACACTATTACTTCCTGCTGGTCCAGTTATGGGGCCCGGTCCACCTCACGCTTGAAGAGACCGTCGGGGTGGAGACCGAAGCTACAAGAACCCCGGAGAGTGATATCTACGAGGCCATTATCAATGATCTGGAGGATGCCATCGCGGATCTCCCCTCAAAAGGCGAAGAGACCGAGTTCGGGAGGATCACCAAGCCGGCAGCACAGCACGGGCTTGCAATGGTTTACCTGACCCGTGCCTACCAGCCTTACGGAGAGGGAGTGGCCGATTTCACCCAGGCTGCCAACCTGGCTGTGGATGTGATCAACAATTCGGGACATGTACTGCTGGACGATTACCAGAGGATCTACAACTCGGATGATGGTAGCGGTGGACTGGTCCATAGCAGTGAGAGCGAGCAGAACGATGAGATCATCTGGTCGATCCAATTTACAGAGGACCTGCTGTTGGACGATGAAGGGAACCGGAACCATCTCTATTTCAGGTGCTGGTACGAGACCTTCAATGATGGTCTCGACCGGGCCCTGGGTCATGGATACGGACGCCCGTGGATCCGTTTCAGGCCCACTGCGTGGTTGCTGGAGAATTTCAGGCCCCTGGATGTGGATGCCCGGTATCTAAAGTCATTCCAGGATACCTGGTATTATAACACCGACAGGAATATTCCGGCTGGTGCACATGTGGGTGATACAGCCATCTATATTACCGACAAGACGGCTGCTGAACTGGATACTGCAGCCATGTACGCCCGCCTGCCCGGGGTGAAGATTTTCACCTGGAACCTGGATGAGATCGACCAGGACTGGTGCCTGTGGAGAACGGATGTTTCGGTCAACAGCCCGAATATCAATATCTTCCCTGTTCCGTGGAAGTGGGAGGACAACCTGCGTCCCTCTCTGAACGAGACCAAGGGAGGCCGTGATTTTCCTGTCTACCGGCTGGGCGAGACCTATCTGGTGGCCGCGGAAGCCATGCTCGGCAGGGATGGAAATGCAAGTGCCGCTGTTCAATACATCAATACCCTCAGGGAGCGGGCTGCCTTTGATGGCATGGAAGCTGCCATGCACGTTGGAGCCGGAGAGGTTGATCTGGATTTCATCCTGGACGAGTGGTCAAGGGAGTGCTTCGGTGAGCAGAGCCGCTGGCTCGATCTCAAGCGGACAGGCAAGCTGATTGAAAGGGTTAAATTGCACAATCCAGATGCGCAGAACATCAAGGATTTCCATGTATTGCGGCCCATTCCGGTGAATCAGATTACCCGTTGTACCAACGACTACGGACAGAATACCGGTTATTAGTTTAGTTTTAGGTTGGCTTTTACTGCCTTCCAGGGATCCGGCCCTGGAAGGCAGTTTTTTTTACTCAACAAAAGACCTCGCTTAGTGGTTATTCATATACCAGGATTTGCGGAAAACGAATCCATAAAAAAAACAATGATGGGTTATATAGACGATTTGTATAAACTTGAGGGGAAAACTGCCCTTATTACGGGAGGGGGTGGAGTGCTGGCCGGAGCCATCGGAAGCGGTCTGGCACAGGCAGGTGTAAAAATCATCCTTGCCGATATTCATCTTGAAAAAGCTGAAACCAATGCCAGGACGATCATCGACCTGGGAGGTTCGGCCCACGGCATCCATATGGATGCACTTGATATGGACAGCATCAAGAAAGCCTGCGCAAAGATCGTAGAAGAGAACGGTAAAATAGATATTCTCGTTAATGCTGCCGGCGGAAATATCCCGGGTGCGACCATTTCTCCGGATAAGACCATTTTTGACCTCAACCTGGAAGATTTTGACCGGATTTCGGACCTGAACTATAAAAGCACACTTCTTCCAACACTGGAAGTTGGAAGGATCATGGCAGATCAAAAAAGCGGCTCCATTATCAATATCTCCTCCATGGCTGCCATGAGAACGATCACAAGGGTGGTTGGCTATTCTGCAGCCAAAGCAGCAGTTTCTAATTTCACCCGCTGGATGGCTATGGAGATGGCCATGAAACACTGTGGTGCCATCCGGGTAAACGCCATTGCCCCCGGATTTTTCATTGGGGATCAAAACAGGGCCTTGCTGACAAATCCGGACGGGTCACCTACGGAAAGAGGCAGGCTGGTCATTCAGAACACCCCCATGGGAAGGTTTGGAAAGGCCGATGAACTTATTGGTGCTGTTCTATTTCTATCCAGTGAGGCTGCTTCCTTTGTTACCGGTGTGATCCTACCCATTGACGGGGGATTTAGTTTTCATAGTGGTGTTTAAAACCAATCGTATGTTCATCTATTCATGGCGTTGGTTCGGGTCTGATGACCCGGTTCGCTTAAGTGAGGTTGTCCAGACAGGGGCGCAAAGCATCGTTACGGCGCTCCACCAAGTGCCTGTGGGAGAGATCTGGACACCCGGGGAAATCTCGAAAAGAAAAGGAATGATCGAAAGCGCCGGTCTCAACTGGGGTGTGGTAGAGAGCGTACCTGTCCATGAAGACATCAAGAAACGATCCGGCCAATACAAAAAATACATCCAAAACTACAGGAAGACCCTTGAAAACCTGGGCAGAGCGCATATCAATACAATCTGTTACAATTTCATGCCTGCATTAGACTGGTCCAGGACCAACCTGGCAATGGGAAACAAGGACGGTTCAGAAAGTTCGGGATTCAATTACACTCATTTTGCCGCCCTTGATCTTTTTATATTGAAGCGGCCCGGCGCCGAGCGTTCATACCCAGAAGAGGTGTGCGCCGAAGCCGAAACCTGGTTTGCCTCCCTGGCTGAACAGAGCAGGAAGGCTCTGAAAAATACATTTCTTCTGGGTTTTCCCGGATCGGGTGAGAAATTCACCTTGAAAGAGGTCATGCAAAGAATTGAGGGTTACAGTGGAATGAACCGGAGTGACTACCTTTACAACCTGAGAAAGTTCCTCGAGGAGATCGTCCCGGCGGCTGAAAGCGCCGGAATCCGGCTTGCCATTCACCCGGACGATCCGCCATGGCCATTGCTGGGATTACCTCGCACAGTGAGTACCCTGGAGGATGCACAGGAGATCATTCAAGCTGTGGATTCAAGCTACAACGGGATTACATTCTGTACTGGTTCCTTTGGTGCCGCGCATTTCAATGATCTGCCCCGCATGGCAGAGAAACTTGCACACAGAATCAATTTTCTGCACATCAGAAATGTAAACAGGGATAAGGATCTCAATTTCTGCGAAAAGAATATTTTTACCGGAGATGTGGATATTCCGGCCATCATGAAGACCATGATCCTGGAAGACAACAGAAGGGTCGAAAACCTAGAAGGATACAGTGGCATTCCGGTGAGGCCAGATCATGGTGCACGGATCCTGGGTGATTTTGATCAAACATATTATCCCGGCTACACACTGTATGGAAGGTTAAAAAACCTGGCCGAAATCAGGGGACTCGAAATGGGAATCCGGAGCACCTTGTCAGACGCAGATCAAGGGATAAAATCCAGATAGGGCCGGATCTTCACAAGGATTGAGTCAGGCAGGAGATGGTTCTCCACTATCTCTTCAAAAGAGCGTATCAAGTCCTCAGTATCCATGAATTTTACCAGCGCTTTCACATCCTCATACTCCAGATAGGGGTGCTTCAACAAATCCCTGAAGGAGGCTTTGTTGACATGCAGCTTCCGGACCTCAGACGTATCAATATGTATATGGGGAAGGATCTGAACAAAGGCTTCCCCGGACAATCCATACACTTCCCGCAACTGATCGGTGTTTACAAACCCCCCCAGCATGTTCCTGTATTTAATGATCCTTCCGGCAAAGACCGGGCCGATGCCGGGCAGGGGAAGCAGATCTGCAGAATCTGCAGAATTGATTTGAATGATACCCGGACTGGCTCTGTGGGTTTGATCAGATGGATAGGCATGGTTGGAGCGGGGTGGAAAATGTGTTTTATTGGCATCCCTGATGGAATCGAAGGCTCTCTGTTCACTCTTTTTTATGCTGTCCGATCTGGCCAGTTCTGCTATGATCTGGCGGGATTCCTCCAGGAATTGCTCCAATCCGGGTGGCTCACGGGCAGGAAACATCTGCACCGCGATCCTCGCTCCCAGGCCAAGGATCAACAGCAGGGATACAAGAATCATGGCCCGCTGCTCTCCCCTGGTCAATAAAAAGAATTCCCGAAGCAATTTTTTGATCATCCCATCATTAATGTGGCAGGGATGCTCCGATCGGTCAGCTATACCAGAATTTTTCTATGGGTCTGTATGAAAAAGCAAATGACAAGCGGCCCTGTCGAATGAACCATCAGGATGTAATTTACAAAAACGGTACACTGCAATTCGCTGTTTACCCAATGGAGGGAAACAGGGAGATGACCTTGCTGTATACGCCAAGTGCAAACAGAAGTGCAATAGCCAGGGGGGCAACGAATTTTACCAGGAACATGAACAACCCGTAATAGCCTGTTTTGTATTTCCCGTCGCTTGAGAACTCCCGTTTTGTGGTATCCCTGGCGAGGAACCAGCCGACAAAGACCACAATAAAGAACCCCCCGAGTGGAAGCAGCAGGTCGGGAGAGGCATTAAATATTCCAAACAGATCACTGGATACAATACAGAGAATCCCAAGGAAACCTGCCGAGATAATGGCCAGGAATGTAGCCTTTATTCTGGTCATGTTTAATTGCTCGGAAAAATAAGCCACAATGACCTCCAGCATCGATATGGTGGACGTGATGGCGGCAAAGCACAGCAGCAGGAAAAACAAAAAAGCCCAGATGAGCCCGCCCGCCATATTCTGAAAGATCACGGGCAAGGTAATATAGACAAGTTCGGGGCCCTGTCCGGGATCAATTCCGAATGCAAAAACTGCCGGGAATATGGCCAGTCCGGCTATGACGGCCACAAAGGTATCAGCAACAGCTACGCTGACAGCGGTATTTGCCAGACTCTCCTTCTTCTGTATATAGGAGCCATAGGTGATCAGGGTACCCATCCCGATGGACAATGAGAAGAAGGCCTGACCCAGTGCTTCCAGTATGATCCGGAAAGGCGCTTCCCTGATCGGTGTAAAATCAGGTTTAAACAGGAAAACCAATCCTTCACGTGACCCCTCGAGAGAGACAGACCGAATCACAAGAACAAGAAGCAGGATCAGAAATACAGGCATCAGGAATTTGGTAAATTTCTCAATACCATTTTTCACACCGGAGATCACAATATAACCTGTAAGCAACATCATGACCGCAAACCAGAGTATGGGCCTCCATATTCCTGAGGTAAATGATTCATAATGATTGTGAAAGAATACTTTCAGGGCCTCAGAATCCATGGACGCAAAACCAAATTTACCGGGAAATAACACCCACTTTACAGATTGGATCACGTACTCAAGCGTCCAACCTGCAACGACCGTATAGAAAGCAAAAATGATAAGAACTGAAACGACACCCAGCATGCCAACGAGATACCACCTTTTGCCGGGATGGATTTTCTTGAATGCACCTACCGGATTTAACTGGGCAGACCGGCCAATGACGAATTCCGACATCATGACCGGGATGCCAATGGCAGCAACGAAAATCAAATAGATGAGCAGAAAAGCTCCACCTCCATTTTGACCCACTACATATGGAAACCGCCATATGTTACCAAGCCCAATGGCAGATCCAGCCAGCGCCGCGAGGACACCAAACCGGCTGCTGAAACTGTCTCTCTCCCCGTTTCCGCCCTGCGACATGTCAACCTGTTAAAGCCTGTCGATGCAGTTCAGGTCCTCAAAGGCCACTTTCATGCGCTCGATCAAAGACTTTTCACTCTCCCTGAGCCAGACTCTCGGATCATAAAACTTCTTGTTGGGTTTGTCTTCTCCTTCCGGATTTCCAATCTGTCCCTGCAGGTAATTGTGGTTTTTGGCTTCAAACTTGCGCACCCCGTCCCATGAGGCCCACTGGGTATCGGTATCAATATTCATCTTGATCACACCGTAACCAATTGCTTCACGGATCTCCTCCCGGGTGGAACCGGATCCACCATGAAAAACAAAATTCAGAGGTTTCTCTCCAAGCTTGTACTTCTCTGAAACATACTTTTGTGAATTGTCAAGGATTTTGGGAGTCAGTTTCACATTTCCTGGTTTATATACCCCATGTACATTCCCGAAGGAAGCTGCAATGGTAAACTGGTCGCTTACTTTGGAAAGTTCCTCGTAGGCATACGCCACATCCTGTGGCTGGGTATAGAGCAGTGAATTATCCATGCCGGTATTGTCAATCCCATCTTCTTCACCACCGGTCACACCCAGTTCGATCTCCAGGGTCATGCCTATTTTGCTCATGCGCGCAAGGTACTTTTTGCAAATCGCGATATTCTCTTCCAGGGGCTCTTCTGAGAGGTCGAGCATGTGTGAGCTGAAAAGTGGTTTTCCCCAGCTCTCGAAGTGCCGTTCACCGGCTTCCAGCAATCCGTCGATCCAGGGCAACAGCTTTTTGGCAGCATGATCCGTATGAAGGATGACGGGTATACCATATTCTTCGGCCATATAGTGCACATGTTTGGCTCCGCTTACAGCACCTGCAATGGCTGCCTTCTGGTTTTCATTGGAAAGTCCTTTCCCTGCGTAAAATGCAGCGCCTCCATTGGAAAACTGAATCATTACCGGGGAATGAACTTCCCTGGCAGCTTCAATTATTGCATTCACTGAGTTGGTTCCCACCACGTTAACGGCGGGTATGGCAAATCCATTCTGCTTGGCTACAGCAAAAACTTTTTGTACATCTTTTCCGGTAACAACCCCCGGTTTTACAACATCTGATATCTTATTGGACATGATCAAAAATGATTAGGAATATGTTTGAAATAGAGCGAACAAAATTAGAATAAATATTGGTAAAATCAACTAGATCAGAATGGATAACCAATGGCCAGGTTAAAAGTTAGATCATTGCCTGAGATCCCTGAATTTCCAGGCAGCCAGTTGGAACCATCGATTGGGAAGGGAGAGCGCAGCGGGACCCCGAGGTCAAAACGAAAAATAAAGAAACTGAACACAGCCCGTGTACCAACGCCGGTACCAACGGCCAGCTCCTTATAGAACCTCCCGAATTCAAAACCTGCCCCCTCCCTGTCATCCTCATTGGAAAGGGACCAGATGTTCCCAACATCCAGGAACATAGCCAGTTCCAATTTCCAGATTAGCTTGAAGCGGTATTCCATGTTGGCCTCAAGTTTTACATCTCCTGTCTGGTTCGGGTAAACCGACTCGTCCGGATCATCATATGAACCCGGACCCAGACTCTTTACCTGCCAGGCCCGTATGCTGTTTGCACCTCCCGAAAAATACTGTTTCTCAAAAGGCATGGCAGCAGAATTCAAATAGGCAAATCCAACACCTGCAAATCCCCTCAACACCAGGCTGATATCCTCATATAAAAAAGTGTAACTCCTGAAATCAATGTCTCCCTTCATATACTGTGCAAAATCCACCCCCAGCAACTGGTAATTTCCGTCACCCGGATCAGCGGCCAGCAATTTGGAACCTCCATACAACAGGTTCCCTGATGTCTCCAGGTTCAGTCTTACATCCTGGAAGCTCTGGTTCTTCAAAAGTTTCTGATTGGACCAGTTCATTGAATAACGCTGGTCTATGATCAGGTGAGGCTCATAACTGTAGAACAGATATTTTCCCTCAAGCCATTCCTGGAAATCCTGTGACTTATAAGGCGTGAGTATCAAACTGGCTTCAAACGGGAATACCCTGTGGACCAATTTATCCGAACTTCGCCAGTCATACCCAAAAGAGGCATTGGCCAGGGTCCGGATGTAGTCAGGCCTTTTCTGATAGTTGTATGAAAGCCTGATGGTGGTCTGCGGGTTGAACTTCCTGATAAACTGGTCCGATTTAAAGGGCAAAAGGAACTTGGGGATTCTGAGCCGGGCCTCCACTCCGAACTCCTGCATCAGGTTTGGACCTTGGTATAAGGATGAGTCGGAAGCAGTACTTGATTCCTTCAAAGACTCAACAGCTCCCGTGAATGTTAGTTCAAATTGCTCTGAACCTCCAAAAAGATTCCTGTGACTGTACCCGATATTGGCTGCTGCACCAATGTTCCCTCCCGAGTTGGTGCCTTCCAGCTTGAATGTATAGGATTGACGTGTCGCGGGGGCGATCAGCACATCACAGTCCAGCAGCCGGTTCTTGGTATCCACCTCCCTGAACCTGATATCAACCATCCTGGATGCACTCAATGAGGAAAGGTTCCGGTAGGTTCGTTTCACATTGGAAGCATCGAACAGGTTTCCGGGAATGATATAATTTTTTTGTGTGACCACCCCGGGCCTGATATTTGGCTTTTCTGTAAAGATGATGCGAACACTGTCATAAACAAGTGTGTCTTTAAATAAAGCGGCCTGTTTGGCTTCTTCACGGGAAGCAACTGCACTATAATCAGTAACCATATAGACGTTCCGTACATGGTAGACCGGATGGGCTGTTTGAATGTTGTTTCCCTTCCTGTCCTGGTTTGGAAAATTCCTTATTCCAAGGGTGATATCCACCTGGTGGCTCTTCATGGCACTGTCCACTTCAAAGTAGATATAATCGCGGCTGAAGGCGTAATATCCACTGTCCCTGAGTACAGTTTCGATGCGAAGCCGCTCCTGCTTAAGCACATCCACATTAAACAACTCTCCGCTGCTGAACTTGTTTGTTCCCGTATCGGCAAGAACCTTGGGAGCCAGTGTCCCATCCTGGAAGAAGTAAGTAATGTTCCTGATCCTGTAAGGCTGACCCGGATTCACATGGTAAACCACCTTGACTCTTCTTTTCCTGTAAATGGTCGAATCAGTCACTTCGGAAAAATAGAATCCCTTGTTGTTCATGAAGAGCTTCAGCTGTTCCGAAGATTTCTCCTTCATATCCTCATCATAAACCACCGGGGGCTCTCCGATCCGCCTGAGCCAGTTGTGAAATCCGTTGTCCCTGGAGGGAGATGAAAGGTTATACAGGGAGAGATAGAACTTCCAGAAAATAACCTGCTTGTTGGGTTTCTGTTTGATGTAATCGTTCAGTGCCTTCTTGTCAAATTCACCATCGCCTGCTTCCACTTTGTAATTGTTGAGCAGGTACTTATCCGCTGGCACATATTTGGTGGCATTGCAGGAAAACAGGAGTATGGGAATGATCAGGGAAATGATATATGGAATCCTGCGGCTCAATGGTTCATCTGAAAATGCAAAAATACAAATTTTAATGCAGTCAAAACTTTTTTCATCTTTGTGGTATTCAACAATCCTGCCATGATCTCCAAATCGAAATTAAAACTGATCCGGTCCCTCAGCCAGAAGAAATACAGGGAACAACAGAGACTCTTTGTGGTGGAAGGAGAGAAAATGATTGTGGAACTGCTTGAGGGAGTGCACCGGGAACCTCCCATGGTGGAGGAAATCATTGCCACCGGGCAGTGGATTGATGATCACGGTGATTTGCTTCGGTTGGCCGGAGTAAATTTCTCAGAGACCACTGAAAAAGAACTCAGGAGTGTCAGCAGCCTGGTCCACCCCCAGCCGGTGCTTGCCCTGGTCCGGATTCCGGTTCCTATCCTGGATCCTGAGGTGTTGTCCTCTGAAATTGTACTGGGACTGGTTGCTGTCCGTGATCCGGGTAACCTGGGGACCATCATCCGGACGGCCGACTGGTTCGGCATCAGGCATATCCTCTGTACACCCGATTCGGTGGACCTTTTCAATCCCAAGGTGGTGCAATCCACCATGGGCTCCATGCTTCGGGTGAAAGTTCACTACACGGAACTGGAACCTCTGCTCAGAGACCGGACCATGCTTGGAAAACCGGTTTACGGAACCTATCTGGACGGGGAAAACATCTACGAAACAGAACTGGGGGAAAATCCACTGATTCTGTTCGGAACCGAGTCAAAAGGTCTCTCCAATGCCTATGATCCTTTCATCAACGCCAGACTTGCCATACCCTCCTATGCAGGTGAGGACTCCGGTTCCGAATCCCTGAATCTGGCCTCATCGGTTGCTGTGGTCTGCTCGGAAATCAGAAGAAGACAATAGGATCATCAACCAGTGTTCCCGGCTATTCAAAATGAAAGTTTAACATGATGATATAAGAGGTGACCCGCTCAATGGAGTTCACAAACTCGAAATAAGGTGGTCTCCCTTCATCGGAGAGGATGTTGTTAAATCCAACTGCCAGTTTAATCTCAGGGGAAAACTTAAAGTATTTCAGATAGTTATCAACCCCAAACCCAAATTCCAGATAAAAATCGGCCGGTTTGAATTTGAGGTATTCCTGTGATTCACTGTCAAAATCCTTTTTGGCGGACATATCATACCTGAAGTTCAGGCCCCCTATCAGGTAGGGCCGGTAATTATTCATCCGGTGGGCCCGGTATTTAAACAACAATGGAAAATCCAGGAAACTGGGACCCAGTGGAACAGGGTTTTCGGCATCGCCATATTCAGCCAGGACTCCCTGCCCGTTCCCGCTATAATCATAAAAAGCTATTTCCCTGGATCCAAAACTGATGCCCGGCAGAAATCGGAGGTTCCAGTTCTCACTCAGTCTCAGGTCCGATACAATACTAACCTGGAATCCGGGTTGCACATTGCTTACATCGGCATACAGAAAAGGATCGGCACCATAGTTTCTTTTGATTCCCAGGTCCATGACATTCAGTCCTACGGTAAAGCCAAAATGAAGCCGTTTCAGATCAAAGGCGGGAAGATTCCTGGCTTTCTCCTCCTGGGAAATGACCTGAACAGAAACAATTAGAAAAACAAGGAGCAGGGGTATCCTTTTCATATGAGACATAAACGGTGCAAATATAGCAATTAGTATACAGGAACCGACAGCCGGGATCAATCACCCAACAATCGCTCCAGGGCGTTCTCAAAATCGCGTGCGTAGTCCGCTATAAATCCAAAGGATACATCATCAATCCGGAGTTCCTGTTTGGTCACATGTCCGAGAGCCGAAAAGGGAACTTCCGTTTCCATCATGAAATCCAGGAAATCAGTCTCCTGCTCCGCTGAAACACTTACCACCACCCTGCTCTGGGCCTCCCCAAACAGGAATGCATCTTCGCGGATTTCTGCCGGAGAAGTCACATCGAAACCAAGCCCCCGGGGAAGTGCGCATTCCACAAGGGTTACAAACAATCCACCCAGGGAGACATCATGTGCCGAACTGACCAACTTTTTGGCGATCAGTTCTTTGACAACCTGTTGGATTTTCATCTCGTACGCCAGGTCAAACCTGGGAGCTGCCGATTCATTGACCATATGAACAAAGGAGAGATATTCCGATGAAGAGATATCATTATCAGACCTCCCGATCAGGAAGATTACATCCCCCTTCTGCCTGAAATTTACCGTCATTACATCTTCATAGTTTTCCAGAATCCCTACCATTCCAACCACCGGTGTGGGAATGACACTGTCAATATCCTCACCGTTGTAGGTCAGGTTATGAAAACTCACATTCCCTGCGATGACAGGCACCTCCATTTTCCGGCAAACCTCACTGATCCCTTTCACACTTTCAGCAAAATCACTATATACAAAAGGATCCGAAGGGTCTCCGTAATTCAGGCAATTGGCAAGGGCCAGGGGTCTCCCCCCCGAGCAGGTAATGTTCCTGGATGCTTCAGCCACCGAGATCATGGCCCCTTTCCTGGGTTCCAGTTTGCCATACCTGGAGTTCCCGTCAACACTCATAGCCAGGGCAATGTCATAACCTTCCAGTTTGATGATACCTGCATCAGAAGCATGCTCGCTGCTCAGGTTTGACAATCCGGCCATGGTATCAAATTGCTCATAAATCCACCTGCGGGAAGCAATGTTTGGTTGCGACACCATCTTCCTGGCAATCTCTTTCATGTTTCCGGGCATGGGCACCTCATCTGCAGAAACCGTTCTGGGGGTCTTTCCCCTCAGTTTTATATCCCTGATATAGACAGGGGCTCCACCTCCCCTTACAAGCAACTGAACCGGCAGGTCACCGTAAACGGCTTTCTGATCCTTGATCCTGATCCTCTCTTCTAAGGTAACCGATCCAATGGAAGTGCAGTGGAGTTCCCATCTCCCGGCCACTTCCATGAAAACATCCATATCCTTTTTCCCTACTGCAAGAAGCATCTGTTCCTGGGTTTGGGAAAGCAGCACCCCAAGGGCATCAATATCCTCCCTGATCACCGGTATTTTGTCCATGTAAACCTCCACACCTTTCCTGCCCCTGGCGGCCATCTCGGCAGCAGCACAGAGAACACCTCCGGCGCCAATATCCTGCATTCCCCGGATCAGGCCTTTCCCGTTCAATTCATGAATACAATCCATCAGGATCTTGCCGGTGGCAGGATCAGCAACCTGCGAAGAAGGAACCATTTGTCCCTTGTTTTTGATGGCTTTGGACGCGAATCCTGCACCATGTACACCATGCCCCGATGTCTTTTTCCCAAGAAGCACCACTACCTGGGAGATATCTGTAAATGCAGCCTTGATCACTTTGTCCCTTGGCACGATTCCAATGCCCAAGAGGTTAACCAGCGGATTAAAATTATAGCTTCTGTCAAAAAGGATCTCACCCCCTACCACAGGAACACCAAAGTTATTGGAATAGCTCCCCAGTGCCGAAATCACTGCATTTACCATTTCCCGGACCGACTTCTCCCGGGGCTCCCCGAACCTCAGGATATTCAGTTGTCCCACGGGCCTGGCTCCCATGGTGATCAGGTCCCGGTTCACATTCCCCACCCCTACGGCCCCCTGTCTTGGATCCACTGCGATGGGATGGTTATGAGACTCCATTTTTATTACACAGGCCAGCTCTTCGTTGAGGAAAATCACACCGGCATTTTCTTCCCCGGCCTGTACAACCACACCCTTTCCTTTTACCGGCATCTCCTCCAGCCACTTGATGGAGCTTTTATAGGAAATATGCTCCGACCACATGGCTGCAAACATGTTCAGTTCAAAAGGATTGGGTTCCCTGCCCAACCTGGATTTGATGGAGTAAACTTCGTCCTGGGTCAGGTAAGAAAGTGCGCGTTCTTTCAGTTGCGGTTCATTCAGATCCATAGATGATAATTTGGTATAAATATAGTGATTAGATCATTTGAAGATAATGTTTACATTTGTTGGAACCCAGAAAAAAACCTTCGCAATATGAAAAGAATCGCACTTGTCACCGGTGCGTCCGCCGGATTTGGGAAAGCTACTTCATTGCTCCTGGCAAAAAATGATTTTGACATCATCACCACGGGCCGCAGAAAAGAAAATCTCGAAACACTTGAAGATGAGATACGGTCTCAGACCTCAGCAAACGTACTCTCCCTCGCATTTGACATTAGGGATCAGGCAGCTGTGAATGCGGCCTGTGGCGGGCTGACGGGCAAATGGAAAAATGTGGATGTGCTGGTTAACAACGCCGGTCTGGCAGTGGGGCTCAACCGGATCCATGAAGGAGTGGTGGATGACTGGGAAAGGATGATCGATACCAATATCAAAGGTCTGCTTTATATCACCAGGCAGATATCCCCCGGAATGGTGGCCCGGGGGAGCGGACATATCATCAACATTGGTTCCGTTGCGGGGAAGGAGGCCTATGAAAACGGAAACGTTTACAATGCCACCAAATTTGCGGTGGACGGTCTTACACAGGCCATGCGTATCGACCTGGTTGATTATGGCATTAAGGTAACTGCCATCAACCCGGGAGCCGCCGACACAGAATTCAGCAAGGTTCGCTTCAAGGGTGACCAAAAGAAAGCGGACAAGGTGTATGAGGGTTTCACGCCCCTCTATGCGGAAGACATTGCGGAGACCATTCTTTTTGTTGTCACCCGCCCGCCCCATGTAAACATCGATGATTTGCTGATCATGGCCACCAGTCAGGCCCGGACCAGGAAAATTCACCGGAAGTCATGAATTTAAAGTAATTAACAGATAATAAACATATTCCATGTACACGATTAACTACTTAGAACAATTTACCCGGACCGTATTTGAAAAAATGGGCTGCAGCAGAGAAGATGCAAAAATGGCCACCGATGTCTTTATTGCCGCTGAACTGAGGGGATATTCCAGCCACGGAATGATCCGCATCAAGGATTACTTCCAGCTGTGGCAGGCGGGCCGGATCAATGTAAAACCGAAGGTAAAGATCGTGCATGAATCGCCAAGCACGGCTGTGGTTGACGGAGACGGGGCTGTGGGGATGATTGCGGCCACCAAATCCATGCAAATTGCCATTGAAAAGGCAAAACATGCCGGTACTGGCTGGGTATCCACCCGCGGTTCCAACCACTTCGGGATTGCAGGGTACTACTCCATGATGGCCCTGGAGCACGACATGATCGGCATCTGCATGACCATCGCCAATCCGCTGGTGGCACCCACATTCTCTGTATCCCAGATGCTGGGCACCAATCCCATTGCGGTGGCTGTGCCTGCAGGGATACATCCCCCTTTTGTGGCCGACTTTTCAACCACACCCATAGCCCGGGGAAAACTGGCAGTGGCTGCAAAAAAAGGTGAAAAAGTACCATTGGGGTATGTCCAGGATGCCAACGGGGAACCATCGGATGATCCTGATATTCTAAAGCAGGGTGGTACCATGCTGACCCTGGGTGGTACCCGGGAACAAGGAGGCCATAAAGGATATTGTTTGAGTGCCATTGTCGATATTTTCTCGGCTGTTCTTTCCGGGGCCAACTTCGGGCCTTTCTGTCCTCCCTCGGTGGCTTATCTCCCCGTGAAGGAGGAGAAAGTGGGGGAAGGAACCGGGCACTTCTTCGGTGCCATGCGCATTGATGCCTTCCAGAAACCAGAAGCATTCAAATCGCAGATGGACAAATGGATCGAGACCTTCCGTGCTGCCAAGCCTGCCAAAGGTCAAACCAGGGTAATGATCCCGGGCGATCCGGAGAGAGAGAATGAAGTGCGTATCAGCAAAGCGGGTGTGGATGTGCTGGTCCCCGTCCAGAAAGAGATGAAGGAGATCGCCGACTTTCTGGGGATTGCCTTTGAGATGAAGTAGCGGGCGTACGCCCGCGAAATGTTAGTGAGGGTAGAAAGGGTTTATGTATTTAAGGGTTTGGGTTATTAAAAAGGGTTTATGTGTTTAAGGGATTAACCCAATCCCATAATCCCATAATCCCATAATCCCACAATCCCTTTTCCCTTTCCCCTCAAACCCTCAAACCCTCAAACCCTCAAACCCTCAAACCCTCAAACCCTCAAACCCACAATCCCCCAATCCCACAAGATTCGCAAGAATGGTCAACAATACCTGGGCTTTCATTGTATTTAACCCAACTTGTTTGTTTGCGATTAATCGTATAAATTTATTAACATGAAGAGAAGTTCACTCTCATATCGACGGTTGATTTTTACAATCCTGTCGTTAACAGGTTTTAATCTTTTCTCGGCCTTGGCCCAGGATCAATCCATATGGTTTGAAAATGGTGCCACATGGCATTACGGCTATGGAGAGGGAATGGAGGCAAGAACCGCTGGTTATGAAAAGCTCGTGATTACAGGTGATACAGTTATCAGTAGCACTGATTATAAGATCATCAATAGAATCCGCGTGTACTCCAATGAAGTCAGACAAGAGCTTGATAATCTCTACCTCAGGTTTGACTCAGAAAATGATCATATATACCGATACATTGATTCTTCAGAATACTTGCTCTATGATTTCAGCGCTGATAAAGGAGACACCATCATTGTTAAAGCTATCAGTGGTGGTGGGGATATTAGCTTTTGTCACCTATTCGTAGATTCCATAAAGGTTGAGGTATTTTCCGATTCAATACAAAGGAGGGTTCAGTATTGTACAGAAACTCAAAACTATCAATTCGATTTCGCGGGGAAAATAATTGAGGGTATTGGTTCAGAGGTTTTCCTTTTACCAGTTGATCAATTAGTTTGCGATGCCGGCTGTGCAGATGATTTGCGATGCTATCAGGATTCAAAGGTCGTCATAACCAATCCTAATATTGAGTGCGAGGGATTGGTAACAAGTAGTTACCAAGAATTTTCAGTTTTTGACGAGATAAAAGTATACCCAAATCCTGCATTGGATCTTTTGTATCTAGAATCACAGAATGCTATATCTACTGTGACAATTTTGGATTTGAATGGATCTGAAATCTCTCAAAAACCTGTGGATTGCTTATTAAAAACCAGCATTGAGATTCAAACATTGGCCTCTGGGATGTATTTGATTCAAGTCTTATTCGAAGATGGCCATTCTGTGGCTCGAACGTTCCTAATAGATTAATCACTTACGGTCAAGCAAGAGAAATTCTGCTAAGTGAATTAATATAGAATCGACAGACGGGTATAGTGGATGTTCTGTTCCTCGTACAGCAGGAGATGAAGGAGATTGTTAACTTCCTGGGGATTGAATTTGAGATGAAATAGCGGGCAAGAGAACCCCTCAAACCCTTAAATCCTTAAACCCTTAAACCCTCAAACCCTCAAACCCTTAAACCCTCAAACCCTTAAACCCTCAAACCCACAATCCCCTTTCCCTATCCCTTTCCCTATCCTTTTTCCTATCCCCTTAATCCCTCAATAACCCAAACCCTCAAACCCACAATCCCACAAGATTCGCAAGAATGGTCAAATACGGACCAGTGAAACATAGTATTTTAGATGGATCATTCGGACCATAAGTATGAACATTCAACAGCAGTCACGGAAAGAATACCTTCACCGCATCAACCGGGTGGTGGATTATGTGGATGCCAACCTTGACCGGGAGCACTCACTCCAGACCCTTGCTGAAGTGGCACATTTCTCGCCCTTTCATTTCCACAGGATTTTCCGGGTTTTGACCGGGGAAACAATCAACAGCTATGTGAAAAGGATCCGCTTGCAGAAAGCAGCAAGCATGTTGCTTAACGATCTTGAAAGATCCGTGGAGGAAATAGCCGCCCTGTGTGGTTTTAACAGCACTGCCGTGTTCTGCAGGGCCTTCAGGGATCACTTTGGTACAAATACCACCGATTTCAGAAAAAACAATCCATACCAGGAAAGCAAGAACAGTCAATCCGATGGCAAGCATGGTCAATCCCGTGAGCACCAGGTCCAGTACATTAGCGATGATATTATGAACCAAAATCGCAATGTAAAAATGGAAGCAAACATTCAGGTAAAAGAGATGCCGGCCATGGACCTGGTCTATTGCAGGCATGTGGGCGCGTTTGACCAGATCAGTGGTGCCTACGAAAAACTGTTTAAATGGGCAGGTCCCAGGGGCTTGCTTAAATTCCCCGAAACCAAAACCGTCACTGTGTATCATGATGATCCCAAGGTGGTGGATTTGGCTAAACTACGGCAGAGTGCATGCATCACCGTGGATGAGGGGGTGAAAACCGAAGGGGAATTCGGAAAGATGCACGTACCGGGAGGCAAATATGCGGTTGGGAGCTTCGTAGTGAAACCACATGAATTCAGTGATGCATGGGATGCTGTCTGCAGGTGGCTGGCCGACAGCGGTTACCAGCCTTCAGACGGTTATCCCTACGAATACTACCCAAAGGAGCATGAACCCGGGAATCCACCCGTTTTCACAGTGGACATCTGCGTTCCCGTAAAACCGTTATAAGATTCCTTGCCAGGGGTACATTATCAGGGATGTTTATGAGGAAGCCTATAAATTTTTGACTACAAAAATTAGCTTCGCTGAGCTCGCAAGCTCGGTTTTCAGCGACGAATAAACCATCCCTGATAAATGCACTTTCCTAGTTGAGCTCCGGAAGCCGCCCGGGAGTCCATGGGGCCTTGAGTGCTTCCAGCCGGCTGTCCAGCACTTTGATCTCATCCACGACTTTCTCCAGTTTGGCCAATACAGGCGGAAACTCCTCTTTCAGTATGGAAAGCTGATCTTTCTCAGTCCTGGTCACATCTGATGTGGATCCGTAGTGAGTATAGATCATTTCACTGAGCCGGTCATTTAAAGGCATCGGCATGGGAGGCAACTCCTCTGAACTGGCTTTTGCCTCAGGACCGTTGAACGCGTAGTCGATATCCTTTAACCTTGCTTCAAGTTCATTGACCTTTTCACTCAAATCAACGCCGGCACCGGGAGTCTGAACCAGGGCTTTTTTGATGGAAGCCAGTTTGGTCAACTGCTCCTGAACGAGCCTCTGGGAACCGGACATGACCCTGGAATATTCTGAGACTTCGTTCTGGAATTCAACCAGGGCTCCGAAATCCCTGGTCTGCAATGTGGCATCCTGGAGCAGCTTTGCTTCAAACTTTACCGGGTCAACAAGCTTTGTGACTTCACCGCCGGCCACCATATGCAATCCAACACTGTATCCTCCGGGCATGGCAAGGAGACCACTTCCACTGCCCCTTCGGCCTCCGGATGATGTACTGGTTGAGATGGGCCGTGTTGAGGGATAGCGCAGGTCCCAGGTGATGCGGTTTACTCCCTTGGATGCATTTTTTGTTAGCTTCCTGATGGGATTCCCGGATTCGTCGTAAATGGTGAAGACCAGCTCAGGAGCCTCCTCAGACTCCTCCTTGCGCAACTGTTCCCTGGTAGGCTGCGGAATGGGCTGTTTCTTTTCGAAAAGCTCCTTCTCAATCTCATGCCGCTCTTCTTTCAGGGTTTTGGGGACCTCCTTGATGAAATAGGTAAATGTGGCACCGAATTCAGGATTTTTTGAACTGTAAAATGTGGATCCCTGTCCATATTTCCCCCCTGTCTGGATGAACATCAGTGCATCGGCCACCGGGAAAATGGTTGCATCCTGGTCCAGGATGGACTTGTTCCTGGCCAGTTCCCTGAGTGGCGTATAATCATCCAGAATATAAAATCCCCTTCCAAAAGTTGCCACAACCAGGTCATTTTCATTCTCCTGGATCATCATGTCTCTCACACTGATGGTAGGCATTCCGGAAGTAAACTTGGTCCAGGCCTCTCCACCATCTATGCTGAAGAAAAAACCAAATTCTGTACCGGCAAACAGGAGACCCGGTACTTCCGGATCCTGCTCAATGGAGTGGACGGTTCCATTCTCCGGCAGATTTCCAGATATGGAGACCCAGCTAAAACCTTTGTCGGAACTTTTCATCACGTAAGGCTTGAAATCGTCCCGCTTCCGGTTGTCAAAGGTGGCATAAACCACATTGGCATCGAACCGGTCGGCAAGCAGGTCGCTCACATAGGTATATTCCGGAACACCGGGGAAGGTTTGGATTTTCCTCCAGTTTACACCACCGTCGGGAGTAACCGATACCACACCATCGTCGGTTCCCACATACAGCAGGTTCTCATCGAGCCTTGACTCAGAAATGGAAACACCGGTTCCCCATAGGCTTGTAGATACATCCTTCACCACAGCGTCATAACTCCAGAAATGGTCCATTACAGGCCAGCTGTTGCGGTCAACTCCCGAAGTCAGATCCTCACTGATCACCTCCCAGGAGTTACCCCTGTCTTCGGACCTGAACACTTTGTTTGCCATCATATAGATCCTGGTATTGGAGTGGTTGCTAACAATAAGCGGTGTATTCCAGTTCCATTTGTACGTGTCCTCTCCCTGCCTGGGTGTTGGTCTTATTCTAATGCTTTCTCCGCTTTTCCGGTCATACCTGCTCACGTTTCCATACTGTGATTCACAATAGACAATGTTGGGGTCTTTGGGATCCACTGCTGCCCAGAATCCGTCTCCGCCCTGTATGTCCTGCCACGCTTCATTGGTCACCCCGTCTGAACACTTGTTCTGGGAAGGGCCTCCGAGGGTATTGTTGTCCTGTGTTCCCCCGTACACATTGTAAAAAGGAACTTCATTGTCCACAAAAACCCTGTAAAATTGTGTTACAGGAAGATTTGATTTGAAGAGAAAGGTCTCTCCCATGTCAAAGGTTTCATAGACCCCGCCATCACCTCCGATCAGGTAATGACCGGTATCATCGGGATCGATCCACAATGCATGGTCGTCCACATGCCTGCCGTCGGTACTGATGTTGTTCCATGTCTTTCCACCGTCCAGGGTTACTTTGGATACGGTCTCCATGGAGTAAACCTTATCTACATCCACCGGATCGCAATAGATCTCATTGTAATACTGTCCGCTGCTGTTATAGTCGCTCATCTTTTCCCAGGATGCACCACGGTTCACCGAGCGGAAAAATCCGCCCTTGTCTTCAGCAGCCTCCATAATCAGGTAGACCACATTCCGGTTGGCCGGGGAAACAGCAATTCCCATACCCCCGATATGTACTTCCGGTAATCCCTTTATGGACTTGACCCAGGTCTCACCACCATCGGTTGAACGGTAAAAAGCCGACTCAGGACCTCCGCCGATCTTTGTGAACACATGCCTTCTGCGCTGCTCGCTGGTGGCATACATCACATCGGGGTCACAGGGATCCATGATCACATTGTTGACTCCTGTATGCTCGCTGATCTCCAGGACTTTCTTCCAGGTCTCACCGCCATCCGTTGTTTTGTATAATCCCCTGTCTCCGCCAGGGCCCCATACGGAACCTTCAGCTGCAACAAAAACAGTATTTGAATTGCGGGGATCCACAACGATGCCTCCAATTTGCCTTGATTCTTTCAGCCCCATGTTCTTCCAGGACTCTCCCCCGTCTTCTGTCTTGTATACACCGTCACCATAGGCCAGTGCACGCTGGTGGTTGTTTTCACCGGTACCAAGCCAGACCAGGTTGGGATTATTGGGATCCATGGTGATCACACCGGTGGAATAGGAATCGTATTTGTCAAATACGGGTTTAAAAGTTGTTCCATTGTTGGTGGTCTTCCACACATTCCCCGAAGCAATGGCCACATACCATTCACTCTGGTTCTCCGGGTTAACAGCAAAATCAGCAACGCGTCCCGAGGTAAGGGCCGGTCCGATGGAGCGCCATTTTAACCCCGAAAGTGTTTTGGAAGCAATACCCTCTGTCTGCTCCTCCTCCCCTTTCTTATCCTTCTCTTTTGCATAAAGGGCAAAGGAGTTTGAGCAAGTGATCCCCAGAATAATCATTGATACCAGGAGTGCCCTGGCGGGTGGAAAATTTTTCATTATCGTTTAGGTTTGTTTGGGTTTTGAGGGGATGAAAGTAACCATTTCCGATGAAATTCAGGAATCTTCTTTTATGTTATAAAAGACTACTTTTGCTCAAAACCAAGCTTATGTTTGATACCATTTTAAACCACAGAACCATCCGGAAATACACCGCTGATCCCATCCCCAATGCGATCCTGGAATACATTCTTGAGGCAGGGACGCGTGCTTCAACCACAGGCAACATGCAGGTATATTCCATTGTGGTGACCACCGATCCGAAAATCAAGGAGGAGTTGTCACCCTGCCACTTCGACCAGCCCATGGTCAGGGAAGCCCCCGTTGTAATTACCTTTTGTGCTGATTTCAACCGGTTTAGCAAATGGTGCAGATTAAGGAATGCCGAACCCGGTTACGACAATTTCCTCTCCTTTGTTACGGCAGCCATCGATGCTTTGCTTGTGGCTCAAAATGTATGCGTAGCCGCTGAAGATGCGGGACTTGGAATCTGCTACCTGGGTACAACAACCTATATGGCCGGAAAGATTATCGAAGTACTTGATCTGCCCCCCGGAGTGGTCCCGGTTACCACAGTCACCATCGGCTATCCGGATGAGCATCCCGGAGTGACTGACAGATTGCCCCTGGAAGCAGTCGTTCACAGGGAAAAATACAGGGATTATTCCGAAACCGACATCAACAATCTCTACCGGGAAAAGGAGTTGATCAACAGTTATCAAGAATTTGTCAAAGAGAATAACCTGCAGACCCTTGCACAGGTTTTTACGGATGTTCGCTACAAGAAATCAGATAATATTCTGTTTTCCAATTCATTATTAGAAGTATTGGAAAAGCAGGGGTTCATGAATCATCAACAATAACAGGCTGTTCATAAAACATTTCCCTGTAAGATGGGTTTTACTCGGGTGAAGGAGATTTTTTTGTTATAAGATATATTCTATATTTGTAGGATATCAGAATCTGGAAAAAATAATTGCCATGAAAAGAGCTGTAATTATACTCGCACTTGTATTTGCTGCAGGAATACTACTGAGTTCATGCAACAAGCATACATGCCCGGCATACAGCCAGGTTGACACTGAGCAAACAGAGCATGCAGGATAGTACCCGGCTGGATTTCTGATTGTTTATAGTGAAGATTTACCCCCGGTAAATCTTTTTTTTTGTCCGTGCATCAACAATCCCCTGTTGATTTCGTTACTTTTGTAAAGCGGCACAGCTGATTCTCAATGAGAAGGTATCTGATACTTGTTATGGTCATTTGTTCATTCCCTCTCTCACTTCTGAGCCAGGGGGACATCGATGAACAGAGACATACCCTTTTCCGGGATGAGAGCACCTTCGGAGCCTTCCTCAATTCCAACGGATTTGGCATCAACTACCGCTATGGATTTTACCGCAATGCCAAAAACCAGTTTATCGTTGATGCCGACCTGGCTTATGTGAAGCATCCCAAAGAGGTTAAAACTCAGGTAGCCTATGAATACAGTACACGCAGGTACGTTTACGGGAAGGAGAACCTGTTCTGGGAACTGAAGGGGATGGCCGGCTGGCAAAAAGAGCTTTACCGGAAGTATGACAAAAATGGTATCTCTGTCCGATTATTCTATGCCGGGGGTTTCTCCCTGGGATTTCTCAAACCCATCTATTATGAAGTTTACTCTTTCTCTGCCATTGGTGAAGCTATTTCACGTGATTATTTGAAATTTGATGCCGCCATACACCAGACTCAGATCGGTGGACGGGGCTCCTTTTTTAAAGGATTTGATGAGCTGAGTCTTGTCCCCGGAATCACAGGCAAAACAGGGCTCAGTTTTGAGTACAGCCAGCGTGATGCAGTGATCCATGCACTGGAAGCCAGTGTGAGTCTTACTGTGTACCCCAAGGAAATTCCCATTATGGCTACTGACTACAATAACTTCCTGTTTTTCAACCTGTCAGTCGGATACAGGTTTGGAAATATTCGGGACATCAGCGAGGCAGCAAGGGCCAAGTCCAGAAAAGACCGAAGAAAGGAGAGAAAGACTCAGGATCCGGGTATTCCCTATCCCGTATTATAAGAAAACATGAAATAGAAAAATTGACCCATTTGGTTTTTTGCCAATTTGATATTATTGCTTAAATTCGCACTCCTGTTATTCAAAAAACGGAATTAATCGTAATCATTTAATAATTAAAAACATGGGAAAAATTAAAGTTGGTATTAATGGATTCGGCCGCATCGGCAGACTGGTTTTCAGGGTTGCTGCGGATATGCCAAATGTGGAAGTTGTTGGAATCAATGACCTGATCGACGTGGACTATATCGCATATATGCTAAAATATGACTCTACTCACGGACGTTTCAACGGAACCGTAGACGTAAAAGACGGATTCCTCGTTGTTAATGGTTCCAAAATCAGGGTCACAGCTGAAAAGAATCCGGCAGACCTGAAATGGGATGCAGTGGGTGCTGAGTATATCGTTGAATCCACCGGACTTTTCCTCACCAAAGAGAAGGCCCAGGGACACATCGACGCCGGAGCAAAAAAAGTAATCATGTCTGCTCCTTCCAAGGACGACACCCCCATGTTCGTAATGGGCGTGAACCACAAGAAATACTCCAGCGATATGAACTTCGTTTCCAATGCTTCATGTACCACCAACTGCCTGGCTCCGATTGCCAAGGTACTGAATGATAAATTCGGTATTATTGAAGGCCTGATGACAACAGTTCATGCCACCACTGCCACGCAGAAAACAGTAGATGGCCCTTCCATGAAAGACTGGAGAGGCGGACGCGGTGCAGGACAAAACATCATTCCTTCCTCAACCGGAGCCGCCAAAGCGGTTGGCAAAGTTATTCCTGAACTGAACGGTAAACTGACAGGTATGGCTTTCAGGGTTCCCACCCCCAATGTATCAGTTGTTGACCTTACCGTACGCCTGAACAAGGGAGCTTCCTATAAGGAGGTATGTGCTGCCATGAAAGAGGCCAGCGAAGGTGAACTGAAAGGTGTACTTGGTTACACCGAAGAGGCCGTTGTATCAACAGACTTCCTTGGTGAGAGCTGCACATCCATCTTCGATGCAGGTGCCGGAATCGGATTGAACGACAACTTCGTAAAAGTTGTGAGCTGGTATGACAACGAAATGGGATACTCCCTGAAGGTTGTTGAACTGCTTATACACATGAGCAAAGTGGACAACGCATAAGCCATAGCATCATCTTTATCCCAGGGGGGCTCTTTCGGGCTCCCCTTTTTTTATAAAAAAACCCCGGTCTCCCGGGGTAAAAAAATATGTCGAAATGGGGGTTTGAATCAATAATATTCGATGTGTTCAAAAGGGATCTGGATGGTTTGCTCGTAGTGCTGTCCCAACTCTTCAATGGATTCATCGCCCTCCTCGAAGTACCACTTGATCTGCACATTCTTCCCGGCATCATGGTTGATCTTCATGATCCTGAGTACTTCCAGCATATATTTTGAAGAACCGCTGTTGATGTACTCAAGTTTGATGCTCATCACCGTCTTTTCGGCAGGGGTCAGGAAATATTCATTGATCCACTCAATTAATCGTTCGAAAAACTCCCCGGGATCTTCAGGGATCGACCTGCCCTCCAGTGACAGTTCACCTGTATCCCCAATAAATTCCACTTCAGGTGAATTGAATGTCTTTTTAAAATAGAGGTCTTCCATATACAATCCTATAGTTTACTCATACCTTAATGCAAGGATCGGATCAAGCTTTGATGCCTTAACCGCAGGGAAATATCCCGAAACGATTCCGACACCGAAACACAGCCCAATCCCCAACAGAATCCATTTCCAGGGTATAATGAAACTGGAACCTATGGCTAAAGATAAGCCATTTCCAATGATTATTCCTAACAAAATTCCCACAACTGCTCCCAATTGTCCGATGACAATGGCTTCGTACAGGAACTGTCGCTTGATCATCAGGGACTTTGCTCCCAGTGCTTTTCTGGTCCCGATCTCTTTGGTCCTTTCGGTGACTGAGACCAGCATGATGTTCATTAATCCGATCACAGCTCCCAACAGAGTTATCAGTCCGATGATGGTGGCAGCAATGGTGACAAACTTCAAATTCTCAATCAGCATCTGGGCGAGCTGATCACTCTTGGTAATATTGAAATCGCTCTCATCCCTGGCCTCCAGTCGCCTGACCAGCCTGAATAAGCCTTCTGCCTCAGAAACACATATATCCAGCATCTCCGGCTTGTCCGGCATCACATTGATAGAATACCCCATCTGTGGCCTTGAGAAATACTGCCTCACATTGGTGTAAGGGATCAGGCAAACCCGGTCGGTCCCCATTCCTCCCGATTGGCCCCGGGATTTTAAAACCCCCACAACCCTGTACCTGCCGTTACCAACTGAAATAAACCGGTTCAGCGGATCGATATTGTTCCCGAATGCCTGCCTGGCTACCTCATCTCCGATCAGGACCACGTTGGCATTGTTTTCAATATCACCTTCAGAGATATTTCTGCCCTTCTCAATTTCAAATCCTGCGGTGTAGATATAATTTTCATCAATTCCCATCACCGAGGTATTGGGATTGGAAGTATAGGACCGGTATTTTATTATGGCAGATCCCGATGCCCGGGTCCACACCGAAACCTGTGCCGGAAATTTAAACCGTTCCTTAAACGATTCGGCCTGCCTGTGGCTGATGAAATCGTGGTTCTTTCTCCTGTAGGACTGGTTCCCGATCTGCACCCGCATGCTCCTTGATTCAATGGTAAATGTATTGGCCCCCATCAGGCTGAAGGACTCGGTGAGACTGGCCTTAATTGAATCAATGGCCGTAAGGATCCCAACCAGCGCCATGATCCCGAAAGCAATGATAAATATGGTCAGGATGGTCCTGAGCAAATTGGTCCTGATGGCTTTCAGGGCAATCCGGACATTCTCTATAAACATGGATACTTTCACCGGTCAGCTATGAAATGATTCATAAAAATATAAAATTCTGAACAATTGCACGCTGAATGTGTCAGGCATACATACCATTTTCCCATATCTTTACAATGTACAAAAATAGTTTTTCAATGGCATTCGATTTTGAAATGATTCAAGAGACCTACCGGGCTTTCCCCGGCAGGATCAACCAGGCAAGAAATATCCTCTCGCGTCCCCTGACCCTGACTGAGAAAATCCTGTATGGGCATCTGTTCAATGGTACTGGCTTGCGGGCATTAAAAAGAGGTGAAGATTATGTGGACTTCAGGCCCGACCGTGTTGCCATGCAGGATGCCACTGCACAGATGGCACTGCTGCAGTTTATGCAGGCGGGCAGGTCGAAGGCAGCCGTACCATCCACGGTGCACTGTGATCACCTGATCCAGGCCAAAGCAGGGGCCCGGGAAGATCTTAAAACGGCCCTGCAAACCAACAATGAAGTTTACGACTTTCTCGGAAGTGTATCCAACAAATACGGCATTGGTTTCTGGAAACCGGGAGCAGGGATCATCCATCAGGTGATCCTTGAGAACTATGCCTTTCCGGGCGGAATGATGATCGGCACCGATTCCCATACAGTAAATGCCGGAGGCCTGGGTATGATTGCCATTGGCGTGGGCGGAGCGGATGCAGTGGATGTGATGGCGGGCATGGCATGGGAGCTGAAGTTCCCCAAACTGATCGGGGTCAGACTTACCGGTAAATTAAACGGATGGACATCGGCCAAGGACGTGATCCTGAAGTTGGCCGGGATCCTCACCGTAAAAGGGGGTACTGGCAAGATTCTGGAGTATTTCGGTGAGGGGGCAGAATCCATATCGTGCACCGGTAAAGGAACCATCTGCAACATGGGTGCTGAAATAGGTGCCACCACCTCACTTTTCGGTTATGATAAAAAAATGCGTGATTACCTGAAAGGGACAGACAGGGAAGATGTGGCCCGTGAAGCTGACAAGGTTGCTGTTCATTTGACAGGTGATCCGGAGGTCTACGCCAATCCTGAGTCCTATTTTGATGAGGTCATCGAAATTGACCTTTCCACCCTGGAACCCCATATCAACGGACCGTTCAGTCCGGATAAGGCGTGGCCCATCTCAGAATTTGCCAAGGCTGTTCAGGAGAATGGCTATCCGCAAAAACTGGAGGTAGGGCTCATCGGATCCTGTACCAACTCGTCCTATGAGGATATTACCCGTGCTGCATCCATTGCAAAACAGGCCAAAGAGAAAAATTTGAAAGTATCATCCAAGTTTACCGTAACACCGGGGTCGGAACTGGTCAGGTATACCATTGAAAGGGATGGCCTTATTAACACCTTCGAAGAAATCGGAGGTGTGGTTCTGGCCAATGCCTGCGGGCCCTGCATCGGCCAGTGGGCCAGGCACAATGCAGACAAGCAGGAAAAGAATTCCATCATTACCTCATTCAACAGGAATTTTGCCAAGCGAAACGACGGCAATCCCAATACATATTCATTTGTAGCCTCACCTGAAATCGTCACTGCCATGGCCGTAGCAGGTGACCTGACCTTCAATCCCCTGACTGATACCCTGGTCAATGAATCAGGAGAGCAGGTCAGGCTTGATGAGCCTGAAGGGCTGGAACTGCCCCTTAAAGGGTTTGCCGTGGAGGACAACGGATTCCAGGCACCTGCCGAAGATGGCAGTGGTATCGAGGTCAATGTGGACCCTGAATCGGAACGGCTGCAGATTCTGACACCATTCAGTCCCTGGGATGGGAAAGACCTCACCGGACTGAAACTCCTGATCAGGGCCAAAGGCAAATGCACCACCGATCACATCTCCATGGCAGGTCCGTGGCTGCGTTTCAGGGGACACCTTGACAACATCTCCAACAACATGCTGATCGGGGCGGTGAATGCAGCCAATGACCTTACCAATGAGGTCCTGAATCAACTTACCGGCACATACCAGACAGTACCTGATACGGCAAGGGCCTATAAGGCTGCAGGGCACGGCAGCATCGTTGTGGGAGATGAGAATTACGGGGAGGGTTCCTCCAGGGAACATGCAGCCATGGAACCCAGGCATCTGGGCGTCAGGGTGGTCCTGGTGAAATCTTTTGCACGGATTCATGAAACCAACCTGAAGAAGCAGGGAATGCTGGCACTAACCTTTGATGACAAATCCGATTATGACCTGGTCAGGGAGGATGACCTGGTAGATGTTCTGGGTCTCACTTCCCTTGCACCCGGAAAGCCATTGGAGATCAGACTGAACCACACCGATGGGACTTCCCATCAATTCAGGGCCAACCATACCCTGAATGAAAACCAGATTGGCTGGTTCAAGGCGGGTTCGGCATTGAACCTGATCAAGAAGGAAAACCAGTGACAAAGTGCTGAACAGTGACCACTTTATCAGTGCATTCTCCCTTTTGGGGGAATTCCTCAGGCAATTTCCGGAGCATCAAAAAAACAATACACCGGAGCTGGCTCATTTGAACGATTCTCTGTACGATTCGTTCCAGTCCGTTCTTAACAGGGAGTATGCCAATAACCCCTGGTTTACCCCGGACTGGGTGAACCGGGCTTTGCTTGGAATTGCCCGAATGCTGGATGAAAAAGTGCTCAGGAAATGGCTTGTTTCCTACAACCTGTCTGCACGGGCAAACGAAACTGCTAAAACAGTGGGACTGGTCCTGGCAGGTAATATTCCATTGGTTGGATTTCATGATATGCTCTGTGTGCTGGCGTCGGGGCACCGGATCCTGGCCAAACCCTCATCCAGGGACGACAGACTGATCAGAAAGACGGCCGAAGCAATATCAATTGTTGATCCCTCTTTGGGTGGCCGGATCACCTTTTCCGGTGACACGCTTTCCGGTTTGGATGCTGTCATTGCCACCGGCAGCAACAACAGTTCCCGCTATTTTGAATACTATTTCAGGGACATTCCCCATATCATCCGGAAAAACCGTAGCGGAGTGGCCGTGATTACGGGAGACGAATCGGAGGAAGACCTGGGCGGGATCGGCGAGGATATTTTTACCTATTTCGGTCTCGGCTGCAGGAACGTCACCAAGCTCTATGTGCCTGAATCGTATGACCTGAAAATACTGATGGGAGCAATGGATGGTTTCAGCCACCTGGGCGAATACCACAAATACATGAACAATGTGGAATATTACCGGACCATGTACCTGATGAACCGGCAGGACTTTCTTGATAACGGGGTATTGCTTTTAAAAGAGGATACAGCCATCGCCAGTCCGGTGGGGGTTGTTTTTTATGAAAGATATTCTGAAATTGGTACTATAAAGCAGCAACTGAAGGCCCGTGATGAGGAGATACAGTGTGTGGTATCCATTTCGCCGGGGATAAGCAAATCCATCAAACCGGGTACTTCACAACAGCCCATGCCATGGGATTATGCAGACGGTGTGGATACCCTCAGGTTTCTTAAAGAACTGTAGTGAGATGATCCTTCTATTCAGAATTATCAGCGATGAGGACCAGGAGTTCTTCCGGGACCTGGTTATTGACGGATCGGACACCTTTCTCGATTTCCATCAGGTACTCCAGGCGAACCTGGGGTATGATCCTGCACTACTGGCTTCATTCTTTATCACCAGTGAAAAGTGGGAAAAGCAGAAGGAGATTACCCTCATTGACATGATGACTGACCAGGAAGAGGTAAGCCCGATCATGGGAGAAGTGACCCTGGAGGAGTATATCACCGAGGTAAACCAGCGAATGATCTACGTGTTCGACTTTTTCTCGGAACGGGCACTTTTTATGGAACTCATAGAGACTTCGGATCAGGTTTCGCCCAGGCAAACCCCCTTTATCGCTGATGAGAAAGGAGATCCGCCCATCCAGCTGGCTCTGGACCGCCTGGCCGATGAATCGGATTCCTTTCCCTACTTTGACGATGCCTACGATCACATGGACGATCTCCGGCTGGATGACCTTGATCTGGATCTGCCCGACTTAGGAAATCCGGAAGATTTCTGATATGGAAAAGACACTGGTGGTCCTGGCCGGTCCCACAGCCATTGGTAAAACAACCTGCGGGATCTCGCTGGCCAACCACTTTCAAACAGAGATCATTTCAGCCGATTCAAGGCAGATCTATCGTGAGACATCCATCGGAACAGCTGTCCCCTCAATCCAGGAACTTGCTCAGGTCAGGCATCATTTCATCCAGACCGCTTCAATCAATGACCCTTATCATGCAAGCAGGTACGAACAGGAGGTACTGGAATTGCTGGAAACCCTTTTCCAGTCACACCATCTGGTCCTCCTGGTAGGAGGTTCGGGCCTGTATATCGATGCAGTTTGTCATGGAATCGATGACCTGCCAGCAGCTGATCCTGAGTTGCGGTCTGCCCTGCTGGACCGCTTCGGGAAGGAGGGGATTGATCCCCTTGCAGCACAACTGAAGGAGTTGGATCCGGTGAGTTACGGGCGGGTCGACCTGAAGAACCCCATGCGGGTGTTGAAAGCCCTGGAGGTGTCCATCCAGACAGGGAAACCCTATTCGGGATTTCTCTCAAGTACACCCAGGAAGCGGCCGTTCCGTATCCTCAGGATGGCCCTGGACACGGAGCGTGAACAACTCTATGATAGGATCAACAGGCGCGTGGACCTGATGATGAAGTCAGGACTCCTGGAGGAGGTAAAAGGCCTGATCCCCTACAGGGAGATGACCGCCCTGAAAACGGTGGGATACAGGGAACTGTTCAGGTTCCTGGATGGAGAGCTAGCCCTGGAAGAGGCCGTGGATCTCATCAAGCGGAATACAAGAAAATTTGCACGCAAGCAACTTACCTGGTTCAGGAAGAACCACATGTATACCTGGTTTTCACCAGATAAAACCGCCGAGATGATCCGGTGGATTGAAAGCCGGTCAGCGGCTGAGGATCATTGAAGCGTAGTTGTCCCAGCTCATTTTGGCTGAAGTGGCATACACATGCGCTGCGGGAATGGGTTCCTCAATGGACCTGATCATGACCCGGGCCATGGATTCAGGGTTTTCCGGTTCGGCCAGGTAGCCATTGTATCCGTCCCTGACGGTCTCCTTAAAATGCCCCACACGGGATGCCAGTATGGGAAGTCCGAAATTGTAAGACATGGATTCGACTCCTGAAGGCGTCGCAGCAGAATAGAACAGTGTGATTGAGTCACTGGCCTGGAAATACTTATTTACATCTTCGTTGGGAACAAATTCTGTAATGGCTGCAACCTGCTCATATAAATTGTATTTGTCGATCAGTTCCAGGGGCCTGTAGTTTTGCTCATCATCCTGTTTATTCAAAAGGAGCTTCTTTGCCAAACCAAACAGGGCGCTTTTTACCCGGGTGGAGAACTTGGCGGGGTCCAGTGTTTTCCAGAACAACTCACCTACAATGAGCAACGACACATCATCACGCTGTTTGCTAACCAGGCGAAAAGCTTCAATCACATTGTGAAGCCCTTTGTATTTTCGGATAAATCCAAAGAAGAGGAACACATGCTTTTTCAGGCCCAGGGATGATTTGAATGCTTCCACATCGAAGGATTCATCCTTTTGGAACATATCGTAGACCGGGTGGTAGAGTTTCAAAACAGGAATTTCGCCCTTCTCTTCAGGCTCTTTCAATGCTCCAAACGTTTCGTCGGGCTGCAGCAGGCTGTATTTCCGGCCCGGGAGCAATTCCTTGAGCTCCTCATAGGTTTTCAGTGAATGGGTAATGTAAGCGTCACTGAATTTCAGGCATCTCCGGGTAACCAGGCGGTCCAGCTTGCTGTTCTCCTTCTGTACCACAAAGTGCAGGTCAAAACAGACCGTGATTCCGGCCTTCTGTAATTTCCTGGCCAGGTACCGCAGGGGAATACCCTGGATGGCAATGGCCCACTGGATAATGATCTTGTCCGGTTTCAGGGCGCGTATCAATCGAAATGTCTTTCTCCATGTTGCCGGGCTGTTGTAGTTCAGCATGTAATGGACTTTGACCTGCGTCCCGGCCAGCTGATCCGTTTTGCTCTTTCTGTCGATAAAATCCCTGGGAATAATGGCCGGATACTGCTGGGTCCATGAGACAATGTGCACTTCCACATCTTCAATCCTGTCCAGTGCTTTGGCCAGGGATGTATTATAATTGGCTATGCCGCCCTTGAACTGTGGGCCAGGTCCGAAGGTAACGATCCTTTTCATGGTTCAGAAAAACTCCTTTACAGGGATCCAATTTGCTTCAAAGCAGCCTTATAAACCCTTCCCATCCCCTCTTCAATGGAGATTTTTGGCTTCCATCCGAACTTCTCAGTAACCAGGGTCATGTCGCAGTAACGGGAATGAACCCCCACCGGTTTGTCCAGCAGCGGCTTGATTTCGGGAGAATATCCTGCCATTCCTGTAAATATACGGATCAGGTCCAGAAAAGACGTTAGCTTGCCCGAACCGATGTTGTATGCACTACCATCAGATACACGATCCATCAGGACGAAGATCAAATCAATCACATCATCAATATGAACAAAATCCCTGCCCTGTTTACCGCTTCCCCATACCTCGAAGGGATTCTCCTTCCTGGCTGCGCGTGCTGCAATGGCCGGAACAGGATAGGAAAGGTCCTGGTCTTCTCCATAGCCCGAAAAAGGCCTGATGCACGCCACTGAAATTCCGTATTGTTTGGCTGCAATCTGTGCCAGGAACTCCCCTGTGAGCTTCGACCAGCCGTAGGTCATATCGGGAACTCCCAGGTTCTTCTTGAAATCGATATCCGATTCCCTCAGGGCAATGGCCCCGGTGGTGGACTGCAGACTAATGGGATATGCAGCACTGGAACTGGGATAGAGTACCCGCTTGGGTTTATGCTGACAGACCCAGTAGAAGAATTCCGCGTCAATGGAAAGATCCAGTGCCACAGACATGGGATCCCCTTCAATTTTTAGCCTGCCACCCACAATGGCAGCAAAATGGAATACATCTGCAAACCTTTCAAATTCAAGGCCATACGTATCCTGGAGATGCCTGGGGTTCATCCTGAGACGAAACAACAGGTCCCTGAAATCGCCTTTCCAGAAATAGATCCGTTCATCTTCGCCGATGATCTCCAGGTCACCGCTTGTCCTTGCGTGTGTGTATTCAAGCCAGGTGGATGGATGGGCCCCAATAGAAAGGTCATCCACGATAAAAAGTTTGTCACCCGTAGTGCGGTAAAGCCGCTTCACCATATTCCTTCCCACAAATCCACACGCCCCGGAAATCAGATGTATCTTCATTTCCCTTTCGGTCTTTTTCAATGTTAAATCTCCTTTTCGATCTCGTAGCTATTCCTCTCAGCCGCGCTCCTGGAGATCAGCTCTCCCAGAAAACCCCCGATAAACAACAAGGTACCCATGATCATACTGGTCAGACCGATATAAAAGAATGCACTGTCTGCAATCAGTCCCTGTGGCACATGTTTGATCAGTGCAATCAGTTTATCAATACCCATGTAGAGTGCAATTCCAAATCCGATGATAAACATCAACGATCCGATGAAACCAAACAGGTGCATGGGCTTCTTTGCAAATCGCGTCAGAAAGGAAACGGTCAGAAGGTCGAGGAAACCCTTAACGAAACGGTCCATCCCAAATTTGGTGACACCGTATTTCCGCTCCTGGTGTTGCACCACTTTTTCCCCAATGCGCGTAAAACCATTGCCTTTGGCCAGGACCGGAATGTACCTGTGCATGTCCCCGTATACCTCAACACTTTTCACCACATTGCGCCGGTAAGCCTTCAGCCCGCAATTAAAATCATGGAGCCTGATTCCGCTAACTTTCCTGGCCGCCCAGTTGAAAAGTTTGGTTGGAACCCGTTTGGTAAAGAAAGGATCATAGCGTTTCTTCTTCCATCCGCTCACCACATCTAACCCTTCGTCAATGATCATCCGGCGCAATTCGGGGATCTCCTCGGGACTGTCCTGCAGGTCGGCATCCATGGTTATAACCACATCTCCGCGGACCATGTGAAAACCGGTATGCAAGGCAGCCGATTTTCCATAATTACGGCGGAATTTTGCCCCCCTGACCTCTTTATATTTTTTACTCAGCTGTTCAATCTGCTCCCAGGAACCGTCATTGCTTCCGTCATCCACAAAGATCAGCTCATAGGTGAGTTGACGGCCAGAGAGCACACGGTGAATCCACTCGCTCAATTCGGGCAGCGACTCCACTTCATTGTACAGGGGAACTACAATACTCAGATCCATGGAATTCTAAGGGGAATTAAATTGCACTGTTTGCGGGGGTTTCCTCCTTCTTGATAAAAGCCGCAGCGATCAGTCCAACGATGGTATTGAAGACAATCCATGCGATGGTACCATTGATCAAAACCTTTTTCAGTGTGAATGATTTTTCAAGCCTGGCAATCACTGTTTCATGTGCACTTTCCGGAATACGGTGATTGCTCAAAATCTTCTCCTCCTGCACAAGGCGCATTTTATCCAGCAACTCGTGATCAATCATCCCATGGAGCACATAGGTATAAACTGCGTTCAGGAGGGCGGCAATCACGCCGATCATCACAGCCATCAAAAGGAGCTGACCATAGGAGGCAAATCCTCCCATGTACTCCTTCCGGTAAGCAGTCAGACAATAAATAAGCACAATCCAGGTAATCAGCATGGTCACCCAGTTGGACCAGCCTTTTAAGGAAAGGTCCATGATGTAAAAAATGACTCCAAAAAGAATGGAAACGAAACCTACAATCGCTCCGTAAATAAGCGCAGGTTTCAAGAATGGGGCTTTTACTTTTTCAGTCATGATGTAAGCTTTATGGTGTTGGTAAATTGGTATCAAAAAAAAGGGCAAGCTACTTATATCGCACCGCTACAACCGCCTACCCTTGCTACCTTCCGGTCCTGGGGGAATTCAGCAGGAGCTGGTCGTATAAGACTTGCCCAGTCTGCAAATTTAGTAAAACTTTTACCTTTTTTCTTTTTCCTTTACCCTTTTTTAGGTCTGAGACTCCTCACCTGTGCACCTGCCTGCCACATTTCGGACTCTCTAAGCTCTTTAAGCTCCGCTGTAAGCTGATCGCGATAGTTGGGTCCGCTGGTGGTCTCCAGAACCACTTTGGTCTCTTCACCGTTCTTGACCCTGTTGTACAATTCGTTGAAAACCGGAAGGGTGGCCGCTTTGAATTTTGGTTTCCAGTCCAGTGCTCCTCGCTGCGCTGTTACACTGCAGTTGGCATACATCCAGTCCATTCCGTTCTCGTCCACAAGACGGATCAGGCTCTGGGTCAGCTCTTCTACAGTTTCGTTGAAAGCCTCGGAAGGACTGTGTCCGTTCTCCCTCAACACTTCGTACTGGGCCTCCATAATACCTGCAAGGGCGCCCATCAGCACGCCACGTTCGCCGGTAAGGTCGCTGTACACCTCATCTTCAAAAGTAGTGGGGAACAGATATCCCGATCCGATACCGATCCCAAGTGCCAGTGTACGCTCTTCGGCTTTCCCGGTATAATCCTGGAAAATCGCATAACTTGAATTAATTCCGGCACCGGCCAGGAAATTACGCCTTACACTGGTCCCTGAACCCTTTGGAGCCACCAGGATCACATCCACATACTTTGGAGGAATCACACCGGTCTGCTCTTTGTAAGTCACTGAGAACCCATGGGAGAAATAGAGGGCATCACCCTCATTCAGGCAGGGTTCAAGGACAGGCCATACGGCACGCTGTGCGGCATCTGATACCAGGTACTGGATCACAGTGGCTTTCTTTGCAGCCTCTTCGATGGGAAAGAGTGACTCTCCCGGTACAAATCCATCCTTGATTGCTTTGTCCCAATCCTCTTTGAACTCGGGAGCCTGACCAACGATTACATTGATCCCGTTGTCTCTGAGGTTCAGTGCCTGTGCCGGACCCTGTACCCCATAACCAATGATTGCGATGATTTCATCTTTGAGCACTTCCTGTGCCTTTGCGAGGGGGAATTCTTCCCTTTTTACGACATTTTCTTCAACGCCGCCAAAATTCAGTTTTGCCATTTTTCTTTTTGTATCTATTTGAAATTTCTATTTACTATTTACTATTTACTTTTTCTTTTACCTTCTAGTATGTAACAATTTCATCTGCCGTCTCCCTGTGGTGTGCATCAATCTCCTTCAGATAGGATGAAATCTCCTTGATCTGCTTGGTGAGGGCAATCCGGCCCGAACGTGCAAACTGAAGTACCCCATAGGCCTCAAGCTCCCTGAAAAGCTGCCTGGTATCCTCTTTGTGACCGGTTTTTTCAACAATGATATATTCCGGCTCCACTGTAAGGATCCTTGCATTGTTATTGCGGATTAGTGTTTCAACCTCATCCCCGTTGGCAAATGCCGCAGTCGGGACCTTATACAATGCGATCTCCTGGTAAACAATCTCATCCAGGGTATGATAGAAAGCTTTCAGGATTCCAATCTGTTTTTCGATCTGGTTGGTCACTGTTTTGGCCATATCTTCGGTGATGTTGACCACAATGGTGAATCTGTAAATTCCCCTGACCTCCGACTCGGAGGTATTCAGGCTTTCGATGTTGATCTTCCTTCTTGAAAAGATCACGGTGATCCGGTGCAGAAGCCCCACTTTGTGCTCACTGAAAACCGATATGGTATATTCCTTTTTCATGTTCTTTTGTTGTTTAAATGTTTTATAATCAGTCACCCGGGTATCGCGAGCACCCATATTACTCCAAACGTATATCAGAGACGGATGCACCGGCAGGAACCATGGGGAAGATGTTTCCCTCTTTCTGCACCTCAATTTCCAGTAAAAAGGGGCCGTCAAAGGCGAGCAGGTCATCCAGCGCTTTGTCCAGTTCAATTCTTTCACTGATCTTTTTTGCAGGTACGCCAAACCCTTCAGCAATCATGCAAAAATCAGGATTTGTTAGCCCTGTGCTGGCATACCTTCCATCAAAAAAGAGCTCCTGCCACTGCCTAACCATACCCAGGTACTGGTTATTCAGCAGGATCATTTTCACGGGAAGCTTGTACTGGGCAATGGTCCCCAACTCCTGGATGGTCATCTGAAAACCGCCATCCCCTGAGACTGAAACCACGGGCCGATCAGGATTGGTGAATGCAACTCCCATGGCTGCAGGAACACCAAAACCCATGGTACCGAGTCCCCCGGATGAAACCCATGAATTGTGCTCCTTGTGCTTGTAATAGCGGGCTGCAGCCATCTGGTGCTGTCCCACATCGGTCACAAGGATGGCCCTTCCGTCGGTTTTCTGGGACAATTTGTTGATCACTTCACCCATGTGCATCTTGGGATCATCAGGGAAACAATCCTTGTTCATTACCTTTTTCTTCTCAATGGCTTCCAACACCCTGAATGACTCCAGCCAATCGGCATGCTCGGCCGGCTTGATCTTGGGAAGCAGAAGTTCCAGGGCAAGTTTGGCATCCGAATGAATGGCCACATCGGTCTTGATATTCTTGTCTATCTCTGCCTGATCAATCTCGATGTGGATCACCTTAGCCTGCGGAGCATAGGTACTAATACTTCCTGTAACCCGGTCATCAAACCGCATCCCAATGGCGATGAGCACATCACATTTGTTGGTGTTTACATTGGGGGCATAGTTGCCATGCATGCCCAGCATACCAACAGCAAGTGGATGGTCCTCGGGAAATGCGGACATCCCGTTCAGGGTGTTGCCCACCGGCAAACCCGCCTTTTCCACAAATGCCTTGAACTCGGCTTCAGCCCTTGAAATGGTCACTCCCTGTCCGCACAGTACCAGGGGACGCTTCGAGGCATTGACCAGCTCAGCGGCCTTATCAATACTGTCGGGAGTGGGTTTGGGATTGGGCAGGTAGCTTCTCACCTGTGTTATTTTCGTGTAATTGAACTCCACCTCCTCAAACTGGGCATTCTTGGTGATATCGATCAATACCGGTCCGGGTCGTCCCGAATTGGCATAGAAGAACGCCTTGGCTACCACCTCACAAATTTCATCTGCGTTTGTAATCTGGTAGTTCCATTTGGTAATGGCCATGGAAACACTGACCACGTCTGTTTCCTGGAATGCATCCGATCCCAGCAGGGGTGCACTTACCTGGCCGGTGATGCACACCAGCGGGGTTGAATCAAGCATGGCATCGGCCAGACCTGTGACCAGATTTGTGGCTCCCGGTCCCGAAGTGGTGAAACAAACTCCAGGTTTCCGGGAGATCCTCGCATAACCTTGAGCTGCATGCACAGCTCCCTGTTCGTGGCGCACCATCACATGCTTCAACCGGTCTTCGTAGTGATACAGTGTATCATATACCGGCATGATAGCCCCGCCGATATACCCGAAAGCGGTATCAACACCCTCTTCCAGCAATGCCAGGACGAGCGCTTCAGCACCGGTCATCTTTTTACCTTTCAGCGTCTCCTCCCCTGCCTTCATTTTAGTCTGTGTTTGCATGATATCTAAGTATTAATTTGTAATTCTTGTTACTTGACGAGCCTGATAGCTCCCCGGTCGGCCGAGGAAACCATGCTTGCATAAGCCTTAAGCGCACTCGAAACATTTCGTTCCCTTTCCGGCTTCCATCCCAATGGATCTTTGTCAGCCTCTTTCCGGCGTTGTTCCAATTCCTCCTCATCCAGCAGCACATCAATGCTGCGTGAGGGAATGTCAATACGGATCAGATCACCTTCCCTGATCAGTCCGATGGCCCCGCCATCAGCGGCCTCAGGAGAGATATGCCCGATGGACAATCCCGAAGTTCCTCCCGAAAAGCGTCCGTCGGTGATCAGTGCACACTTTTCACCCAGATGCCTTGATTTGATATAGGAGGTAGGATAAAGCATCTCCTGCATTCCCGGCCCACCCCGTGGTCCTTCAAAGCGTATCACCACCACATCACCATCCACAACCTTGTTCTCAAGGATGGCATCACACGCATCATCCTGGGAGTTGTAGACTTTGGCCGGGCCTTCAAAAACAAGTATATTTTCAGAAACACCCGCTGTTTTCACAATGCATCCCTTCTGTGCTATGTTTCCTGTAAGTACCGCCAAACCGCCATCCTTGCTGTAGGCATTCTCCAAATCCCGGATACAGCCCTCAGCACGGTCCATGTCAAATTCATCATACCTTGTATCCTGCGATCCCATGGTCAGGTTGAATTTTCGGGCCGGAGCTGCCGAGTAGATATCCTCAACGTGGTTGCAACGCTCCTTTTGCATCAGGTCATAACAATCCATGGCCTCCCCAAGGCTCTTTCCATCCACACGGGGCACGTCCCGCCTGATCAGACCGGCCCGGTCCAATTCGGCCATGATCCCCAAGATCCCCCCGGCACGGTTCACATCCTCCACATGGTACTTTGAACTGGGTGCCACTTTGCACAGTACCGGAGTGGTGCGCGAAAGACGGTCAATATCTTTCATGGTGAAGTCAACCCCGGCCTCATAGGCAATGGCCAGCAGATGCAATACAGTATTGGTGGATCCTCCCATGGCGATATCCAGGGTCATGGCATTTTCGAATGCTTCAAAATTCCCGATGCTCCTGGGCAAAACCTTCTCATTGCCTTCCTCATAATAGGAGAGTGTATTTTGTATCAGCTGATGGGCAGCCTTCTCAAAAAGCCTTTTCCGCTCCACATGGGTGGCTACAATGGTCCCGTTTCCGGGGAGTGCCAGACCGATGGCTTCATTGAGGCAATTCATGGAGTTGGCCGTAAACATACCGGAACAAGATCCGCATGTGGGACAGGCCAGCTTCTCGATACGGTCCAATTTGCCATCACTCACTTCAGGATCAACAGCCATCACCATGGAATCCACCAGATCATAAGCCTCATCATCGTCCCATCCGGCCTCCATGGGTCCGCCTGATACGAAAATGACCGGAATATTCAGCCGCATGGCAGCCATGAGCATGCCGGGGGTGATCTTGTCACAATTGGAGATACAGAACAAGGCATCCACTTTGTGTGCATTGGCCATATACTCAATGCTGTCGGCAATCAGGTCCCTGGAGGGCAGCGAATAAAGCATACCGTCGTGTCCCATGGCGATGCCGTCATCAATGGCTATGGTATTGAATTCAGCAGCAAAATATCCGGCTTCTTCAAAGATCGCCTTGACCTCCTGACCGATGTGGTGCAGGTGGGTGTGTCCGGGAACAAACTGGGTGAATGAATTAGCGATCCCGATAACAGGCTTCCCGAACTGGGACTCCTTCATTCCGTTGGCGCGCCAGAGGCTCCTGGCCCCCGCCATTCTCCGGCCCATGGTGCTGGTATAACTGCGGTACGTGATCTTCATTCCTTTGTTGTTTTCTGTTATAAATGAAAAAGCCATCCTCTTTGCTGAGAATGGCTTTTGATATTTTTAACTTTTCGTTATACCACCCTCAGTCCGTTCCTGGGACAACCACCAGCACGACCACCACGAGGATGTTATGTAAAATGTTGTTTAACATATTTGGATCAAATATAGAGATAAATTTAAAGCACCAAAACAAATCCCAAGAAAAATAACAGTTTATTCATCATTTGGTTCATCCTCCGTTTCCTCCGGCGGCAATTCAAGGATCTCTTTGGACACTATGGGATCAAGGGTTTCCACTGTTTTCAATTTTCTCTCCATCACATTGGTACGGGTTGTCTGTAGTTTTTCCAGGGTGCCTGAGGCCGTATTGAGTTGTTTCCGGACCCTTTCCAGGTGCTCCCCGAATAAACTGAATTCCGCCTTCACAGCCCCCAGCACACTCCACACCTCGCTGCTGCGTTTCTGTATAACCAGTGTCCTGAAACCCATCTGCAGGCTGTTGAGCAATGCCGAAAGGGTAGTGGGCCCGGTGACAGTGATCCGGTAGTTTCTCTGCAGGTTTTCAAACAGACCAGGATGCCTCAGCACTTCCGCATAGAGGCTCTCCACCGGCAGGAACATAATCCCGAAATCGGTGGTATGAGGAGGATCAAGGTACTTTTCACTGATCTCTTTGGCGAATCCCTCCACTGACCTGATCAACACTTTCTGGGCCGCCTCGATCTGCTCAGGAATACCACTGTCATAGGCCTGCAACAGGATCTCGTAGGATTCTATGGGGAACTTTGAATCAACCGGCATCCAGACCTCCTCATCGGTACTCTTCCCGGGCATTCGAATGGCAAACTCCACATGGGCCTGGCTGCCCTTTTTGGTGGCCACATTCTTGCCGTACTGCTCGTTGGTCAGGATCTGCTCAAGGATGTTTCCCAGCTGATACTCGCCCAGTACACCTCTTGTTTTCACGTTGGACAGTACTTTTTTCAGATCACCCACACCCGAAGCGATGGTCTGCATCTCCCCCAGACCCTTGTGCACCAGCTCCAGTCGTTCACTGACCTGCCTGAAGGATTCACCCAGGCGTTTCTCCAGGGTGGTCTGAAGTTTTTCATCCACGGTCCGCCGCATCTCACCCAGCTGCTTGTCGTTATCCTCCCGAATATTTTTCAGGTTTTTCTCAACGGTTTCTCCGAGCTCTTTTACACCAGCAGTAAATTTCTCCTCGAAAGACTTCAGGGACCTGGCAAGCTCCTCCCGGTTATGCCGTGAACTTTCATTGCTTTCATTCCGGTTTCTCTGGAACTCATCCCTGATATCCTTCTCCATTTTTTCCAGGGTGACTTCAAATCGGACAAGTGCGGATTCCACCTCCTTCATTTGCGGCTGTATATCCACGTTTACCTTTCTTATCAGACCTGTTATAATGTTGACCAGCACAAGTACAAGGATGGCCACAAGAAGGATTTCCGTCATGGTGCAAGGATTTAATCCTTAAAGATAACATAAAGAAAAAAGATAACTTTGATTTATGGCAGAGGAGAAAAAACGTTTTTGGTACAGCCTGGTATTCCCGGCCTTCTTCCTTTTCCTTATGTGGGCGGTGAAGCTTTTCGAGATCTCCATGGAGCTTTCATTTGTGGATGGAGGCGTCTATCCGAGGAAGCTCAGCGGGATCAAGGGAATCCTGTTCTCACCGGTGATCCACAGCGACTGGAAACACCTTGTTGACAATTCCATGCCCGTTTTCTTTTTGAGCCTGGCACTCTTCTACTTCTACCGGGATATTGCCTATAAGATCTGGTTTCTGATCTACTTTATCGGGGGAATCCTGCTCTGGGGGGTCGGAAGGCCTGCTTACCACATCGGAGCCTCGGGACTCATTTACGGGCTTGCTTCATTCCTCTTCCTGAGCGGTGTGATCCGCAAGGTCAGAAGTCTGATGGCCATCTCCCTGCTGGTGGTGTTCTGGTATGGTGGAATGGTTTGGGGCCTGCTCCCCTTCGATTTTGAAGTCTCCTTTGAAGGTCACATCACCGGGGCTGTTGCGGGAATCATCCTGGCCGTTCTTTACAGGGACCAGGGTCCGCTACCCGAACCTTCTCCATTGGATGAGGAGGAGGAAGAGGAGGAAAAAAACCTTCTGGAAGAACCGCCACAGGAAGATCTGCCTGCGGATCATCCGCCGGTCTGACCTCCGGTATGCTGTTTCACCCACCGCTCTTTCAGCAATGCAAACAGGTGCTCATCCAGCAGCTTGCCCCCTTTCATTACAGCCTTCTTGTGGATGGCTTCCTGGGTGAATCCATTTTTCGCAAGAACCTTCATGGAAGCGATGTTGTGTTCAAAAATGGTGGCGAAAAGGCGCAACCACCTGGTCCTGGTAAAGGCGTATTCAACCATGGCACCCACAGCGTCCGACATCATTCCTTTGCCCCAGTACAACTCTGATAACCAGTAGCCGATCTCCCCGTTGAAGCGATACACATCTTTCAAACCGTGCAACCCGATCCCACCTGCAGCTTCACCTTCAATTTCAATGGCCAGGATGATATCATCTTGGTTCTCAGCCACCATTTTCAGCCATTTCCTGGCATCCGGGAGGGTATAGGGGTATGGAAATCCATCCCTGAGGTTCCTGGAAACCTGGGGGTTGTTGGCGTGTTTGACCAGGGATTCTGCATCACCTGTAAACCAGGGCCGCAGTGTAAACAGTTCTCTCTCTATGGTGGGAAGATCCATAGGGGCAAATCTACAAAACAACCCTAATTTATTGATCATTTATACTACTTTTACGCGGTTTATGCCCTGGTGATGTTTGTGAAGCTCTACGAAAAGAACCCGGATCAAAAGCAGATCGACAAGATTGTGGATCTGCTCAAAAACAGTGGGGTTATCATCTACCCTACTGATACTGTGTACGGGATAGGGTGTGATATCACCAAAGCACGGGCAGTGGAGCGGGTGGCACGAATCAAGGGAATCAAACCCGAAAAAGCAAAGTTTGCATTTATCTGTTCAGACCTGAGCCACCTCTCCGATTACGCACGCAACGTGGACAATCAGACATTCAAACTAATGAAATCCCACCTGCCCGGTCCGTTTACCTTCATTCTGAACGCCAGTACCCATGTCCCCAAATCCATCAAGGCCAACCGAAAGACTGTGGGTATCAGAATTCCCGACAACAACATCATCCTGGAGATTGTCAGGCAGCTGGGTAATCCCATCCTCACCACCTCACTGAAGGAGGATGATGACATCCTGGAATACCCCACTGACCCGGAACTGATTTATGAGGAGTACGGCGACCTGGTGGATGCGGTCATCGACGGCGGGTACGGCGGAATGGTACCATCTACCATTGTGGACTGCAGCGAGGGTGAACCTGAATTGATCCGAACGGGTCTGGGGGAATTGTTGTACTGAAGTTTTGGCCCTTTTGCAGGAGTTTGTTACCGGAAGGCTTTTCCTGTCAATAAAAAAAATATAAATTTATAAAAGATAAATCCCGTTCACATGAAAGACACAATTCTGGAATTCCTGGATGCCAAAAAGGTAGCTATTGTGGGTGCATCCAGTAACAAAGATAACTTTGGACGCAGCCTGATGGTCGAGCTGTCCAAAAAGGAATATGAAGTAATTCCTGTAAACCCGAAATATAAGGAGGTAGAGGGTGTGGCCTGCGTTCCTACTGTCAAAGAGCTTCCCAAAGAGGTTGAAAGCATCATCATTGCAGTTCCCACCGATATGACCGATGAGATCATCGATCAGTGCATCGGAACACCCGTTAAAAGGGTTTGGATGATCCATGGTGTGGGCAGGGGAGCCTATACGGAGAGTGCCCATGATAAATGCAGGGAAAACGGGATCAAAGTGGTGTACGGTTTCTGTCCCATGATGTTCTATGGCGACGGTATGCACCAGTTCCATTTCTGGCTGCGAAAGACATTCGGGAAACTTCCGGCAGAATACGTCCAAGCAAACAACTAGCGGATTTTACCTTCTCCAGAACAGCGGAGAGAACAGCACCAGCACTGTAAAAAGCTCCAGCCTTCCCACCAGCATGAGGAAGGAGAGGTACCATTTCCCTATCACATGGATCTCAGCATAATTGAGGGCGGGACCCACATCACCGATCCCCGGGCCAATGTTTCCAAGCGTGGCTGCCACCGCACCGATGGAGGTATTGAAATCATTTCCCAGGATCGACATCACCACCATGGATAGTACCGCTATGATCCCGTAAAAAGTGATAAAGGCAAGCACATTGGTCACCACTTGCTCTTCCACGGCCATTTTATTCAACCGGACCGGGATCACGCCCTTGGGATGAATCATCCGCTTCAGCTCCTGGGTACTGTTTTTGAGCATGATCACAATACGCATGATCTTGGGCCCGCCGCCGGTGGATCCGGCCGATCCGCCAAAAAACATAAGAATGAAGATGAGGACTCCCATCCACGGAGCCCACAGCATGTAATCTGATGTGGCAAATCCCGTGGTGGTCAGGATGGATACTACCTGAAAGATGGCATCCCTGAATGAAAGTTCCAGCCCCCCGCCGGTGGTCAAAAAGAGACCCAGTGCAATGACAACTGTAAATCCTCCTGCAAATCCAATATACCACTTAAACTCCTCATTGGCCCATATCTTCCTGAACTTTCCGTGCATCGCAAAATAAGCAAGGGTGAAATTGGTTCCTGCAATAAACATGAAAAAGGTGATCACATAATGGATGTAGGGAGAATTCCAGTAGGCGATACTGGCCTGTTTGGTTGAGTATCCACCTGTGGCCATGGTCGTAAGCGAATGACAAACCGAGTCGAAAAGATCCATATCCCCCGCCCAGAGCAGGAGGGTTTCAGCCATAGTGAAAATGAGATAGATGAACCACAATCTCTTGGCTGTATCCTTCACATGCGGATGAAGCTTATCCGGTGTGGGACTGGGCACCTCGGCAGAAAAAAGCTGCATCCCTCCTATCCCCAGGTAGGGAAGCAGGATCAATGTAAGCAGGATAATTCCCATCCCCCCAAGCCATTGGATCAGACTTCGCCAGAACAACACCCCGTGAGCAAGCTCCTCGATATTGTTCAGGATGGAAGCCCCGGTGGTGGTAAAACCGGACATGGTCTCAAAAAAAGCATCCGTAAGACCGGAAATCGAACCGGTGAGCAAAAACGGAAGTGTCCCGAACAGCGAGAAAAGGAGCCACCCGCCTGCGACAATCACATATCCGTCCCTGCGGTTCACTACAAGTTGCGATTTACGTGCGATAAAATAGGCCACTGCCCCCACACCTGATGTAATGCATCCTGCCAGAAGGTAATACAGCACGTCTTTCTCCCCGAAGATCAATGCTACAGGGATGGAAAGCCACATGAAAAAGCCTTCAGTGATCAGGATCAGACCCATAATACGGATGATGGTCCGGGGATTGAGCATATGTCTCTAATTGAAAAACTTACCGATGGTGTGAATGACACCAGGCAGTGCAAAAACCACCACACGGTCATAAGGCTTGATCAAGGTTTCTCCGTGGGCAATAAATGCATTCTTTCCTCTGATCACTCCCCCGACTATGGCTTCCCTGGGAAATTCAATTTCTGCCAGTGTACCTTTTGTGGCAGGGGCATCTGGTTTCACAATGAATTCCATCACCTCTGCTTCGGTGCCTGTAAGGCATTTGATGCTGGAGACCTCTTCGGACATGGTAAAACGGAAAATCCGGCCGGCCGTAATCAATTTTTTATTGATGATGGTATCCACGCCGATGTTTTCAGCAAGGTGGATATAATCCATGTTTTCCACCTCTGCGATGGTTCTCTTCACTCCCATATGTTTGGCCAGAAGGCAGGAAAGGATGTTGGTTTCCGAATTCCCGGTCACAGCAACAAACGCATCCATTTTGTCCAATCCCTCCTGCTTGAGGAGTTCCATATCTGTGCCATCACCATTGATCACCAGGGTATTGTTCAAAATATTGGACAGCTTGTAGCTCTTCTGACGATCAATTTCGATCAACTTCACATAGTGCTGGTTACCAAGTGAATCCGCTGTTTTCCGCCCGATCCTGCTACCCCCCAGGATCATGATATTCCTGACTTCAAATTGTTTCTTGCCGGAATACTTATACAACTCCTTTAACCCGGCCTTGCTGCTGATCACATAGACCAGGTCTCCTGCTTCGAACCGGTCATCACCTGCAGGAACAATGGTATGTGTTTGCCTGGTAATGGCCACAGCACGGTATTCCAATCCGTTATCTCCCGGAGTCAGCTCTCTGAGGGTCTTGTTGATAATGGGCGCATCCTGATCGAGCCGGATCACATACATATGCAGTTTCCCGCCGGAGAATTCCACCACTTCGGTACTTCCGGTTTCTGATAAAAGCCCGACGATTTCACGGGCTGCAATCTTTTCAGGATAGATCATGTAATCCACTCCCAGGTTTTCGAAAAGCTCCTTGTTGGCAGGGAGGAGATATTCCTGATTGTCAATTCGGGCAATGCATTTTTTGGCCCCCAGCCGTTTGCTGAGGATGGATGAATTGATGTTCACATCCTCGGAGTAGGTAACACCAATAAAGAGGTCTGCTTTGTTGATCTTGGCTTCCTTCAGATGAGATATGGAGTTGGCATTGCCTTCGATGGTAAGTACATCCATTGCACTGCTCACAGACTTCAGACGATCAATATCATTATCAATCACCACCAGATCATGTTCCTCACTGCTCAACATCTTGGCCAAATGTGTCCCAACTTCACCGGCACCGGCAATTACAATGCGCATATTGATTGAAAGATTTCCATGGCAAAATAACAGATAATTGTGCAATTGTGCGAATGATTCTGTTTTTTTTAATATTGCATCCGGTATGCTCCCCGGGTACGGGTGATATGGGGCTGATCTGCAAATTCTTCCAGTTGATCGGTATACCATGTTCTGTTGGTCCCGTCAGCAATGAGATCCCAGGGTCCCGAAAACAATATTTCCCTTTGAACGGGTGCAAGAAATGGCTCGCACGAAAGCAGCAGAAATGCTGCCTGAACCTGCGAAATAACCTCCGCCTGTTCACCCTGTGGGCTTACTGATACCACCAGACCTTTTAACCTGTCGTTTCCCACCACCCATATTCCGGTTTCCAGCTGGCAACAGGCGCTGATCCCTCCCCTTGCCTGATCGACTTCATTGACCATGATCACGGAGACTTCTGTACACCTTCGCCCCCACACTGTTTCAAGGTAGCTGTCCATATAGGTCAGAGAACTTGGATCAAAGCACCAGATGTAGTGATCCACTTCGGGCCCCTCCCGGAATGTCACAAGTGTTCCTTTATAAAAATTGGCCACAACTACCTCGTTTCCGGCAAATACGGAGTAGTGTGAGACAGCAGACCAGACAAGGAGAAGGCCAAGGGTTAACATCACTCCAATCCTGTTGAGGCTTCCGGGGATTTTAAGGAGTGATATTCCCAGAAAGATCAGGACCAGACAGAACGTTGTTGAAACAGAATCCAGGTAAAGGTTCCCCAGAACAGACCCGGGAAGGGCGGCCACAGATTCGATGACCCTGTTCATCCATCCGCCCAGGATCATCAGCAGCTTGTTCAGGGCTCCTGCGGCAATCCCCGATATCATCAAGGGTACTGAGAGGACAAACAAAGCGATAATACAGCTCAGAAGGGGAATGACCAGAAGGTTCGTCAGAAGCGCATAGAGAGGGATCTGGTGAAAATAGTGGGCCACCAGGGGAAGGGTTCCCGCCTGGGCTGCCAGGCTGACTCCTGTGGCTTCCCATGCCCATCTCAAAACCCTGTTTTTAATCCTGATCAGTTTGTTGAGCAGCGGATGAAGGGTGACAATGGCCAGGACAGCCGCGTATGAAAGCTGGAATCCCACATCAAGCAGTCTCCCGGGATGGATCACCAGCAGAATGAACATGGAAAGCAGGATCACATTCACCGGTGCCCTCGGCTGATTCATCAGGCCTGCCAGTGAGAACAGGCTGAACATGGTTACAGACCGGCACACAGAGGAGGAGAACCCGGTTACCCAGGCGTAGAACCAAAGCAGGATTGTAATCAGTGCAACCCGGATGATCTCCTTGCCGGTCAGGCGCACCAGAATTGAGAACAGACGGTGCAGCACCCACCAGATCAATCCCACATGGAGACCCGATACAGCCAGCACATGCATCCCTCCTGCCCTGGCGTAAGATTGTTGCAGATTCTCGGTCAAACCGGAACGATCACCCAGGCATACAGCCTGTAGAATGGAAACCGTTTCGGGCGGACCGTGCCAGTTTGAAACCAGCGCCTCCCTGATCCCCGCTGCTCCCTTTGCTGTTTTTGGTAAGTTCTCCATGCACCTGCAGGATCCGGATGAGGAATCACAGTAAAACCTATACCAGCAGTTTTTTTGCCTCAGGATGGCAGCAAAGTCAATCTCCCCGGGATTCCCACCATTGGTGATGGCTGCGAGCTTACCGGTCATCATCCAGATCTCGCCCGGAACCGGATAAACAGAATCTGAAGGCACCTCCATGAATGCCTTGACCCTGGTGGCCACTAAAAAAAGTGTATCGGGTGTGGCTGAGATCCGAAGATTCATCTCAATTGAAATCCTTCCCCGGAGTGGCTGAGATACATCCAGGATTCTTCCCGAAATAAGGATTCTTTGATTCACCGGCAAGTCCGGATCCCTGGGCGTGTCAGCCACTCCGGTTCCCATACCGGTCCAAAAAAACAACAGGAAAAGCATGGGACTGAGCAAGAGGCATCTTTTGCCCTGATTGTTGCGGGAAAGGACAAAACAGATCCCAAGAGCCAGGCTGAGCAGGAAGCTGACAACAATCGCTTCAAAAGGCCTGACCGCCACCACACCCAGGTACCCGGCCAGGGAACCTCCGGCATAGGGAACCAGGACCCTGACAACTGGAACTCTCGATAGATCGATCATGGAAAGAAAGGCCGGTCCTTACCCTTAATTGGACATCCGGAAAAATATCTGCCAATCTTTTTTCCAAAAATTTGAACTTTTACACCATCCAGATAGTTTTATATAGCAGAACAAAACCCTTAATCAAAGTCATATGTCAAAACTTGCAACACAACACATGGGCGTAGCCCTGAAAAATCCCCTTATTCTGGGGGCCAGCAATCTGGTAAATAATCTTGACAAGCTGAAGCAGGCCGAGCAAGCCGGGGTAGCTGCAGTGGTATATCGTTCTCTTTTCGAAGAACAGATCCAGTTGGAAGATTATGAAATGAACAGTCAACTCGAGGCCTATGATGAACGCAATGCCGAGATGATCAATCTCTTCCCCAAGATTGAACATGGCGGGCCCAAAGAACACATCTACAACCTGAAACAGGTACTTGACACCCTCTCCATTCCAGTATTTGCAAGCCTGAACGCCGTATACAAGGAGTCATGGGTGGAATATGCAAAACTGCTGGAGGAAACAGGAGTAGCCGGGCTGGAGCTCAATTTCTTTGCAGTACCCCGGACTTTTGACAAATCGGGTCATGACATTATCCTTCAGCAGATCGAATTTCTGAAGGCAGTGAAAGCTGTGGTAAAGATCCCTGTAAGTGTGAAGCTTAGCCCATTCTACACCAACGTCCTGAAAACCATCAAGGATATGGATGATGCCGGCGCCGATGCATTTATATTGTTTAACAGGTTGTTTGAACCCGATATTGACACGGAAGCCGAAAAACATGTCTCTCCCTGGAACCTGAGCACACACAGCGACCACAGGCTATCCATCAGGTATATTGGTCTTACTTATGGCAACATTAACGCCAATGTGGTGGCCAATAACGGTATCTATGAGGGCATCGATATTGTGAAAATGATTCTTGCCGGCGCCACTGCAGTGCAGGCAGTAAGTACATTTTACCACAATGGAGTGGGACACGCCACTGCCATGCTGAAGGAGGTTGAAGCGTGGATGGACCGCAAAGGATATGACTCCATCGAGGCTTTCCGGGGCAAACTGAGCTGCAAGGCCATCAACGATCCTTTCGTTTACAAACGCGCCCAGTACATCGACCTGATTTTGAAATCAGAGGAGTTTTTTAATCCCGTTATGTAGGAAGTACTCAGTGCTCAGTTTTATGAAATTGAAGAGGCTGCCCGAAAGGGTGGCCTCTTTTTAATTTTTACCCTGGATGAAGCCATTCGCAGAAACCACGAAGGGTTCATTATTACCATCATGTGGCACGCAGTAAGGCCAACAGAAGATGAACCTGTTACCTTCCGTGAATCGGTCCAGGGCGAGCTGACCGATCAGGAGTGGACAGAACTGGTTACACCGGGCACGCAACTGAATGAGCGCTGGAAATCCCAGGTGGATGTAATCGCATGGTTCCTGAAGCAGCTGAAGTATGCCAGGGTGCCGGTGCTGTGGCGGCCCTACCATGAAATGAACGGGGCATGGTTCTGGTGGGGACAAAAAAAGGGAGAAGACGGGTTTAAGAAACTATGGCAGATGATGTTTACTCAGAAGGGTTTAACCAGGTGAATTATGACATGATGCTGAAATTGGCGGGCGATAAACCCATGGCCCTTGGAGAGGTCGGAACCCCGCCCACAGTTGACAAGTTGATAGAACAGCCCAAATGGGCCTGGTTCATGAGATGGGGTGACCCGTGAGGGCGCGGAGGACTTGAAGAGCGGGAGATGTTCAACAGTGACCGTGTGATCACCTTTGAGGAATTGCCCTGGGTGGATATAGAAGATCCAACAGTGCACTACCCGGTACTGAAACAGGCTACATCCGACTCCTATTTTTTTGGATAGATGATCTTGTAGTCAGTATCGACGCGTCCCCTGCTGATGGCTTTCAGTCTGGGAGCAAGCAGCTTGCGGCGGATGGGACTGACCTTGTCCACGAATAACTTTCCATCCAGGTGGTCATATTCATGCTGTATGACCCGGGCACGGATTCCATCGTACTCTTCTTCTTTCAGGTTCCAGTTTTCGTCGTAATACTCAATACGCACACGGGATGGCCTGATTACCTCCTCACGGATATGGGGAAGGCTGAGGCAACCTTCCTCGAAGGACCACGGATCTCCCCATTCTTCAACGATATATGGATTAATGAATGCCTTCTTGAAATCCTTCAGTCCGGGTTCATGTTTATCTTCAGCCATTGGACTGGTGTCTACCACAAAGATCCGCAGGGATTTTCCCACCTGGGGAGCTGCAAGACCGACACCATCACTGGCCCTCATTGTTTCAAAAAGATCAGCGATAAACTGATCCAAACCATCATAATCCTCGGGAATCTCGAGAGCAATTTTTCTTAATACCGACATTCCGTATACATAAACTGGTAATTCCATTCTTTCAACTTCTGGTTTTGATCTAATTAACCTCTATCTCCTGAGATTGTTTTCTCGTTCCATCCAAAACTGAAGGATCAGGGCTGCACTGACCTTATCCACATTCCCCTTCACCCTCCGGTCCGATTTTTTCATCCCACCTGCCACCATGGCATCCATGGCCAACTTGGAAGTGAATCGCTCGTCCATCCACTCCACCCTGACCCCCGGAAAACGCTTCCTGAAAGCCTGGACAAAAAACTGCAGGGGCTTCATTGATTCAGAATCGGAGCCATCCATTTTGGTGGGCTTTCCCACCACCAGGGTCTCCACATCCTCCTTTCCGAAATAGGACTCCAGGTAGTTCATCAACTCATGAGACGGGACTGTTTTAAGAGGGGATGCAATTATCTGTCCGGGATCTGTCACTGCCAGCCCTGTGCGCTTCGTTCCGTAATCGATGGCCAATATCCTGCCCAAATACCTGATTTTAGTTTCAAAGTTAAAAAACCGCCCGGTTTCCCGGGCGGTCTTTGCTATTGTGAGGGGGAATACCCCGAGTTTGTTTCTATGTTGTCGGCGAGAAATCAAGGCTGGCCATCCGCACATAGCTGTCATACCTCCATTTGGCGTTGGTTTGTGCAGCTTTGAACAGATGGGCGGCTTCTGCAGGAAATGCTTTCTGCAGGGAGGTATATCGAACCTCCGATTTCAGGAATCCCTGGAACTGGTCCCACTGGGGATCCTTGGAATCCAGTGTAAAGGGGTTCTTACCCTCCTCTTCCAATACAGGATTGTAGCGATAGAGGTGCCAGTAACCGCTCTCCACTGCCAATTTGCCCTGGTTCTGTGATTTTCCCATGCCTGCACGCAAGCCGTGGTTGATACAGGGTGCATAGGCTATGATCAGGGACGGTCCGGGATAAGCTTCTGCTTCCCTGATGGCCTTCAGATACTGACTCTGGCTGCCTCCCATGGAGACCTGAGCTACGTAAACATATCCGTAGGTCATGGCCATCATACCCAGGTCCTTTTTGCGAATCTTCTTTCCGGAGGCAGCAAATTTGGCAACGGCACCCACAGGGGTGGCCTTGGAAGCCTGTCCGCCGGTATTGGAATATACCTCGGTATCCAAGACCAGGACATTCACATCTTCGCCTGAGGCGAGTACGTGGTCCAGTCCTCCGTAACCGATGTCGTAAGCCCATCCGTCTCCACCAAAGATCCAGATCGATTTCTTCACCAGGTACTGCTTCATAGACCTGATCTCCCCGGCAATGGCATGGGTCTCACCATCAAGTACTTCCAGCAATTTGGCTGAAGCGGTTTTTGATGCCTCCAGATTCCCCATGGTGGCAATCCACTCACCAAAAGCCTCTTTGGTGGCCGGTTTCACCTCATCCATGGCAGCAAGCATCTTGTTCTTGATTCGGTCACGGTTCTTGTTTACGCCGGTAGCCATACCGAATCCATACTCTGCATTGTCCTCAAACAGTGAGTTGGCCCATGCGGGACCCTGTCCTTCGACGTTGGCACAATAAGGAGTAGAAGGAGCCGAACCCCCGTAAATGGAGGAGCAACCTGTGGCATTGGCAACCATCATCTGATCACCGTACAGTTGGGTGATCAGCTTGATATAGGGAGTTTCTCCACATCCTGCGCAGGCTCCTGAAAATTCAAACATGGGTTGCGCAAACTGGCTGTTTTTCACAGTCTGCTTCTTGTCCACCAGTGTATCTTTGTAGGAGATCTCCCTGATCAGGTGGTCCCACTTGGGGATCTCAGCCTGCTGGCTTTCCAGGGGCTTCATCTCCAGGGCTTTCTCCTTGGAAGGACAAACATCGGCACAGTTTCCGCAACCGGTACAATCCAGCACGGATACCTGTATCTTGAAATGCAATCCGTCGAAGGCTTTTCCATTGGCCTTCAGGATTTCAGTTCCTTCGGGCAATGCCTTGGCTTCTTTTTCATCAATGAGGAAGGGGCGGATGGCAGCATGGGGACAAACATAGGCACACTGGTTACACTGAATACAGTTATCAGGAATCCACTCGGGTACATTCACGGCAATACCACGCTTTTCATATTGTGAAGTTCCGGCAGGGAAAGTCCCGTCTTCACGTCCGGCAAAAGCACTGACGGGAAGATCATCACCTGCCAGGTTGTTGATGGGTTCAACCACATTCCTCACAAAATCGGGAATACCGGTTCTGTTATCCTTCGAAACTTCATCCTTCAACTTGGCCCACTCTGCAGAGACCTTCACCTGTTTTACTGCTCCACCTTTCTCAACAGCGGCAAAATTCATTTTCACCACCTCTTCACCTTTTCTTCCGAAGCTTTTAATAATGAATCTGCGCATCTCTTCAACAGCCTGGTCATAAGGAATGATATTGGCAATCTTAAAAAATGCCGATTGCATGATGGTGTTGGTCCGGTTGCCCAGCCCGATCTCCTGGGCCAGGTCCGTGGCATTGATGATATAGAAGTTGATGTTGTGTTCCGCCATATACCGCTTCATGCGGTTAGGCAGGTGTTTGATGGTCTCCTTTTCATCCCAGATGGAGTTCAGCAGGAAAGTACCCCCATCTTTTAGTCCTTTGAGCATGTCGTACTTGTCCAGATAGGAAGAAACATGACAGGCCACGAAGTCCGGTGTTACAACCAGGTAAGGCGAACGGATGGGTTTGTCCCCAAACCTCAGGTGGGAGGTGGTGATACCGCCCGATTTCTTTGAATCATAGGCAAAATAGGCCTGGCAATATTTATCGGTGGATTCCCCGATGATCATGATGGAGTTCTTGTTGGCTCCAACGGTTCCGTCTGATCCCAGTCCGTAAAATTTGCCTTCAAAGGTACCTTTGGCTCCCAGTGAAATCTCGGGAAGCAACGGAAGTGAAGTAAAAGTCACGTCATCTACGATACCTACCGTAAAACCATTCTTGGGTTCTGCCATTTTCAGGTTGTTAAAGACAGAAATCATCATGGCAGGGGTAGTGTCTTTTGAGGAGAGACCGTAGCGTCCGCCCACGATTACAGGAGCATTCTCCTTTCCGTAGAACAGGTTCTTGATATCAAGATAGAGAGGCTCACCGTTGGCTCCCAGCTCTTTGGTACGGTCAAGCACAGCGATGCGCTTTACCGACCCGGGAAGTACATCCATGAAATACTTGGCTGAGAAGGGCCTGTAGAGGTGAACGGAAAGGAGACCTACTTTTTCCCCTTTGGCATTCAGGTGATCCACAACCTCTTTCAGGGTTTCTGTCACTGAGCCCATGGCAACCACAATGTTCTCTGCATCGTCTGCACCATAAAAGGTAAAGGGCTTGTACTGGCGTCCAGTCAGCTTGCTGATCTCTTTCATGTAAGCAGCAACCTGGTCGGGTATCCCTGTGTAATACTTATTAATGGCTTCACGCGTCTGGAAGTAGATATCAGGATTCTGAGCCAGACCCCTGGTCACAGGGTGCTCAGGATTCAATGCATTGTCCCTGAAAGCCTTCAGGGCATCCATATCCAACATTTTGGCCAGTTCACCCTGGTCGGGTGCTTCCACTTTCTGAATCTCATGAGAGGTCCTGAAACCATCGAAGAAATGGAGGAAAGGGACCCTGGTTTTGATGGCGGTCAGATGGGCTACAGCTGCCAGATCCATCACTTCCTGAACAGATCCGGTGGCCAGGATGGCAAAACCCGTCTGGCGTGTGGACATTACATCACTGTGGTCACCAAAAATGGAGAGTGCCTGGGCTGCAAGGCTTCGGGCCGATACATGAAACACTCCGGGAAGCAGTTCGCCGGATATTTTGTACATATTCGGGATCATCAGCAACAATCCCTGGGAAGCTGTAAAGGTGGATGTGAGGGCGCCACTCTGAAGTGAACCGTGAACAGCTCCGGCAGCTCCTGCTTCTGATTGCATCTCCGCCACTTTGACGGTTTCACCGAAAATGTTCTTTCTGCCATTGGCCGACCACTCATCCACATGTTCAGCCATGTTGGAGGAAGGAGTGATTGGATAGATGGCAGCCACCTCACTGAACATGTAGGCAATATGCGCTGCGGCATAATTACCGTCACATGTCATGAAATTCTTCTTCTTTGCCATATTATTTTTACTTAAGTATTTATGTTACAACTAATTAACTAATTCAATTGATGTCACCCAAAATTAGTAAAATAGCATTAATTGTGAACGCAAGTTCGGAATTTAAAATCATTACAAATATGGATCAGATCAATCGCTGTTCATGGAGATCAAAAACTCTTCGTTGGTGGCCGTTTTGACCAGCCGGTCACGAAGGAATTGCATGGCCTCTACCGAATTCATGTCGGAGAGGTAATTGCGCAGAATCCATATTTTATCAAGCATGGGCTTGTCAAGCAGAAGATCTTCGCGGCGGGTACTGGATGGATTGACATCCACCGAGGGGTAGATTCGTTTGTTGGAAAGCTTTCTGTCAAGCTGAAGTTCCATGTTACCGGTTCCCTTGAATTCTTCGAAGATTACTTCATCCATCTTGGAGCCGGTCTCGGTCAGCGCCGTGGCAAGGATGGTCAGTGAACCACCATCTTCGATATTCCTTGCTGCACCGAAGAAACGCTTGGGCTTGTGGAGTGCATTGGCATCCACACCACCTGATAACACCTTTCCCGAAGCCGGGGAAATGGTATTATAGGCCCGTGCAAGACGGGTGATGGAGTCCAGCAGGATCACCACATCATGACCACATTCTACCATCCTTTTGGCTTTTTCCAACACAATATTGGCAATTCTCACATGTCGCTCCGCAGGTTCATCAAATGTGGATGAAATCACTTCAGCGTTCACGTTCCTGGCCATATCGGTTACCTCTTCCGGACGTTCATCGATCAACAATACAATCATATATACTTCAGGGTGGTTGGCAGCAATGGCATTGGCTATGTCCTTCAGAAGGACTGTTTTACCGGTCTTTGGCTGGGCAACGATCAATCCTCGCTGTCCTTTTCCAATGGGTGCGAACATATCCACAACCCTGACAGACAGATTATTTTGTCCGTTACCTATCAGGGTAAACTTTGTCTCGGGGAAAAGGGGCGTAAGATAATCGAATGGTACACGATCGCGGATGAAATCGGGACTGCGACCGTTGATCTCTTCAACCTTGATCAGTGGGAAATATTTTTCACCCTCCTTGGGAGGCCGGATGGTTCCGGTAACATTGTCCCCGGTTTTCAGACCGAACAATTTGATCTGGCTCTGGGAGACATAAATGTCATCAGGCGAATTCAGGTAATTGTAGTCGGAAGATCTCAGAAAACCATAACCATCAGGCATGATCTCCAGGACTCCGGAGTTTGTAATCAGACCTTCAAAATCATACTTATCCACTTCACGGCGTTCGAATTGTCTCTTCTGTTGGTCAGGCCTGTTTTCCCTTCGATCCTGGCGCTCTCCTCCACGTTGCCCGCTCCGTTGTTCACCTCTCTGTTCACCTCTCTGTTCGACAGCTTGTTCACCAGGCTGTTCACCGGGTTGTTCACCGGGTTGTTCACCTCGCTGCTCAACAGGCTTTTCACTGCGTTGTTCTCCTCTTTGTTCAACACGCCCACCCCTGTCTCCGCGGTCATTTCGCTCGCCCTTGTCATAAGGCTTGCGCTGGGGCCTGTCATCACCCTTCCGTCCGCCATCTTTTCTTTGGGGCCTGTCGTTGGGACCCGGTTTCCTGGGCTCATTTGCCTGCTCAGCCACAGGGACTTCTTTTACCTGAGCTCCCCTTTCAGGAGCATCTGCGGCTGCAACAGCTTCTGATTTCCTTTCTTTTTTGGGCCTTCCCGGTTTTCTTTTTGACTGCACTGGGGTTTCCTCCTTTTTGGCCGATTTATTTTCAGAAACCACAATGGCCTGGGTATCGAGTATCTTATAGATCAGGTCTTGCTTGTTAAAGGACTCTACACGCTTAACTTTCAATCCTTTGGCAATATCCCGCAATTCAGCGAGAAGCTTTTTATTCAATTCAAGAATATCGTACATATATATTGGTAATTAATAAATAATCCTGTGAGGATAATTGTAAATCAAGTTCTTTGGAAAAAAATAGAATGGAACAAATGTTCGTTTGAATGGAATTCTGATGCAATATTAAGTGATTTATAGTGAACTACCAAAAATAAATGGGATCAAACTGGCTCATGTTTGGTTTCATGAATAGTTTATCTATATTTAAGTCCACATGCTGGGATCCATTTGAAATGAAACAAAACCGGATTTTATACGTATAACGAATCCCATTCATCAGCCGAGGTATGAGGCAGCTCAAGATCATTAAACAGGTCACCAACCGGGAAACACCATCGCTGGATAAATATCTGCATGAGATAGGAAAGGTGGATCTGATCACAGCTGAAGAGGAGGTGGAACTGGCAAGAAGGATCCGAAAAGGAGATGCCGAGGCCATGGAGAAACTGATCAAAGCCAACCTCCGTTTCGTAGTTTCAGTCTCCAAGCAGTACCAGAACCAGGGATTAAGCCTCCCCGACCTGATCAATGAGGGGAATCTGGGCTTGATCAAAGCTGCCCAGCGTTTTGATGAAACCCGTGGTTTTAAATTCATCAGCTACGCTGTTTGGTGGATCAGGCAATCGATCCTGCAGGCACTGGCCGAGCAGGCCCGTATTGTCCGCCTCCCTTTGAACAAGATCGGTTCCATCAACAAAATCAATAAAACCTTTGCCGAACTGGAGCAAAAATTTGAGCGGGAACCCACCATCCTGGAAATCGCCCAGACCCTTGAACTGGCGCCTGAAGATGTGAAGGATGCCATCCGGAGTTCGGGGCGGCATGTGTCCATGGATGCTCCGCTGCAGGACGGCGAGGACGGGAACATGTACGATGTGCTGCTTAACGGTGAAACCCCTTCGCCCGACCGCGGCTTGCTGAATGATTCCCTTCGAAAGGAAATTGAAAGGGCTTTAAGCACCCTCACCTACAGGGAAGCCAGTATCATCAGGCTCTATTTCGGCCTGAACGGAAAACACCCACATACCCTGGAAGAGATTGGTGAAGAGTTCAATCTGACCAGGGAGCGGGTAAGGCAGATCAAGGAAAAAGCCATCAAACGGCTGAAACACACCACCAGGAGTAAAATCCTGAAGAGTTACCTTGGATAGATTTACCCTGACCCTGATTAATCCTTCCTGATGATATTCCCGGCACTTGATTTGCTGGAATGGACCACTTCGGCACCACCTTTATAATAGATATCCCCGGCGCTTGAAGCACTCATGGAAATCTCTTTTGTAGCATGGACCCGGGCATCTCCCGCACTGGAAACATCAACATCCACTTTTTCTGCTACCAGGTCAAAAGCATCCAGGTCACCGGCACTGCTCAGTGACACATCAAATGTATTTGCTTTGCCGGTGAGTTTGACATCGCCGCTTGAGCTGATGTCCAGGTCGATCCTGTCGGCTTCAACCTCCAGAAGCAGGTCTCCTGCGCTGCTGACATCCAGACGAAGGTCGTCGCAATGAAAAGGTGTTTGTCCGTTGCAATCCCCTGCACTGCTGATCTTCAGCGCTTCCAGGGATGGCAGAGTCACATGGACTTTCTTCGATTTTGCCTGCCTGATGTTCACATGGTCTGTACCCACCACAAGCATACCGCCTTTCAATTCGGTCTTAATCACATCCATGAGATTTTCATCCGCCTCCACAACTACTTTGAATTCATCTCCTTCACTCAGGAGGACATCTATCCCGGAGCTGATGTGAACTCCTGTAAATCCGGAAATATCCCTTGACTCCTCCTCCACATTCCCGTTACCGGTGATGGTGTTGTCCCAACTCCCGATCACACAGGATGTGGAGCCAATGGCTAGCAAGGAGATAAACAATAACGCTGTTTTTTTCATGGTAAGTTTTTTTAGGATTGAAATTGGTTATTCATCATCAATAGACGTTCGAAAAAGGAAATTGTTACTCCACTTCAAGCACAAGTCCTTTCAGGTATTCCCCTTCCGGATGGAAAATACTTATGGGGTGGTCCGCAGGCTGTGTCAATTGGTTCAGGATCCTGACTTTCCTGCGTGCATTGGCTGCTGCCACAAAGACCGATTTCCGGAAGTTTTCCTTGCTAACAGCCTGGGAGCAGCTGAAGGTAAACAGGATTCCACCCGGAACAATCTGCTCGAACGCCCTTTGGTTCAATCTCTTGTAACCCTGCAATGCATTGCTCAACACATTCTGATGTTTGGCAAATGCGGGAGGATCCAGAATGATCAGGTCATACATGGCTTCCATCTCCCTTAAATAATCGGACGCATCCATGGTGAAGGCCTCATGGACTGCCCCCCCTGGGAAGTTCAGCTCCATATGTTCCCTGGTCAGGTCGATCGCTTTCCCTGAACTGTCCACAGTATGAACCAGTTCTGCTCCTCCACCGGTAGCATACACACTGAATCCGCCCGTATAACCAAACATGTTCAGCACCTTCCTGCCTCCGGACCACTGTCCCAGCAGCTTCCTGTTCTCCCTCTGGTCAATAAAGAAACCTGTCTTCTGGCCCTCGGTCCAGTTCACCTGAAACCTGAATCCGTTCTCCAGCACTTCTCCACTTGCCTTATTACCCAGCAGGAATCCCGATCTCTGCTCTATCCCCGGTTTATCGGGTAGCGTGGACTGGCTCTTGTTATATATGGTGTGGACCTCAGCCCCGGCCACATGCATCATCGCCTTGTGAATAGCCGCCAGGCTTTTATACATGCCTATGGAGTGCATCTGAATCACAGCCGCTCCGGCATAATAGTCGATGATCAGCCCAGGCAAATCATCTCCTTCAGCGTTGACCCATCGAAAGACGTTGGTATTGGGATCGGAAACCAGTCCCAATTTCTCCCTGAGCTGCCAGGCTGAGTGAATCCTGCCATTCCAGAACTCCTGGTTCAGCTCCAGTGGCTCAAAACCCAGCACCCTGACGGCAATGGACCCATCCTGGTAATGGCCCGAAGCCAGGAATTCATCCTTGTTATCGTAAACATCCACCACCTCACCCTCACGGGCCGGACCGTGGATCTTCTTGATGGCACCTGAAAACACCCAAGGATGGAAGCGCCTTAACGATTGATCTTTCCCTGATTTGAGGACTATTTTTGTGCGTTCAACCATACTGGTCTGATAAGGCGTTTCGTAAAGCATTGTATATTTCAAGACATATCCAGGCATCGGTAGCCGCATAACGCAACTGGGATTCAGTGAGATCATCCGCATCCCAGTTTGAGACCTGCTGAGATTTGGAAATCCGTTTTCTCAGTACAATGGCACTCAGCTTCTTCAATCCTTTCTCTTCGATTTGAAATGCCTCCACATATTGCTGCAAATCCAGGAATCCTCCGGGCTTAAAATGAAAATCGGACCGCATTCTTCTGATGTCATCATGGAGACCGGCCCCCACTTTCATGATCTCCTCGTTGGAGAGCAGTTCCAGCAGGCGCCCCGGATATCCCAGCCTGCTTACCCTGATCAGCCATGCCTGATGGGTATTTGATATCTGGATCAGGGAGGTGGGATATACCTTCCCCTTTTTAAAGGAAGGCCTGGTCTCCGTATCAAATCCAAGGACCGGATTACGTGCAATGGCATCAATCTCCTTCATGAACTCCTCCTGCGTCTCAATTAAAGAAATGGGGCCTTCAAACTGGATCAATTCCAGCTGAGCCACCTCCTCTTTTGTAATCTCTTTCTGAAACATCATCATTCTGCAGTTGGATCAATCCCCGAAACATAAAGGTCATGCAGTGCAGAAAGGGAACGTAAGAGCTTCTTTCCCCAGTGGTCTGCAAAACGTTCTTTCAGTTCCCATGCAGCGTCATTCATGATCTCTTCAATACCACGACTGAAAAGAGAGGTAAAATCCCTCAGTTCCTGGTATACATCTGAAAGATCCTCGGAAATGGTATGGATCACCAGTTCGGCCCGGTCAAACTCATCCTCTTCAGCCGGCCTGAGGATTTCATTGTGCCTTCCCAGAATCTGTGCAATCCGCTGAAAGATCCGGGACCACTCCTGTTCTGTCACAGTTGGCTCTCCCATGAAATCAAGGACAGGTTCTGTCTCCCCGATCTTCAGGATGGAAGCGTAGACCGCTGAGAGGTGGATGACTGCTTCGTTGATAAATGCTTTCCCTTCCGTGCCCGCAAGCCCTTCAAAAAAAGTTGCAGTTTCATTGGCAGCCTTCGCCAATGAAACCATTGCTTCCGAAAACACAAATGAATGGGTCTGAGGATTCTTTTCTTGCATGGCGCAAAGATAATCAAAAGCCCTCAATTGGCAGCCGGGCCTATTTCAAGCTGATCCTGAAATCTTTCCCCCTGACCAGTGACCCTTCTCCGATCAGTTGTTCAATGACACCAATCACCTTCTCCGGTTCATCACCGGCCTCTTTCACCAGGGAATCCAGATCCCTGCCACCTTCCTTTAGAATGCCTTCAACAGCCGCACGGATGGCCGCAAACGCTTCGCTTCCCGGCTTCACCTCTTTCTTCTCCACACATACATCACACCTGCCGCACCGCGGTGTGTTGATCTGGCCAAAATATCCCAGGAGGAACTGGTTGCGGCACACCGACTCCGAACTTGCATAACGGATCATCTCCCGGATCCTGTTCTCGAAGCGCTCCTTCCTGAATTTGTAACGTTCGGGGGAGATCAGCAGGTTTTTTTCATCCAGCCTCTCTTCAAGGAAAGTAACCACCGGCACATCTTTCCTGGGTATATAATGGATGATCTTTCTTGAGGAGAGGGCCTTCAGGTATTCATAAACCTTTCCTGGTGGCAATCCTGACCTCCTGGCCAGGAAACCTTCATCAATCTTCACATATCCCGTAAACAAACCACTGTAAGAACGAAGAATCAGCTTAATAAAACCATCAAACCCGGCATTCTTTACCTGGAATCCATAGAGATCATCACGCCCTGTCCGGAACATGATCCTTGAAGGATTGTGAAATGCTTCCGTAATACTGATATAGCCCTCCCTTGAAAGAATGCTCAGCGCACTGTGTGCCACCAGGGAATTGAATCTGAACCGGTGCAGGAACTCTCCGAATTCAAAATCATATTGCTGCCCTTTTCCGCTACCCACAGGTATCTGCAGGAAGTTACACAGGGCCAGGTATACCTGCCGGATTTTTGGTATGCCCGGAAAGTTGACTTCGATGCGATCCATGGCCACTCTTTCATCGGCCGGACTGAACAGGAGGACTGACCAGGATTTCTTTCCGTCTCTCCCGGCCCTGCCGGCTTCCTGGAAGTAGGCTTCGGGCGTATCGGGCAGGTCCATATGAATGACAAACCTGACATCCGGTTTATCAATTCCCATGCCAAATGCATTGGTGGCTACAATCACCCTGAAGTGATTCTCTATCCACCCCTGTTGCCGGCTGTTCCGCTCCTCCTGCTTCAACCCGGCATGATAATAGTCAGCAGGTATGCCCTCTTCCTTCAAAAGCTGGGAAAGTTCCCTGCACTTTTTCCTGTTTCTGGCATATACAATCCCACACCCACCCAGATTATTAATGATCTTGATCAGTTCGACGGTTTTGTTTTCTGTCCGCCTGACCACATAAGCCAGGTTTTCACGGTCAAAACTTTTGCTGAGGAGGTTTTTCTTCCCGAACCCAAGCTGCTCCTGGATATCATTGCATACTTCCGGTGTGGCTGTGGCTGTCAGGGCAAGAACAGGAACCCCCTCAAGGCTCTCCCTCAGGGAGCTGATTTCCAGGTACGAAGGCCTGAAATCATACCCCCACTGCGAAATACAGTGTGCTTCATCAACTGCCAGAAGGTTCACATTCATCTCTTTCACCCTGGCAAGAAACAACTTGGTACGCAGGCGCTCCGGGGATACATAGAGGAATTTGAAATCTCCGTAAATACAGTTATCAAGTGTAACGGACATTTCATTCCGGGTCATCCCCGAATGAATGGCAACAGCTTTGATCCCTCTTCTGACCAGCTGATCCACCTGGTCCTTCATCAGGGCAATCAATGGGGTAACCACTATACAGATACCCTCCCTGGCCATGGTTGCTACCTGGAAGGTGATGGACTTGCCTCCCCCTGTGGGCATAAGGGCCAGTGTATCCTCTCCGCTCAGGACTGAGCGGATGATCTCTTCCTGCAAAGGGCGGAATTGTGTAAAGCCCCAGAACCGGGTCAAAATGTCCTTTAAATCATCAAGCTCAGCTAAGTTTTTTTTTTGTAATTTTGCCACATTTAAATTTAACCAAATTCTCATACAATGTCGTTCGCCCAGGATAAAATCGTTTCCGAAGGTCTTACCTTCGATGACGTACTTTTGGTGCCATCATATTCTGAAGTCCTGCCCAGAGAAGTTGAGATCAGTACACATTTTTCCAGGAATATCATGCTGAATACACCCATTGTATCGGCGGCCATGGATACTGTCACTGAGGAGAACCTGGCGATTACCATTGCCAGGGAAGGAGGGATCGGTGTGATCCACAAGAACATGCCCCTTGATGAACAGGCAAGGCAGGTGAAAAGGGTGAAAAGAGCCGAGAGTGTCATGATCCATGAGCCCATCACCATTGGTAAAGAGGGAACAGTCCGGGATGCCCTGAACCTGATGAAAGAGTATAAGATAGGAGGTATCCCCGTGGTGAACCCTGACAAGGTACTGATCGGTATTGTCACCAACCGGGACCTGAGGTTTGTCCAGGACATGGACCTGGCCATTGCTGAGGTAATGACCAAAGACAACATCATTACCACCGAAAAAAATACAGGTCTGGCGCAGGCTGGCAAAATCCTTCAGGCACATAAAATTGAAAAACTGCCGGTGGTGGACAATGACCATAAGCTGATCGGGCTGATTACCTACAAGGACATCACCAAATCGAAAGACAGACCCAACTCCTGCAAGGATTCCAAAGGCCGTTTGCGCGTTGCTGCTGCCATTGGCTCCTCCCCTGATATCATCGAACGGGTCGCAGCGCTTGAAGAAGCCGGTGTGGATGCAGTGGTTATTGATACTGCCCACGGTCATCACACAGGAGTCATTGAGAGTCTTAAAAAAGTAAAAGCGAATTTTCCGAACCTGGATGTGGTTGTAGGCAATATCGGAACAGCAGAAGCAGCCAGGGCACTGGTGGAAGCAGGAGCCGATGCAGTGAAGGTGGGTATCGGACCGGGATCGATCTGTACCACAAGAGTGATCGCCGGTGTGGGCGTTCCCCAACTGACAGCCATTTATGAAGTCGCATCAGCCATCAAAGGAATGGGAGTCCCCGTCATTGCAGACGGGGGGATCCGTTATTCCGGTGATATAGTCAAAGCCCTGGCTGCCGGAGCAAGCTCCATCATGGCCGGATCACTCTTTGCGGGGGTGGAAGAATCACCGGGTGAAACCATCATCTACAACGGACGGAAGTACAAATCATACCGGGGAATGGGTTCCCTGGAGGCCATGCAGCTTGGATCCAAGGACCGCTATTTCCAGGATATGGAGGATGACATTAAAAAACTTGTGCCCGAGGGAATTGCAGCCAGGGTACCCTTCAAGGGAAGCCTTTCTGAGGTCATCTACCAGTTGGTAGGTGGTCTGCGGGCAGGCATGGGCTATTGCGGCGCAGGTAATATTTCTGCTCTGCAGATGGCAAAATTTACCAGGATTACCAATGCCGGGGTTCAGGAAAGTCACCCGCATGATGTGACCATTACACGCGAAGCCCCAAACTACAGCAGATAATATATCGGATGACAGCTCGTTCTAAATAAAACCTAAATCATCAAAATGAAAAAAAGCATACTATCCTTGGCCCTGACGGCCATAACCGCACTGGGACTTTTCAGTCAGGAATCTCCGGTTTTAATGACCCTGGCTGACGAAAAGGTTTCCCTGGCTGAATTTGAAAGAATCTACAGAAAGAATAACAACGAGAATTCCCTGAACAGGCAAACACCAGAGGAGTACCTGGATCTGTTCATCAATTTCAAGTTAAAAGTAATGGAAGCCGAATCTCTTGGTATGGATACCACAACCAAATTCAAAACGGAACTTGAAGGGTACAGGGAACAATTGGCCAAACCCTATCTGGCCGATGAGGTGACCAAGGAAGAGATGATGAAAGAGGCGTATAAAAGGGCAAAGCTGGATGTAAATGCCAGCCACATTCTGATCAAAATGCCTGCAAATCCTTCACCGGAGGATACCTTGCTTGCATTCGAAAAAATCAGTGAAATACGCAAGCGGATCCTGAACGGGGAGCCTTTCGAAACAGTTGCCAGGGCAACCTCGGATGATGCTTCGGTGAGCAGAAATGGCGGGAACCTGGGCTATTTTACAGTTTTTTCCATGATATACGAATTCGAGAACGTGGCATACAATACTCCCGTTGGACAGGTCAGTCAGCCCTTTCAAACCGCATACGGATATCACATCCTGAAAGTGAACGACCGGAGACCGGCCAGGGGACAGGCCAAGGTGTCCCTGATCTTTGTGGCCGCTCCCGAAGGGATGAGTGAAGAGGACAAGATCAAGGCCTATGAAAAAGTGCAAATGGTCTATGACAGCCTCCAGTTGGGGATTGATTTCGCCCACATGGCCATGACTTATTCTGAAGATCCCAATTCGGCCAGGAAGGGCGGAGAATACCCATGGTTCGGCACCGGGCGGATGTTCCCCCAATTTGAGGAAGAGAGTTTTGCCCTGAAGAACAAAGGGGACTACTCAAAACCCTTCAATTCGTCCTATGGATGGTTCATTGTGAAACTGATGGATAAGAAAGGGATTGGCTCCTATGAGGAGATGAAACCCGAACTTGTTGAAAAAGCCAGCCGGGGAGACAGGAGAAAGTACCAGACTGTAAGATATGTGAACAAACTAAAATCTGAATACGGCTTCACTGAGTTCCCGGAAGGAATGGAGCTTATCTATGCTGCGGCTGATAGTTCTCTGCTGAAAGGTCAATGGAATGGAGGCGGACTTTTAGACAACCAGACTCCCCTTGAAAGGATCGGGAAACATACAATCACCACCGGCGAATTTGCGGATTACATCCGGAAAAAACAGATCCGTGGAAAAGGCAAGTACATCCGGGCATATGTCAATGATTTGTATACCGAATTTACCACCCAGGAGGTGATCGGTTATGAGGATTCTATGCTTGCGGAAAAATACCCGGAGTTCAGGTACATTTATGAGGAGTATCATGACGGGATCCTGCTATTTGACATCATGGATCAGAAAGTCTGGTCGAAAGCTGTGTCCGATACCCTCGGACTGAAAGCTTTTCACAAGAGCCATCAGAAAGATTACATGTGGCAGCAACGGAACGACGCAGTGATTGTAACCTGCAGTGAAGGCGCTGACCTGGAAGGAGTCCGGAAAGTCTATAAGAAGATTGCCAAAGGCAAGCTTCATCAGGCCGACCTGAACAGCGCTTTCTGTTCCAATGACACGGTGGACTGCATTGCGCTTAAAGAGGTCCTGTTGGAAGAGGGAACAAATGAAATGGTGGATGCCATGAAAGGGCAGATCGGACTTGGACCCGTAGTATCCAATCAGGGTATAGAAAGCTTTGTGATCCTCAGGGGAGTCAGGAACCCTGAACCCAAGAAACTGAATGAAGCCAGGGGCCAGATTACCTCCGACTATCAGAACTACCTGGAAAAACAGTGGATTGAATCGTTAAAACAAAAATATCCTGTGAAGGTGGACAGAAGTCTTCTTTCCAGGATTAAAACCTGAAAATGAGCAAATACTCTGTCCTGATATTCCTGGGTTTGCTGGCGGGATATGGCTGTACAATGATCAATGGGAACAACCATGAAGAACCGGTGGCCAGGGTCTTCGATCACTACCTCTACCCTTCCGATCTTGAGGATGTCATTCCCGAAGGTACTTCAGACCAGGACAGCATCATCCTTGCCAAACGCTATGTGGACACCTGGGTGAAGGATCAGTTGATGGTGAACAGGGCAGAACAGTCCCTTTCAGAAGAGCAGAAAGATTTTGATAAACAGATTGCAGAATATCACCGTTCCCTGCTGATCTATACCTACAGGCAGAAATTATTGCAACAGAAGCTGGATACGGTAGTTACCGATGATGAAATCAGGGAATATTATCAGGAGAACATCAATAACTTCCTGTTGAGGCAAACTGTGATCAAGGGGACCTATATCAAGGTTCCCCTGACAGCACCAAGGCTTAGTGAGCTGCGCACATGGTCGCACAACAACGGAGAAAATGACCTGGACCAGATGGAGAAATATTGCATCAGTTATGCGGAGAAGTACAGTGATTTTAACGATACATGGATCTACTTCACCTCCATTAAGCCCCAGTTGCCCATGACTATTTCGCAACCATCCAGGTACCTGCAGTACAACAGAAATCTGGAGACCACAGATTCTCTTTATCGCTATTTCCTTCACATAAGCGATCACCTCCCGGAGGGCGAAGCAGCTCCCCTGGAGATGGTATATGATGATATAGTGAGCATCATCCTGAACAAACGAAAGATCGAGTTCTTCAAGGATCTTGATCAGCAGGTTTATGGCGATGGGGTAACCAGGAACCAATTTGAAATTTACCAATAGGCGATCAATGAAACGAATTATACACCTCATTGCAGGAATCCTTATTTCAGCCGGTGCATTGTCACAAGCTCTTATTATTGACCGGGTAGTGGCTGTGGTTGGAGATTTTAATGTGCTGCAATCGGACGTTGAGCAACAATATATTCAGATGAAGATGTCGGGCGTGTATGTGCCATCTGACGCCAGATGCCAGATATTTAACCAGTTGATTGAACAGAAATTGCTGATGGCCCAGTCAAAGATCGATAGCGTAGAGGTAGGGCCCGAGCAGGTGGAGATGCAGATGGAGTCCAGACTGGACTATTTCATCAGCCAGTTCGGTGACGAAAAAGAGATGGAGGCCTATTTTAACAAGTCCATATTCGATATCAAGGACGACCTGAGGGAGGCCATCCATGAACAGATGGTCACCCAGGAAGTGCGCTCTTCCATCACCAAAGACATCTCAACCACACCTTCCGATGTAAAGAGCTACTTCAGATCACTTGACCCGGACAGCATCCCCTATATCAACACAGAGGTGGAACTGGCACAGATTATTGCCTATCCGGCCTACAGTGATGAAGCTGTATTCCAGGTAAAAGAACGATTGCTTGAATTGCGGAAACGTGTTCAGGACGGAGAGGATTTCGGGACACTGGCCATCCTTTATTCCGAAGGACCCAGTGCCCCAAAGAGGGGGGAACTGGGATTCATGATGCGAAGTGAACTGGACAAAGCCTATGCCACCGAGGCATGGTCTCTGAAAGAGGGCCAGGTGTCCAAGATTGTTGAGAGCTCTTTTGGCTATCACATCATCCAGATGATTGAACGAAGGGGCGACCGTGCCAATACGCGTCATATCCTGATGAGGCCCAAAGCAGATGCCAATGCCAAGCAGAAAGCCATTCACAAACTGGATAGTTTGCGTACAGTGATCCTCGCCGATTCCATTACCTTTGAAATGGCGGCCAAACGTTATTCTGAAGATGAACGCACCAACATGAACGGAGGCCTTATTGTCAATCCACAGACCATGGCTTCCAAATTCGAACTTGACCAGCTTCCCACCAAGGATTACTATATGATCCGGAACATGGAGGTAGGTGACCTGTCAGAACCCTATGAATCTACCGACCACAATAGCAAGACATGTTATAAAATCCTTTATCTGAAGAAGAGGATCGAACCGCATCGCGCCAATCTGAAACAGGACTACCTGTTGCTCCAAAATATGGCTTTGCAGAAAAAAAATATTGAGGTCATGAATGAGTGGTATGCTGATAAGAAAGCGACAACATACATCAGGGTTGACAACTCCTTCAAGAACTGCGCCCGCTTTGGTGAAGAGACCAGCCAGAGATGATCTCATCCAGGCATAAGCGCGTATCACTGAAATGCCTGCTGCTCGCCTGCATGTTGTTTTTATCTCCTGTTGTCCGTGCACAAAAAGTGACAAGGCTCGAAATCATGAATGCGGAGCTAACAGCCTATGATGTCAAAATAGGCAAGGACGCCCGGAAGCTCATCGGGAATGTACAGTTAAAGCATGAGGATGTGATCATGTCCTGCGATTCAGCCTATTTTTATGCCTCATCGGGGTCGGTGGATGCATTCAGTAACGTGAAAGTGGTACAGGGCGATACCCTTACCCTCACCGGGGACAGGGCACACTATTACGGCGAGACCAAACTGGCGAAAGTCCGCCGGAATGTGAAACTTGTCAACAAGGACATTACGCTCAAAACCGACACCCTGGATTATTACAGAGCCGACGGGATTGCCACCTACCGCGGCGGAGGGATACTTACCCAGGCTGACCAGAATCTGACCAGTGGAAAAGGAAGGTTCCTGCTCGATTCAGAAATCTTTTTCTTCAGCGACAGTGTGGTCATCACCAATCCTGAATACTCCATCCATACCGACAGCCTTAAATATGACACCCGGACAGAGATCTCCTATTTCTTCGGGCCTACCGAGATCATCAATCCTGATCGTTACATCTATTGCGAAAACGGATGGTATGATTCCCGGAAGGACATCTCTTTTGTCACCGATCATGCCTGTCTGAAGGAATCGGGACGAACGCTCAGCGGAGACACCCTCTACTATGAAGCTGAAGCGGGTTTTGGCAGAGCCCGTTCCAATGTGGTCCTCTTTGACTCGGCCCAGAACATGACCCTGACCGGGAATTTCGGGCTCTATTACAGTGAACAGGAGACTGCCATGATCACCGACAGCGCTTTGATGATCCTGATTGATGGTGCAGACACCATGTATGTACATGCGGACACCCTTCGTTCTCTTCAGAACCCTGACGTGGAAACACAGAGCCGTATCCTGAAAGCATACTACAGGGTAAAAATCTTTCGCCCCGATCTCCAGGTGATGTGTGACTCACTGATCTATATTGAGGCTGACAGTGCCTTCGATTTTATTGGTGAACCGGTACTATGGAGTGAGGAAAACCAGCTGACAGCAAGCCACATCAGGGTAATCATGGTGGGCCAGCAGCTTCACAGGATGAACATGACCGGTGTTTCCATGGTGATCAGCCAGAAAGATTCTGTGAAATTTGACCAGATGCGCGGGAAAGAGATGACCGGAACCTTTAAAAACAATCAACTAACCAGAATTCATGTCACCGGGAATGGCCAGACCATTTATTACGCAGTTGACAAGGATGTGATCGTGGGGGCCAATAAAACCGAGTGCACCAATCTAATGATCTATCTGAAGGACAATAAGATTTCGAGAGTTAACTACATGACCAAACCTGAGGGAACCTATTATCCTCTTGAGAAACTTCCGGCCGAAGAGGAACGGCTGAGCGATTTTAAATGGGTAGCGCAGTGGCGGCCCCTGAATTACCTGGATGTTTTCAGGTGGAAGGATTAAATGGCTTGCTTCGCAAGCGTAAAGGAGAAAGGGGAAAGGGGGAATAAAAAAAGGGGCGCGTGGCCCCTTTCTGTTTAGTATTCATCTTCGTTAAAGAAGAAATCATCTTTGCTTGGATAATCAGGCCAGATGTCTTCGATGCTCTCGTACACATCGCCCTCATCTTCAATTTCCTGTAAATTTTCAATCACTTCCATAGGTGCTCCTGATCTGATGGCAAAGTCAATTAACTCTTCTTTGGTGGCAGGCCAGGGTGCATCTTCAAGTTTAGAGGCTAATTCAAGGGTCCAGTACATCGACATGCAATTTTAATGAAACTTAAGTGCCTGTTCTGAGCCGCAAAATTAGAAAAAAAATTAAATCTTACAACCCCGGATTCCAAACCTGCTGCTGAACCCCCGAAAGAGCAGCAATTTTTCTTGAAAGAACGAAAAAATAATCTGACAAACGGTTGTAAAACCGCAGCACATCTTCCTGTATGTTAACCTCCTGTGCAAGCCTGAGAATACACCGTTCTGTCCTCCTGCAAACCGTCCGGGCTACGTGTGCCTGTGAAACAGCCGGATGACCTCCCGGGATAACAAAGGAATGGAGAGGCTCCAGTGACGCATCCATTTCGTCAATTCTCTCCTCGAGAAACTTTACCTGTTTCTCGCCCACAATTGGTAAACCGACCGGACTGGTGTCAAAATCAGCCGCGAGTACAGAAGCCGTGGCCATCTGGATATCCAGGATGGTGAGAAGTTCTTCCCTGATCCTTTCATCTTTCACCATGTCCCTTAACAGTGTGGTATGGGCCATCAGCTCATCCACAGTCCCGTAGGCTTCAATACGAGAATGATATTTGGGGACCCTTCTGCCTCCGATTAAAGCGGTCTCCCCCTTGTCCCCGGTTTTGGTATATATACCCGATTTTTTAACCACCTTTTAGGTATCTGGATTTTCGTTGATCTCGATATGATCGATTTCCCCGTCCAGCAAATGGATGATGCGGTGGGCATACCTGGCAATGGATTCCTCGTGGGTCACCAGGATAATGGTATTTCCCCTTTTGTGGATATGGCCAAAAAGTTTCATGATGTCCACCGATGTTTTTGAGTCCAGGTTTCCGGTCGGTTCATCTGCCAGAATGATGGAGGGGTCGTTTACCAGCGCACGGGCCACGGCAACCCGCTGTCTTTGTCCGCCTGATAATTCGTTGGGGCGATGGTCCATCCGGTCGGCCAATCCTACCTCATCCAGCGTCTTTTTTGCTTTCTCAACTCTTTCAGTCTTGCCCACCCCGGCGTAGACCAGCGGAAGGGTCACATTCTCAAGCGCTGTGTATCTTGGAAGTAAATTAAAAGTCTGGAATATGAACCCGATCTCTTTGTTACGGATCTCAGCAAGCCGGTTGTCATCCATTTTGCTCACATCGGTACCGTTCAGAATATACGCACCGCTTGTGGGCGTATCCAGAGCGCCCACCAGGTTCATCAACGTTGATTTTCCCGAACCCGATGGTCCCATGATGGCCACATATTCATTTCTTTTGATCTCAATATCCACCGACCGAAGTGCTTCAACGGTGATGGATCCGATGTAGTAGTTCTTGACAATTTTATCCAGGCTGATGATTGTATCCATTTTTCTCAGAATTGAACACGAAAGTAAGCAATATCGGGAAGATTCAATCCAAAAAGTTCCTAAAACTTGATCTTCAGGTGGTCTTTATTCAGATCCTTTCTAAGAAGGAGGATTCCCATATCATACAGATCAATACTTACCCTTACTTCGGACCAGGCTCCCACCTCCTTCCAGGCTTTGTGCATACCCCTGGACCAGTAAATGTCGTCCATGATGATCACAGCCTCCTCCCCTGCCCTGCCAATGAGTTTTTTTACATAACGGATGGTGGGCCCGTAGTGGTGATTGCCATCCACAAAAGCCAGAAAGCGGCCATGTAACACCGGCATCAGCTCTTCCAGCTTCTGATCCATCTCCCCCCAGTGAATGGATACCGATCCCAGACCATACCGGCACATCAGCTGCGCAGCAATGGTAGCACGGTCCGTGTTCCCCTCAATGCTGTGCAAAGGTATTTCGGGTGAACCTGATGCCAGGTACAGGGTGCTTATTCCAAGTCCTGTTCCCAACTCCAGGATCATATCCGGCCTGAACCACCGACTGGTTCTGTAGAGCAGTCCGCCGTACTTTTCAGAAACCGAAGATCCATGGGCAAAGGAACGGACCGACCGCATGTCAGACTTCACCACGTTGGAGGTCGCTCCAAGCTTCCCTGCAGGGATCATGGATGCATCCCTTTTCAGTTTCCGGTGCTCTTCCACAATCTCCCCCGGCACCTTTACCCCTGATGCGTTGAATACCACCTGGTGGATGAATTCAAACAGATAGGGTGAATGGATGCCATGGCCCCTGCGGTGCCGCCTGAAGAACAGGTGCTGCATATATTTCAGGATTCGCCAGACCATATAA